>Ga0209985_10002761_pt1 | contig 15568 bp, 11 predicted proteins | sample NOAtaG_FD_187305 | JGI IMG/M metagenome (GOLD analysis project Ga0209985, IMG submission 187305) | Freshwater lake microbial communities from Lake Erie, under a cyanobacterial bloom - NOAA_Erie_Diel6S_1000h metaG (SPAdes) (version 2) | ecosystem: Environmental > Aquatic > Freshwater > Lake ...
TGTACCTCAACCCACTGGATCATATGATGGCTGATCGAGGTTTCGAGATGGTGCGCTATGCCGACGATTTTGTCGTGCTGTGTCGCAGTGAATCGGAAGCAGTATCGGCTCTGAATATGATACGCGATTGGGTCGAGTCAGCAGGCCTCACACTGCATCCGACGAAGACGAGAATTGATGACAGTCGCACCGAAAGCTTCGCGTTCTTGGGCTACTCGTTTCGCGGGAAAAAGATCTATCCTCGACGCGAGAGCCTTGCGAAGCTCAAGGCGAGACTCGTCAAATTGACGTCACGCACTCGGCCTGGTTCGATCGAGACGATTTGCATGGAATTGAACTCGGTTCTCCGAGGATGGTTCTACTACTTTCGCCACTGTCGATGGACCATCTTCGTGGATCTGGACTCGAAGATACGCAGTCGCCTACGGCGATTGCTGCTCCGACGGCATCGGAACAACCCGACACGTTCCCCACGTCAAGAACGTTGGCCAAATGATTACTTTGCGAAAGCGGGTCTCTTTAGTCTGCGGGAGGCCCACAATCGTTTCGGACAATCCCGTCAGGGACACTACTAACTGGAAAGCTGTATGCGGGAAAACCGCCCGTACGGTTTGGAGGGAGGGGAGTCCGGCTCAACCGGACTTCCCTACCCCTATCGGCCTGGAGTCGTTACCATCTTCAGGGAATGGTCATAGCCATCGGCTGCCAAGCCATCGCATCACCTTAACGATGCGCCGTGACCGAAAGCCTCTTGCGTCGATTGCCATAAGCGAACGCGACTGCGCCGAGTCCGAAGATCGCCATCGTTGTAGGCTCAGGGACCTCGCCACCGGTTGAGTATAGCATCGCAACACGAAATCCGTTTAATTCCTGACCTCCAGTTGAGTTGGGGTTCATGGAATTAAAAGAGGAGCTGCTTAGAAAATGAGTCGGGGAATACCAATCACCACCACGGAGGATACGGTTTTCAAGAGGGTCATAGTCAAATTCAAATGTATCCTCGTTCCACTCCCGAACGTTCCCCCCGAGTCCCATCACAAGGTAAGGGCTTAATCCCCCGGCTTGGTTTATATTCGCGGGACCTACCTCGTAGTTTGCGTAACTGTCCCCACCGTATACCGCGGTATTGGCAACTTCGCCACTTTCCGTTCCCAGCACCGCGGTTGGAGGCGTGTCGCTTCCGTTAGCGTAATCGAAATACACACTGTTGCTAGGGTCATAATACGCTGCTTTATACCACTCGTCGTAGTCCGGTAGCACATAAGTGGCTCGTTTGCTTCGGAATAAATTCGATGGATTGAAGTCAAGTGGATCATCATTGATATCCCACCTAGCAATGTTTTGCGTCATACCGCTCCCCGTGAATTTGTACGCAGCATGCCCATTTGAACTGGTGTTAAGCCAGTTAACGAACCTCGCCGCTTCATTCCAAGTGATACCAGTTGCAGGTTTGTCGCCGCCATTACCACCCAATGTGGTCATATCAAAAAGCGAAATAACCTGCGTATTTGAGCTTCCGAATTCCGTGTTGTAGATGTCGATCATACTCCGACTAACTTCATACTTTGCGATCCCATATACATAACCCACGCTTCCTGCATTCGGGCGAAAAGTGTTATCGTTGGTATCCTCTGCATTCCCTGGATTTCCGATCGATACGAACTCCATGTCAAAGGTGTTTACACCGGATCCGAAAGTAACCGTTCCAGCATGGATCGGAGAGGCGATACTCAAGACGGTGAAGATCGTTGCGGCAAGTAAGCCCAGCCGACAGAGAAAGTGATTGTTGCTGGGGTTTAAGGGGTGTGATTTCATCGTGTTCCAGGCTCCATAAAAATCGGTTTCGTCCTCCATCCCTGCCAACTACACACGCATCCCTGCATCCATTAGAACCCCGTTAATCCGAACCACGGTTCCCGAAAAACGATGGAAAAACCGCCTTGTGAGGCATTTGAAGTTTCCGGAACCGGTGGCTTGAAAACGGGGTTCCCTAGCGACTCCACCCCGTTTTGTTAGGATTCTGATATCCTTGCTCGTTGCGCAGGTGTTCCCATGTGCCAATCGGATCGAACCAACTCATGAGTGCTGCCACACACGTCAATTCTCACGAAGACATCGGATCGGTTTCGCACTGGCTCAGAGAACTCAGAGCTGGAGATGACCAAGCCGTAGAAGCCATCTGGAATCGGTACTACAGAAGGGTCGTTGAGCTTGCGATTCGAAAAATGAAGGTCAATCCCGACCCAGCTGTCGATGGGGAAGACATCGCACAGCTAGCCATGCATCGTTTCTGCACGAATGCTACCCTTGGCTGCTACCCCAACCTCGACGACCGGGAGCAGCTTTGGGATCTCTTGGTGGTCTTTACGCTCAATCGAATCCGCAAGCACCTTCGAGCTTGCAACACACTCAAACGCTCCGGGCGGCACAGCCAGATCTTTGAATTTAAAAAGACTGAAGTTTTAAAGGATCTACAGACCCCAGAGGCTCCAACCATCATGGCCGACATGGTTCATACATGGTTAGACCGATTGGATCGAGAGGATCCGACTGGCGAGCTCAAACAGATCGCGATCTGGTCCATGGATGATATTTCAGGCAGCGAGATCGCTAGGATACTCAAGAAGCGGAAGTCTTCCGTCCTGCTTCAGATTCGACTCATTCGCTTGCTTTGGGAGGAATGCGAATCGTGAATTCCAAGGATTCTGATGCTACCTTCATCTATGAAACCGAAAATATATCGGTCGAGATTTGGCGAAGTGTCATGCTCGTATGCCGAGCTTATGAAACGTGTTGGTTCGACGGCCAGAGGCCTTCGCCAGAAAAGTTCTCTCTGGAGTATCCAGAGATCCCTAAACAAGTACTTGTGCCCGAACTTCAAAAGCTCCACGGTGAGTTTTGCGAAGAATCCGTACCGCACAGTCTGGATCTCGAACAAGACTCTATTCGATCGGAAAGGTACCTAATACTCGAAGAGATTCGAAGCGGTGGGATGGGCCAAGTATTCCGCGCGTTTGATCGGACCTGCGGGCGACTCGTCGCTCTCAAACGGATTCGCAAGGAACTGGCACAAGAGCCCCGGATCAGACGCCGCTTTTTGGCGGAAGTCGAACTGACTGCAGATCTGGAACACCCCGGCGTCATTCCTATCTACGATCAATCCGTCGACCCGACTGGACGTGAGTTCTACGTCATGCGACTGATTCACGGCGAAGGCACCGGAACGCTCCAACAAGCGATCCATCGATTCCATTCCAAGATTCCGGATGAAAGATCTTCCTCCATCAAGCACAAGCACGATGGCAGTCGGATTTGGGATTACTCGAAGCGGGCGGCGTTTCGAAAGCTGATCGAATCGGTCCTCGTAATAGTAGATACCACGGCCCATGCCCATAGCCGAGGTATCGCTCATCGTGATCTCAAGCCCTCGAATATCCTAGTTGGACCCTATGGCGAGACCCTCATCGCCGACTGGGGATTGGCAAAACGGATCAACATCCCTGCAACAACCGCACAGGTTCAGCGTGTTCGGAATGTTCGGAATGTTCGGAATGGTCAGAATGGTCAGGACAACGACTCAAGCGAACTGAAGCCCCATGGCTCAAGTGACAACCAATCAAGCGAGAGTCAATCAATGTGCTCCTCACGTGCCCAGGGGGTCGGAACCCCTGGTTTCCGAGCACCCGAAACGCAATCGGGATCCGCGACCGCAGATCTCGTCGCTGCGGACATCTATTCACTTGGAGCCATCCTCGAATGCGTGATCACCGGCTCGGTGCGACGCCATGAGGGCGCAGCATTTCGTGAAAACGAATCGAATGCGCCTACGGAAATCATGCCCCTGATCGCTATCGCTCATAAAGCGATGGCCGAAGAAGTGGCCAAGCGTTACCCAAGTGCGCAATCGATGCAAATGGATCTGAGCAACTGGCTCGCAGGCGAACCTGTATCGGCCTACCCTGAATCGCTTGTCGAGTGGATTTGGAAATGGCCAAGTCGCCATCGGATCGTAGCATCAGCGATAGCCAGTGGATTGATGATCGCTTTGATCGGGATTGCTTGGTTCTCATGGTTTCAAAAGGTGCAGAACGAGAAATTGACTCAATCATTCAATATCGCAACAGTACTGCTTGAGGAGAACCAGAAAGCCAAGCGGTCGATCGAAGAAGCCTTTGCCCAGAGAGAATCCTTGGCCCTGCACGCGATCATTGAGTTCCAATCGTTGCTGACCTTGAACCCATCGTTGCAGTCGGATCCGAAGTTTCGAACGGTGCGAGAGAAAGTTCTCAAGGAGTCGAGGAGCTTTTACGAGAGCCTAGCGAAGTCATTCGATCAATCCGATAAAAACGATCTCTCGCTAGGGCGTCTTACCGATGCTGCGCTATCCCTTGTGCTCTTGGAAAACGAACTGGGGAATTTTTCGAATGCGATTGGTATCGCTGAAACGGCATGCCAGAGGCTTCGCAGCTACCAGATCCCGTCGCATCGTCTTGAGTATCATCTAGGTCGTATGCTCACTTTCAAGGGGAATCTTGAGACCCGTCATGGATGGAAAACAAAGGGGCATGACGACCAGGGGGAAGCCCTACGTCGTTTAGAGCCTCTCTTGGACTCCAGCGAGCTTCCTCCGAAGGATCGAAGCAATGTTGTCATTTTATGGAGCCGCGCTGCATCGCCCTTTGCTATGGGCTTGGCAGCTAAAGGAGACTTGCAATCGGCCGACGATCTTTTGCAAAAGATCCTAACAAATCTCAACAGTCGGAAACAGGAAAACTTCGAAATCTCTTTGCTCAAAATACAAAGCTACGGCAATCTGGCAATGGTCCGCTACTTTTCCAAAGATATCCAAGGTGCGCATGAGGCTCTGGAACAAGCGGAACTCTCCGCTACTCGATGTGAAAAATGGATGGATGGAAGTGTTTCGTTTCGAGAGATTGTCGAATTCGAGGTGATGCGATGCATGTTGGTGAGATTTAAAAGCGATTTGATGCTCACCGAGGGAAAGGTCGATCCGGCCATCGAAATGCAAACCAAGTCTTTGCAGCAGTTAACAGACGCTGTCAATAAGTATCCTGGAAACATTGAAGTACAAAACGCTTACGTTAGTTGTATCACCCGACTGCAGGCGGTTCTTGTCCAACACGGTAGGATCGCACGAGCCAACGAGGTTCTCCAAGCCTGGCTCGATTTAGCACAAAGCATCCAAAAAGCCGATGATAGCAATCCGAACTCACGTGAATTTATCATGCTGGCGTATCATTCGATTGGCCATTTGAGGGAAATGACCCAACAGATGACTCAAGCACAAGAGTACTACTTCGAAGCATTGACGATCGCTAAAAGTATTCAGAGTGGGAATTCCCAAAGCGAGCGCCTTTTAGCTCAGATGCTCGAATTAAACGTACACCTGATCCGATGCGAGCTTCTCGCGGACCGTTTTCCAATGGCTTCGTCCCACTTTGAAGATGCGATTGAGAATGCATGCAAAATGAAGAACCTACCCGACCGGAACGATCAATACCAAAGCAGCATCAACAACCAGGTGCAAGCTGCTTTGCGCTGTTTGCAGGATTCGGATTACCGAGCCAAAGTGGACCAGTGGATTGCGCGCTTAAGAGAATCGGAACTCTTGCCGTAGCTTTCCTCTTTTGGCATTCTTAGGCATCATGCCGGCGCGCGCCCACCGCTAGCTTTTTAGCCAATCCAAGCTTCCCGTATACCTCTTGACCGCATCGAGATCCAACGTCAAACCCAATCCAGGTCCATCGGGGATCGCTAAAAAGCCCTCTGCGTCGATCCGCCAAGGATCTTGCACAATCTCATCAATAAATGGCGAGCCGGTCAAATACTCGACAAACCGAGTGTTAGGAATCGCTGACGCCAAATGCAAGTCGGCCGCTAATCCAACCGCGGTGTTCCAGCCATGGGGCACAAACTCGATTCCAAAGTCCTGAGCCATCCATGCAATCCGTCGCTCTTCGCTCACCCCCCCGACCTTGGTCACATCGGGTTGGATAATGTCGAATGCTCCCTGCGATAGCCAAGGAAGAAAACTCTGCCTGCGGGTCAGAACCTCTCCTCCAGAAATCGGGACCGGGGAATGCTCTCGCAATTTTACAAAGTCGTGCAATGCGTCTGGACTCAACGCTTCTTCAAACCAAACCACATCGTATTGCTTGAGCATGTGCGCCGTTTGAATAGCCCACTTGTACCCTCGCGACCAATACGCGTCGGAGCCACCTGCATCGACCATCAATTGGCATTCGTCCCCGATGGCCTCACGCGCAGCGGCGACGATCGCTTCATCGGTCTTTGTGTCCTTGCGCCCAAAAGGTCCCCAGCCGATCTTGAATGCTCGAAAGCCCTGAGCCTTAACCCCAAGCAAACTCTCTTTCATCTGGGCAGGTGGTTGCATGAGCAACGATGCATAAGGCTGTACGCGGTCGATGTACCGGCCCCCTAGAAGCCGACCGACCGGCTGCCCTGTCGCTTGGCCTAGCAAGTCCCAAAGCGCAATATCGATCCCGCTGATCGCGTGCGTGATCGAGCCGCCTCGCCCTAACCAAAACATGTGCTGATGCAATTTCTCGCTCACACGCTCGGGCTCTAAGGCGTTCTCCCCTTGGGTCAAGGGTTGCAACACATCCAATGCGGCTTGGACCAAACGATCGTTGGTAAAGACACTTCCTAGTCCGATATGCCCCGTGTCGGTATGCACTGCCACAAGCGTATGGACGCAATCCTCGGGCTTGAGCTCATTGCTCCATCCACCCTCGGGCGTGGCCCCTCGCAATCCGGAACAAGTGATCTTGCGAATCTTCATGAGTATTCCTGTGTTGATGAAAGCATCGAAGCGTTCTACCTGCGAAATATTTCGACCGTCGGTCGGTAATCCTTGATCGGTTCCAACGGAAATATCGGCCGTTGGCATCGTTGATGTCCAAGACCTCGGACATTGGCGCTCGATGAGCCCGGAGCGTCGATCAATAGCATCTCTGAGCACCAAGCCGCATACATATGAGGCTGACAATGAGGGGATTTGACCACCACCGCATCGAAGCGTTTTGGGTTCTGGCCGTTGGCGTAGAAATAGGATCGATCGTAAAGGTTCACCCCTCGGCTCCCGACAACCAGAGTTATCCCCGACGATTCGAGAACGGCTGTCGGTCCGGAGTCCCATGCCTCTCCAAAAGATTCGCTGCGGAACGATCCATCGCTCAAATGCCTTATTCGGCACCGAAGCTCCATCGGTTCAAAACGCCCTGGATCAAGCGTCCCGCCCAAAGTCACTTGAATCTCCTTGCCAATTCCGGCGGCGAAAGCCGACTCGACGGCCGGTCGATCGACGATGGGGATCAAGCTTCGTCCGGTGTATCCGCATTCCAAGAGCGCTTTGAGGATCGCATTGCTGTCGCCCGAGGCCCCTGAACTTGTCGCGTCGGCAGCGTCGACCAATGCGACCGTACCGGTTAGCCCCAGTTGCTGACGTTTACCGATCTGCGACATCTTTTGTTGCATCTGCTCAAGCGAGATCAAGGGCACTTGCATGCGTTCATGATGCTCCCAAAATCGCTCGGCGATTTCGAGTGCAAGCTGACTTGCAAGCTCCGGCTCGTCGTTGGTCGTCACGAAGCTGTACGAGCCAAGCTCTGGAACATCCGTAAAGGGATTGCCGATGAACACCCCAGCCGACAACCCGGGAGGCTCGCTCTCGGCTTGCTGGGCCATCTTGATGCACTGACCGAACAGACCCGTTTCAGTGATCAACTCATCGCCTCGCACCAGAGCCGGTATGAAAACCCTAGCCGTAACGGGTCTCACTTTCTGGTCGATCACATCGATCAGCAACCGCGCTGCTCTCGCCCCGGTCTGATAGAAATCGACATGGGGATAGGTGTGATAAGCGACAATCGCATCGGCGTGCTGGAACATTCTACGCGTGGCGATCCCGTGGAGATCCAACGAGACGACCAGGGGTATCCGTTCGCCGACGATCTTTCGGGTCTCTTCGAGCAAGTAACCCTCAGGATCCAACTCCTGTTCGGAACACATCGCTCCATGCATGCAGAAATAAACTCCGTCGATCGGCCCACTTGCAAATCCTTGGCGAATCCCCTCAAGGAAATCCTTTGACAGGATCTCCCAGTCACTCTGCGCCAATGTCCCTCCGGATGTGATAAAGAACGCGCTGTAGGTCGGAACCAAATCGATTCTCGGATCGGACTCCAGGACACTCAGCGCCCCGCCGATCTCGTTGCGAATCGTCCTGTGATAATCGAGGATTTGATTTCCACGCCGAACGCCAAAATCTTCGATTCGACTCAGGTTCGGGTTGAACGTGGAGACCTCTTGCTTGCACTCAGCGACCAGCACTCGTCGACGCATGGGTGTCTTGATCCTTTGGCAGAGTAAAGAAAATCGCTAGGGCTAAAAGAACCGCAGCTAACGCGTAGGCGATACCTGCGACTCCTAGCATCCCGGGAAGTCCGTAGGTTTTTTTCCAGGTCCCGACCATCAGGGGCGCAAAGCCCGAGAGAGCCGCTCCAAAAAAATTGAGAATTCCGACTGCCAATCCGCGTCTCGCCGGTCCGACGACTTCGAAGGCAGCAGGAAAAATATTACCGATCATCCAGCCGCTGAAGAATCCGTACCCGACCAAAATGAACTTGAGCAAGTCGAGGTTCTCCACGCGGCCGATCGCAACGAGCAAGGGTGCGCAGCACCCGACGCTTGCGAGTAAAACCGTCATCCGCGCGGATCGGAATCTTTTGCGGAAACGATCGGCGATGTAGCCTCCGACGAAGAGCCCGAGGATCGTTGCTAACTGCAAATAAGCGGTGGAAATCCAAGCCGCTTGGGCGGTGCTCAGCTCGAATTTCTCCTCGATGTAGTTGGCGAGCCAACTGTAGATCATCCACAGTCCAAAGACGAACAAGGGGAACGCCGCACAGAGGATGCAAAACGTGGGGACTTGAAAAATCGAGAGCAGGCTCGGCCTAGCTTGCTCTTGAGATGGTCCAAGATTGGAACGGAGATCCTCGCCGGGAGCTTGACGATCGCTTTGTCCGCTCTGTCTAGGCAATCGCGATAGGTACCAGGCCAAGGGTGCCGCGTAAGCCAATCCGCAGAGTCCAAGAAGGATGAAGGCCATGCGCCAATGGCCTTGTTGGGCCATCCATCCTCCGAAGGATGCACCGGCAATCACCCCTGCGATCTGGGCTGTGGTCAAACTGGCCACCGCCCGAGACCGCCACTTAGGGGCCGTGCTGTTGGTGGTCATGGAAATTGCCGCTGGCATAAATAGGGCTTCGGAGACCCCCATCGCTGCTCGCATCGCCAAGAGCATCGTCGCAGAGACCGACAATCCTGTCGCAATCGTCACCAAGCTCCAGACGATCAGACTGCCGATGATGAGCATTTTCTTGGAGTAACGGTCCGCGAGGAAACCGGCGATCGGACATCCGATCCCGTAGACCCAAAGAAACAGAGCGCCGGTCAAACCCAACTGGGTTTCGCTCATCGAAAGATCTGTTTTGAGGACTTTGAACATAGCAAACACCGCTTGGCGATCGCAGTAATTCAGAAAATAGGCGACCCACATCCAGGCGACCAAAAGGGCCGTCGAAGCCGCGGTGTTTTCCTCGGTGTCGTGTTCTCTCACACGTTGCTCCTGGGTGGCAAGTAGTGGTTTGCCAACTCTCGAAAGTCCAGCAGTTGGCGATCGACCCAAGCGTCGTCCTTGCCCAATTCTCGAGCCAAAAGGGTCGCGACCCTCGGGGCTACCTCGATCGCATCGCGAGCTCGCAGGAACAGCAATCGGTCGCGACGTGCTAAGACATCCTCAAGCGTTCTTGCCATTTGATAGCGAGCAGCCCAAAGCACATCGACAGGCTTGAGCCCATAGCCTTCGAGCAACGGAATTCCTAAGGCCGGGTTCTGCGCGACCCATTGCAACTTGGCTTGGGCGTCTGACCCATGCAATGACAGATCTTTGGTGATGCATGGACTTTGAGGCAACTCGGCCGAGAGAATCGCTCGGTCGACGGCGTCCTGGGCCATTTTCCGAGCGGTCGTCCATTTGCCACCGGTGATCGTGAGCAATCCCGACTTGGAAATCTCGATGGTATGGTCTCGCGAAAGTTTCGAAGTGGACTTAGAGACCGATTTGGCTTTGACCAGTGGACGAATACCGACAAAGACGCTGAGGATATCGTTGCGAGTTGGTTTTTTCGAAAGGTATCTTCCGGAGGTCTCTAGCAAAAACTCGATTTCCTCCTCGGTTGCGATCGGTTCGAGAACGGACTTGGGTATCGACGTATCGGTCGTTCCGATCAAGGTATGGTTATTCCATGGGATCAAGAAGATGACTCGTCCGTCGCTGGTTTTAGGTACGATCACCGCCGCGTTACCGGGCAGGAAGCATTTCTCTAGGACGATGTGAACGCCTTGGCTCGGCGCGATGATCGGCGCTAGGGCAGGCTCATCGGCCCTCCGAAGTTCATCACAAAACGGGCCCGTGGCGTTGATCACGCACCTAGCTTGAATATCGATTTGTTTTTCAGGGGATTCGCGGGAATCTGGGGATTCGAGATCGAGGGTACGAAGACCGGTTACTTTCCCCTTCGAGTCCTTGAGGAACCCTTGAGCTTGCACATAGTTGCAAACCACAGCGCCATGTTCGGCAGCGGTCAGAACGATGTCGATGAGCAAATGCGCATCATCGAATTGACCATCCGAATAGAGGACCCCGTAGCGGGCCATTTCAGGGGCGATTGTCGGTACATAATCTCTGCATTCCTGGGCGCTGAGTCGCTTGGCCTTGGCAAAGCCGCTTTTGCCTGCGAGCCAGTCGTAGAGGATAAAGCCCATGGAGTACCAGATTTTTTCCAACCAGGATCTGCATGGGACCAGGAAGGCCATTTCGTGGACGACGTGGGGTGCGTTTTTCCTCAGCAAAGTCCGCTCGTGCAGGGCGTCTCGGACGAGGTTGATGTTGCCTTGGGCCAAGTACCTTACGCCACCGTGGACCAATTTGGTCGAACGGCTCGAGGTCCCTTTTCCGAAATCGCTTTGGTCGATCAATACGACGGACAATCCACGGGAAGCAGCATCCAGAGCGATGCTCGCGCCGGTGGCACCGGCACCGACGACGACCAAGTCCCATACGGTTTGGGATTGGAGCCTTGCGATGTTTGCAGTTCGGTCGAGTGGCATGATTGGGATTGGCCGGTTTGGATACTCGGGAAGATGGTTTCGGATGAGACGTTAGGGGAGCGAACCTTAGGGTTGATCAGCCCATTGACGGGATCGGTCGAGGGCTTCGACCCATCGTTCGCGTCGCGAGGCCGCTTCCTGAGGTTTCATGGTCGGTTCGAATCGTCGGTCGGCTTGCCAGATGCGTTCAATTTCCGAGTCGTTTTTCCAGAAACCCGTTGCCAGTCCGGCTAGGTAAGCAGCACCGAGGCTGGTCGTTTCGATGATTTTAGGCCGAATGACCGGGCATTGCATGACGTCGGCTTGGAATTGCATCAAGAGATTGTTGGCGCTGGCACCGCCATCGACCCGCAATTCGGTCAGTGGATTGCCGGAGTCTTTTTCCATAGCGGTCAAAACGTCAGCGACTTGGAAGGCGATCCCCTCGAGGGCAGCGCGGGCAAGATGGGCCGCGGTGGTCCCTCGGGTGATCCCGACGATTGTGCCGCGAGCATAAGCGTCCCAGTGGGGAGCCCCCAGACCTGCGAAGGCCGGAACCAAATAAACGCCATCGCTGTCGACGACTTGACTTGCCAGGGTCTCGACCTCGGAGGCTTTTTTGATGATACCCAATCCATCGCGCAACCATTGGACCGCCGCACCGGCGATAAAGACGCTACCTTCAAGGACATAGCACTGCTGTTCGGGTCGGGACCAACCGACGCTTGCAAGCAGGCGTTGTTTGGAGAGGACCGGCTTGGAGCCGACATTCATCAGCATGAAGCAACCGGTACCGTAGGTGTTTTTCGCCATGCCGAGTTGGGTGCAGTTCTGGCCGAACAAGGCCGCTTGTTGATCTCCGGCGATGCCGGCGATCGGAATCGAAGCACCGAAGAGCCCCGGATCGCTTTGAGCATAGAGTTCACTGGACTTGCAGATCTCCGGCAAGATCGATTCGGGGATGTCCAGCAGTTCGAGCAATTCAGGATCCCATGCCAAAGAACTGAGGTTCATCAGCATGGTTCGACTCGCGTTGCTCGTATCGGTTTTGTGAGCGCGACCTTGGGTCAGATTCCAGAGCAACCACGAGTCGATCGTGCCGAATGCAAGCGACCCGTTTTGGGCTTTCGCGCGGGCATCGGGAACATTTTCCAAGATCCAGCGGAGTTTGGTTCCGGAAAAGTAGGGATCGACGACGAGTCCGGTTTTTTCGGTGATCCAGGCGGCTTGTCCGGATCTCTTGAGTCGATCGCAGTCGTCGGCGGTGCGTCGATCCTGCCAGACAATCGCGTTGTAGATAGGAAGACCGGATTTACGATCCCAGACCACGGTCGTTTCGCGTTGATTGGTGATCCCGATTGCGGCGATTTCCGATGGGCTTAATTTGCAAGCCGCGATGACTTCGCGAGCGACGGCCAGTTGCGTTTCCCAGATCTCGATCGGGTTGTGTTCGACCCAACCGCTCTTTGGGAAAATCTGCTGGAATTCTCTTTGGGCCACACCTAAGATGTCCCCTGCATGGCTGTAGAGGATCGCGCGGGAACTGGTGGTCCCTTGGTCGAGAGCAAGGATAGCTTTCATGGCAGTTAGCAGGCTTTGTCGGATAGGAACGGAAGCGAATCGGAACAGACCATGGTACTCGATTTGGGTTCCCTGATGGGAGCCGACACCAAGGGTGAAATGGCGTCTTCGGCGTTGGTTTTCTCGTCTCGCACCGAAAATCGAGTCAGGGGTTTGTACTCAATTTTGCTCACTTGGCCGATGCCCAACCGCTCAGAGGCTTGACTCAAAATTACAACCGATGGAAGATCGGTGCCGAGACGACGGCGTTTTGTTGATTCGGAAGGGTGTGAACGCATCCATGACCGCATCGCAGTCAGACTGGCTAAGTTACTGATATCGCAACAAATAGATACGCTCGCTCCGACATGGATTGCTGTCTAGCCTTAATCCGTTTTGAACTCTAACCCTCGGAAATCATCGCATGAAATCTCATGTGTGGACCTGTTTTTTCATTCTCTGTTGTTTCGGTCGATCGTGTCTGTTGGGTCAAGAGAGCAAGCCAAATATCGTCGTCGTACTGGCTGACAATCTTGGATATGGTGAGGTTGGTGCTTATGGAGGAGGAATCACACGCGGTGCTTCGACACCGCGAATTGATTCGTTGGCCAGAGATGGCATGCGGTTTCTGAATTTCAACATGGAGACCCAATGCACACCAAGTCGCTCTAGTTTGATGACCGGCCGATGGGCGATCCGATCTGGCACACACTCCGTTCCCTTTGGTGGTGTTGCGGACGGATTGACGCAATGGGAAGTGACCATTGGTGAAGCGATGTCGTCGGCAGGCTATGCAACTGGATACTACGGCAAATGGCATCTTGGGAGCCATGATGGTCGTTTGCCCAACGATCAAGGATTCGAGGAATGGTTCGGCATACCCCGCACCACTGACGAATCGCTATGGCCGACTTCTCCCGGTTGGTCCGAGGAGATCATGCCTGCCGAACGAATCATGGAAGGACGAAAAGGAGAAAAAAGTCAATCGCTCGAAATCTACGATCGCCAACAGAGACGCTTGATTGACGCGGAAATAACCCGTCGTGCTGCTTCGTTTGTTCAATCGCAAGCCAAATCAGGCAAATGTTTCTTTGCGTATGTTTCGTTAACGCAACCGCATTTGCCAACCGAACCGCACCCTGAATTTCAAGGCAAAACCAAGAACGGGGATTGGGCTGATATGCTCGCTGAGATGGACTCCAACGTAGGTGCGTTGCTAGACGCTATTGATCAATCTGGAGTTCGAGACAATACCATTGTGATCTTCACGAGTGACAACGGACCTGAGTTCATCCGGCCATGGGATGGTTGGGCTGGACCTTGGCGAGGCCAGTACTTTACAGCTCTAGAGGGAGGAATACGCGTCCCATTCATGATTCGCTGGCCAGGAAAAATCGAAGCTGGACGAATCAGTAACGAAATTGTTCATGGTGTCGATCTGTATGCAACCTTGGCACGTTTCTCTGGCGCCAAAGTCCCAACGGATAGACCTATCGACAGCATTGACCAATCGGAATTCTTTCTGGGTAAGAGCGAAAAATCGATGCGAGAGGGCTTTCCGATTTGGTGCGCAGATCGGCTTATGGCGGTTAAATGGCGGAACTGGAAACTCCATTTCTATCGCCAAGACACGATGTTCGATCCGCCAGTGAAGAACCCAGTACCTACTATTTTTAACCTCTACACCGATCCACGAGAGGAAAAACCAACCCCCGACTCTTGGGTCGTGGGTCCAGTTCTTAAGATCGTTTCTGACTTCGAGAAGAGCGTCCAGCATTATCCGCTTATTCCTATGGGCACACCTGACCCCTTTCGTCCTGACATTGCTCCCTAGAAGTGCAATGCGTGGCGGCATATCCAAGTCCCTGGCATCGTTATCTAATTTTTTAACCACGGAATACACGGAACACACGGACAAGATGGAACCGAACCGTCGCACGGTTAGGTCTTGCTTCCGTGTGTTCGAGGTGTTCTGTGGTTCCTTGATCTTGCGATGAGCGAATCCTCTGAGTTCCACTCAACAAACCTTGGCGATTGCTTTATACTCGGGTTCTTTGCAAGTACCCTTTGACACTGGAGTTTCCAAGTGACTCGACTGGCTGACGTATTCCAAGGATGCATTCCTGCGTTGATGACCCCGTGCGACCAAAACGGCCAGCCGGACTTCGATGCTTTGGTGCGGAAAGGCCAAGAACTAGTGGCTCTTGGGATGCGCGCGGTGGTTTACTGCGGCTCGATGGGGGATTGGCCGCTTCTGACTGACGGGCAGCGTCAGGAGGGGGTTGCAGGTCTCGTAGCGGCCGGCGTTCCGGTGGTTGTCGGAACGGGGGCTCAAAATCCTCAGATCGCCGCGGCCCATGCGGCCCATGCTCAGAAGGTCGGAGCGGCAGGGCTGATGGTTATCCCTAGGGTACTTTCGCGCGGGAGTTCTACCTCGGCCCAACGGAGCCATTTCGCGGGGATTCTCTCGGCTGCGAGGGATCTGCCGGCGGTCATCTACAACAGCCCATATTATGGATTCCAAACCAAAGCCGATTTGTTCTTCGCTTTGCATCAGGAATTTCCAAATCTGGTGGGCTTTAAAGAGTTCGGCGGGGCCGAATCGCTCAGCTATGCCGCCGAGCACATTACCAGTGGCAATCCGAATTTGGCCTTGATGGTCGGCGTCGACACCCAAGTCTTTCATGGCTTTGTTCGGTGCGGTGCCTTGGGGGCCATCACCGGTGTGGGTAACGCGTTACCTCGACAAGTCCTTCGGCTCATCGAGCTATGTAAAAAAGCGGCATCTGGTTGCGTGCAATCGAGAGTCTTGGCT
>Ga0209985_10002762_pt1 | contig 15559 bp, 13 predicted proteins | sample NOAtaG_FD_187305 | JGI IMG/M metagenome (GOLD analysis project Ga0209985, IMG submission 187305) | Freshwater lake microbial communities from Lake Erie, under a cyanobacterial bloom - NOAA_Erie_Diel6S_1000h metaG (SPAdes) (version 2) | ecosystem: Environmental > Aquatic > Freshwater > Lake ...
ACCAAAAAGAACTCGATTGTTTTCCCAAAGATGATGGCATAGATACACTGGAAAGAAAAATTTATTTTTACGACAATTACTGTGAAACCCTGATGGTAGGCAAATACAAAGTGAAGTTTGATAATTTAAAGGACAGTGTTGTGCTGCAATCCTTTAACATGACACTACCAGTTGGTAGTCCGGGTAATTGGTATCTAAGAAAAGACAGCTGCACTGATAAGGCCATCAGCATTTACTGGATTGGGTTAAACTCCTACGCTAAAGTTTATCCTGATACCACTTGGAGTGGTATGAATTCAAATACATTGTACAATTACAGTTCATTAATTTTCAGTAGCACATGGAACGGTGCGAATTATATTCCTTATGATGGAGAGATAAGAATAAACCCGGTTACCTTAGAAATAAGCGGCAACTACTTATTCAGAGATGAAAAACATCAGTTAACACCACGTAGCAGATTTAAAGGGAGGAAAATACAATGAGAAATACCCATTGCGCATTTTTAATATTGTCATTTACCTTGCTTTGCATGCTCGGCAGCTGCTGCAAAGAGCAGTGCCAGGATCCCCAAGACCCGGAGTGCGGGAATTATGATCCATGTTGGGGGAAGAAGCCGGTGACTGCGGATTTTATTTTTGGCAGAACAACTGCAACTCCAGAACCCATAAATGGGGTAGAGTATCCGATTTGTGAAGATACTATTTTTATGGCGGGCGCTGAAGATCGGAGGGGACGAGACTATGGAGTACTTATGAAATTTCAGGCATTAGAACCCAATGCGAAATATACCTGGAAATTGGGAGCAGAGACAATAAATAAAAAAGAATTTGAAAGGTGGTTTATAAAATCCGGATTGCCCGGGGTTTACCAGGCTACCCTGATAGTAGAAAAAACGCCGGATGCTGCCTGTTTTCCCTTAGATGATGGCAAAGACACCATCACCAGAAAATTCACCCTAATGCCACACTATCAGTTGCCTATCATGGGAAAGTATAAGGTATTGTTCGAAGGATCAAAGGACAGCACCATGATAGAAATTCAGCCCTGGGAGATCGCCTCTGCTACCCAGTTTAAGAATTATAAAATTGTAGATAGTGCCAGTGTGCAATATACCACACTCATCAATTTTCAGAATAAAAGAGATACTGTAACCCATTTTCTGTTTGATGGATTCCCAACCGGAAATCACATTTATTTTTTTGATGCCCCGAGTAGTTACAATCCACATTCCGGGAAGATTGATTTAATAGGGAATGCCATTATAGGTAATTATCATTATGGCAATGCATTTTGGAATACACTGGTAAAATATTCTTTTAAAGGAAGGAAACTAAAATGAAAAATACCATAGTTGTTGTATTGATCATCTGCTTTATGGCAGATTTAAGCGGGCAGTGCCTGAGTGAAACCAATACCAATCCGCATTCTTCAATCTAATGAGGTTACTTCGGAAGGCTTCAAATGCATGGTTCCAAAAAGCATAACATACGCTCTCCTTTTGCTGTTTTTCGCCTGGTCGGCAAAGGCTCAGACAGCAAATCGCTTTCAATTCGAAACCGAGATCATGCTGGATATCCCGGGTACAAGGAAAATTGACTTTGACGAATCTTCCTATGCTGGACTGTTCTATGGCTCAGACATCCTGCGTGGTTTCCTTTTAGCTGCAACAGAAGGGGGGAAAGTATACCTGACAGACTACAGTGTCCGGCAAGGGAAGCTGAAGAAACAGCGCACCGTTGAGCTGCTAGCGGCTGAAGACCTTTTCGAAAGACCGGTAATGGTCCGCAGTGACTCCTTGTTGTTTTTGGGTTGTGGTCGGTGGATCTGGATGATCAATCTGAATCAGCAGCACTCCAAACCCTTGCTCCCGCTGGAAACAGGTACTACGCGGCTGAATGTATCCGGTCTGTTTATAGACAGCACGGCCAGGCTAATGTATTTGTACAGTAAAGGTTATTTCAGTGCATTGCCCGAATTGATACAGCCTGCCGTCTATTGTGCTGATATCGCAGCCTTCAATTCCCGTACCCTGCCCCTTGTGGATTCGTTTTTGTGGTCTCCACCCTACGACCATCTCGAATCATACTGCGTAATGTCCCCTTTCAATCTGATGGCTTTTCTGCATGGGAAAAGTTATTTGATCAACCCATTTCTGGATACCATTTGCGTGACGGACTTGTCAACCTGGAGTCATTCATTTTTACCCATGCCGGTGGATAGCAGTATGTTGCCTCGGCGGGCCATTTCAAGCGAGGTTCGTTCCTCTTTAATGGCTTTTTCTCAAATCAAAACAGGGTATTTTATACGGGAACAGATATCGGTAAAATCACCTGGATTTTACGCTGTCCGTGCATTGAATGACGCGGAACTCCTGGTGTTTATGACAACTCCGGATACGTTGAGGGAGGTGCCGCAGGTTCATGTCGCAGGAATCATGGATGAGAGCTCCGTTTTTCGCCCCTACAATATCAAACAGCCGGATGCCGCATCTTTCGATGAAGTGGTTTTGTTTAACATGGACAGGTATTTGTCACCTGGGCTGCCGAAAGGGGAGTTCAGCGTTTTTGTGAAATGTGGCTACAATATGGATAAAGAGCAATGGCAGCGCGTTCGCCGGAAGCATGGGAAGGTATTCCGTCAATCCCGCAAGTCAGCGTTCCAGGTTGTTATCTGCAAACTGCGGTGAAAGTCCTGTTGCTGTTACTATCCTTTGCAGCAGTATCCTGCCGCATCCCAATGGACAAGGCAATTGTGCTGAATTATCGCGAGGATGTATGTCAGTCGTGTTTCCGAACTTTTGATAACTATTTCACAGCGAATGACTTGGATTATGTTATCCATGTTCAGAACCCAACACATAAGAAATCGTACTATCAGACCTATTTCAACAAGAAACTGGGCATGAAGCGTGCACCGGTGTTGTTGTTGGATGGGTTTTATCCCTTAGGGAAATACAGGGTTATCGACTACCCGGATTCATCCCGGTTCTTTAGCCATCAACTTAGAAAAAGATACGGCACATTCACGGAAATGAGAAAGCACGTGGATTCGCTGTTGCGCGTTAATTCCGTATGTCCTTGATTTATAGTCATTGCATCGAAAGCCCAGACTGATAAGCCCAGATTCGGTAAAACTAACCGCAAACAAAAAAAGGCCCCGTTTCCGGAGCCTTTTCGCTTTCTTGTTGTCAATCTTCCGCAAGGAAGGGATAGCGGTAATCCTTCGGCGGAACGAAGTTTTCCTTGATGGTGCGCTGGCTCACCCAACGGAGCAGGTTTACCTTGGAACCGGCTTTGTCGTTGGTTCCGCTGCCGCGTCCGCCGCCGAAAGGCTGTTGACCGACCACGGCGCCGGTGGGCTTGTCGTTGATATAAAAATTGCCCGCACTATGGCGCAGCGCGTCGGTAGCCCGAACAATCGCCTGGCGGTCTTGCGCGATGATGGCACCCGTGAGGGCGTATTCGCTCGTGCGGTCAACCAGGTGCAGGGTGCTTTCAAATTCGTCGTCGCCGTAAACGTAGATGGTCAGCACCGGTCCGAAGATCTCCTCGCACATGGTGGTGTACATGGGGTTGTTGGCGATGATGATGGTCGGTTCGATGAAGTAACCCTTGCTCTTATCGTACTTGCCTCCGCAGAGAATCTCCTGCCCGTCGGCCCTTGCCTGATCGATATACGAAGCGATCTTGTTGAAGGCTTTTTCATCGATCACGGCATTGATGAAGTTGCTGAAGTCTTCGGTCGGTCCCATCTTCAGTGTGGCCATTTCGGCTACGAGTTTGGGTTTCAGCGCCTGCCACAGGGTTTGCGGCACATACACGCGGCTGGCGGCGGAACATTTCTGGCCCTGGAATTCGAAGGCGCCGCGGATGATGGCGGCGTTCAGCACATCCACATCGGCGCTGGGGTGGGCCACTATGAAGTCTTTGCCGCCGGTTTCGCCCACGATGCGGGGGTAGGAGCGGTATTTGGCAATATTGTCTCCGATGGTTTTCCAAACCTGGCGGAAGATGCCGGTGCTGCCGGTGAAGTGAATGCCGGCGAATTCAGGATGGTTGAAAATGACATCGCCTGCCGTGCTGCCATCCACATACACCAGGTTGATCACACCGTCGGGCACGCCGGCTTCGCGGAATACTTCCATGAGCATGCGGGCGCTGTAAATCTGGGTATTGGCGGGTTTCCAAACCACTACATTGCCCATCATGGCAGCGCTGGTGGGCAGGTTGCCGGCGATGGCCGTGAAGTTGAAGGGCGTGAGGGCGAAGACAAAGCCTTCCAGTGCCCGGTATTCGACGCGGTTCCAGATGGTTTTGCTGTTGGCTGAAGGTTGCTCGCTGTAGATCTCGGTCATGTACTGCACGTTGAAGCGCAGGAAGTCGATCATTTCGCAGGCACTGTCGATCTCAGCCTGGTAGGCGTTCTTGCTCTGCGCGAGCATGGTGGCGGCGTTGATTTTGGCGCGGTAGGGACCGGCGAGCAGGTCGGCTGCTTTGAGGAAGATGGCAGCGCGCTGTTCCCAGGGCATGTTTTCCCAGGCCGGTTTAGCGGCCAGGGCGGCGTCGATGGCCATTTCAACGTGTTCGCGGCCACCTTTGTGGTAAAACCCGATCTGGTGCTGCAGGTCGTGCGGCGGGAAGATATTCACCGTCTGGCCGGTGCGCACCTGGCTTCCGCCGATATACATGGGGATGTCGAGCACTTCGCTGCGGGCTTCGCTGAGGGCTGCCTTGAGCCGGGCGCGTTCCGGACTGCCGGGGGCAAACTCTTGCACCGGCTCGTTCACTGCATGCGGGATTTTAAAGAAACCGTTCATAAGGTACCGCAAAGGTAGCAAGCCCGGCTTGATTGCCGCGTGGTTCAGGTTACGGTCTTGTTCCGGCGAAGGTGTTGATCATACCTTCCCGCCGCAGCACCGGCTTCTGCCGCATCTCTTTCCAGGTGTACAGGAGGAATGCTGCGTTGGCATCGCCGCCGAAATTGCCCCATTTCGGGCCGGTGCTGATTTGCCCTTCCACCGCTACAGCCATATCGTACAAGCCAAGCAATTCGCCCGGTTTGCGCGACAGGAGCTTCATGAGCGTTTTTTCCATGAAAGGGGAATGGTAGCCCGGTGTTCCGTCTGGCACTTCTTCGTGTCCGCCGGAAGTGATGAACTGGCGGGCCGGGATCACGAGCTTTTCTTCGTACAGCCGGGCCGCCGGTTTAACGGTATTGCCGGTGTACTGAATCGGGCTGGTTTCGCGGAACATGGCGCCGCCATAGCAGAGGTCCATCATCCAGAAAACGTTTTTGCAGGGCGTGGCATCGAGCCAGCGCGCAATGTCTTCGTGGCGGATATAGCTGCTGTAGGAAGGATCCTGGCCCAGGCGTTTGCTTTCGCGGCAGACCATCTGCCCGCCGTAGTCCATGTCGTAGTGTCCGTGGCCGGCAACAAAAACAAACAGCTGATCGCCGTCTTTGAAGGTCGCATTCTTGTAGGCGCGGAATTTTTCCATGATGCGCTCCTTGCCTGCGTTGAATACGGTATCCAGCCTGAAGCCGTACATCTCAGACAATACCTGCCCCAAAACCCGGGCATCGTTCACCGGATTGCTCAGCGGATCCCAGTTGGTATAGTCGTCTGTGGCGATGAGCAGGGCGATGCGTTCTCCGCTGATCCGCGGCAGGTTGACGGCTGATGGAGCAATCAGGCCGCTGAGGGAAACAACCGTGTCTGTTGCATTTCCCCGGGCATCAATCGCCCTGATCTTCAATTCAGATACGCCGGATTGTATGGGCCAGTAGAAGCGGCCATTCCCTGCCACCGGCACCGGTTTTCCGTTGATGCTGAGTTTCACTTCGCTTTCGTCGAGCACCCGTCCTGACAAGGTGTCCGCTACCGGACCGACACGCGTTGTGCGCCCGCCGCGTGTGATGCCGCCGCCGTCGTCGGAGCCGGCTTTGCGCTGAATTTCAAGCTTGGGTGGCAAGGAGTCGGTAAAACCGGCCAGGCTGCTCACATCGTGCCTGAAGAGCAGGAAATCGGCGCCTTTGGCATGGGTTTCCAGGGCGTAGGGGAGGGCTGATTCCAGCAGGTTGCGGTAAACGCCGGCCTGCAAATCTTTCGCGCTGATCGCCGGATTCTCAAAACGGGGCAACAGGGTAGACAGCAACGCGCGGGTAGCCGCTCCGCCGGAGTCTTTTTCCGATTCAATCCGGGCGCCGTTCATGCCGAGATAAAAGATGGACATCTGATCAGCTGCGGAAGCTTTTTCATTGCCCGGTTCTGTGCCATCCGATGGCTTGCGCTGCGGATTGAGCAGGTAATTGCTCAGGCCGGCATTGGGCGCATCAAAAAAGTAATACTGCTTCCGGGCTTGGACATCGCCGAGTAAGTTGCGCAGGGCATTGGCCGAAACAAAGCCATTGTGAGAGGCGGTCGGAGCCAGGCGGATGCCACGCGCTTCGGCGCTGGTTTCCTGCGTTGTGGCCGGGCCGGCATAGCTGAAGAGGAAGACATCGTTGGGCTGGGTGCGCAGCGCTTTCAGCGTTTGTTGCAAGCGCGGCGCATTGCAGTCGCTGCCAATCAGGTCGATGCGGATGACGGTATCGAAAACGCGCGCCGCACCGGCCGACAGGCGCTGGCTGATGCGGCCGGCATCGCGCTCTGCAAAGCGGTACGATTGGGCACCATCGCCATTGTAGCCCAGGCTGAGCATGATGAGGCGTTTGCGGCCGAGGCGTTCATCCATGCGGTTGCGCACGGCCCGCTCCATGTCGCGGTACATCTCCTTGCGGAGGGTGTCGCCATTGTAGCCGTATACATTGCTGAGATCGCGGTAATCGGCCGCGAGGAGTTCATCGCTCAGGCCCTGCTGTTCGGAAATGGTGCGCGCCTGGCCGTAGTACACCACCGAATTCGGATAGTCATCGGCCAGGTAATAGCTGTAACCCCGCCAGCGCGCGGTATTCCGGATGGATTCGTAATCCGGTTTCGGAACCTTGCGGAATGCTTCGTCGGCCCGTGCGAAGGTGGCCTGGGCTGCAGGGTAATCTTTGGCGTTGCTGTATTGCTTGCCGAGGCTGAACAGGCTGTCTGCCAGCAGTTTCCAATAGTATTCCTTTTGAAAGCGTTCGTGCATGCGGTCGCGTTCCTGCACGAACAAATCGCTCATCACGCCCTTGGAAATGAAATGTTCAAAGTCTGCCCGCGGGCCGGTATAGTAATCTGCCGAACTGCTGAGCAAGGTGAGCGTCCGGTCGTACAGGCGGCGTGCCTCGGCATGTTTGCCTGTGAAGAGGAGACAGTGCGCATAGTTCACCACCGGGGCTACAGAAGAGCTGTCCATCCGGAACACTTCCTCACAAACCGGCAAGGCCTTGCTGATATTGGCGAGCAGGAGCAAGGTCCAGCCGCGGGTAACGAGTGCGCTGTAATGCCCTGGATAGTATTTCAGGGCTGAATCGGTATAGCGGAGGGTGAGCATATAGTTCTCCTCCTGATAGGCCATATTGCCAAGAAAGTAATAGGCGTTGTGGAGGCCTTCGCCCAATGCAATCCAATCTTTGGCGGTTTTGCGGGCAGCTTCGTTGTCACCTTCCCCCATTTGCAGGCGTACTTTGTTTTCGTAATAGCGCACGGCCTTTTTGGGTTGCTTAAGGCTTTCCCAAAATGCGATCAGGCGCTCGTTCATTCCAATGCGATCGGGATAATCTTTAAGCTTCCAGCTATAGTCATTCAGCAAAGAGTCGGCCTGTTCCGTGTTTTCAATATAATAGCGGTAGCTGCGGGCAAAGGCCGGAACTTCAGCCAGCGGCGTCTTTTGCAGTCGCTCAGACCAGGGGAAGATATGGGTGCCGGTTGGCGTACTGTTGATGAGCCAGGTAGCGAAAATTTCCTCCCAGGTCCACGATTTGCCCATATACCGCGCCGGATAAGTGCCGACATAGTTCAGGAACTCCTGTACATCTTCCAATTCGGTGGCCACCATGGCTTCGAGCATGCTTTTCCCCTCATAGCGACCACCCGGGCAGCGCCGCTCCTTGATATCGGCATAAGCCGGATCGGTGCTGTTCAGAAATTCCTGCCCGGTTTCGCGTACCAGGCGCACCATTTCGTTCAGGATGGCTTCTTCGCTTTTCTTGCTGGTGGTTTGCGTCTGGTGCGATTTCCACAGCAGCCAATCCCGACTGCGGTCGCGGAATTGCATGCCCAGAATGCCCAAAGGCAGCAAGTAGCCACGGTAGGCTTTTGCAGGATAACGGCAGCGCGCAGCGAGCAGGTCGTCTGGCATAATGGTATCCCATCGGGCAGCCATTGCCGCAGCATTGTATACGATAAACGCCTCTGACCGCGCCGAATCTATAGCCGTCACATAACCGGCTCCGAGCACTTCGTTGGCGCGGTCGCTGCGGCCCGGTTGGTAGATTGTAAGGATGGATGCGCGCGCTTCGGGCAACAATCCGGTATTCCAGCCGCCGGCAAACTGCACCCATTGCGTGTCTCCGCTGCGCCTTCCTACCCGCGTTACATTCATGTAAACCAATTGCATGGTATCCGGGTCGGTAATGGTCTTTTTGCGGTACTCGAAGGTGAGCCGGTTCAGTTCCATCTGCCGGTAACAGTTGTTGCAGCCTTTTAAAGCCTTGGCAGACCAAACGAGGCTGTCGGTGAAATTGAATTGCCCGACGGCGTAGCGGTAAAAGGTGTAGGCGATGTTGTAAAGATCGTAGCCTTCATGCGCAACCTGGCCCAGGTAATAACCGGTTTTGCCCATGAAGAATTCATCTGCATCATCACCGGATTCCTTTTCGAGTTCCCAGGCGCGCAACAGGTGACGGTACGCGCTGTCGTAGGTGTCGCTGAAGTAGTAACCCACTCCGAGATTGTACATTTTGCCGGCCTCCGGATTGCGTTGTGCATGCAGGGAGGGGCGGTTTACCAATGCCAGGAGGAGCAGGAATAGGGGGATAAGACGCTGCATGTTTCGCTGATAATCCAAAATTAAGCCAATTCGCGCAAAGAAGACATTTGAATGACAAGGAACAGCCTCGCCAAATGGCGGATGGGCAAAAAAAGAGGCCCGCTGTTTCCAACGGGCCTCTCTCTGTTATTGCTGTTGCGGTGTGTTTACACCAGTACGATCACACGGTTTTCCAGCACTTCCACCAATCCGCCGTTCACATTGAACTGCTCGCTGGCTTGTTTGCTGCCGACAACCACGGTTCCTTTGCCCAGGTTGGCAATCATCGGCGCGTGTTGGTCGAGCACCTGGAAGCTGCCATTCGCACCGGGAAGGGTAACGATATCGGCTTCTCCGCTGAAGAGTGTCTTTTCGGGTGTCAGAATTTCTACCTGCATGATCAGCGGTTGGCTTCTTCGAGGAGCTTTTTGCCTTTGGCGATGGCGTCTTCAATGGTTCCTACCAGGTTGAAGGCCGCTTCGGGATATTCATCCACTTCACCGTCCATGATCATATTGAAGCCCTTGATGGTTTCTTTGATGTCTACGAGCACGCCGGGGATACCGGTGAACTGTTCAGCTACGTGGAAAGGCTGGGAAAGGAAACGCTGGGCACGACGGGCGCGGTGTACCACGAGTTTGTCGTCTTCGCTCAGTTCGTCCATACCCAGGATGGCGATGATGTCCTGCAGTTCCTTGTAGCGCTGGAGCAGCTCCTTCACGCGCTGGGCGCAGCCGTAGTGCTCTTTGCCGAGGATTTCCTCAGAAAGGATACGAGAAGTGGAATCCAAAGGATCCACCGCGGGATAGATACCCAATTCGGCGATTTTACGGCTCAGTACCGTGGTCGCATCCAGGTGGGCAAAGGTGGTAGCAGGAGCCGGGTCAGTCAAGTCATCCGCAGGAACGTAAACGGCCTGTACGGAAGTGATCGAACCGCGGGTTGTTGACGTAATGCGTTCCTGCATCGCACCCATTTCGGTGGCGAGGGTAGGCTGATAACCTACGGCAGAAGGCATACGGCCCAGCAGCGCCGATACTTCGGAACCTGCCTGGGTGAAGCGGAAGATATTGTCTACGAAGAAGAGGATATCGCGACCCTGACCCTGGCCGTCGCCATCGCGGAAGTATTCCGCTACCGACAGACCGCTCAGTGCCACACGGGCACGGGCTCCGGGAGGCTCGTTCATCTGACCGAACACCAGGGTAGCCTGGCTCTGGCTCAGTTCGTCCATATCCACCTTGCTGAGGTCCCATCCGCCTTCTTCCATGTTGTGGCGGAACTCTTTTCCGTATTTGATTACACCGGATTCGATCATCTCGCGGAGCAGATCGTTTCCTTCGCGGCTGCGCTCACCTACGCCGGCGAATACCGACATACCGCTGTACGCTTTTGCGATGTTGTTGATCAGTTCCATGATCAATACGGTCTTGCCTACACCGGCACCACCGAACAGTCCGATCTTACCACCTTTTGCATAAGGCTCGAGCAAGTCGATTACCTTGATACCTGTGTAAAGGGGCTCGGTGCTGGTAGCCAGGTTGTCGTATGTAGGTGCCTTCTGGTGAATCGGGCGGCCGTTGGTAGCGTCGAGGGTGCGCAGACCGTCGATGCTTTCGCCTACTACGTTGAGCAGACGTCCGCGGATGCTTTCGCCGACGGGCATTTTGATGGCACTACCTGTATCCACTGCGGCCATGCCGCGCTGCAAACCGTCGGTGCTGTCCATCGCGATGGTACGCACGATGTTCTCGCCCAGGTGCTGCTGAACTTCGAGAACCAGGGGAGAACCGTTGTCGCGGTTCACTTGCAGGGAGTTGTAAATGTTCGGGAGGGTAGCTCCGGCTTCGTTGAAAGCCACGTCTACTACCGGGCCGATGATCTGGGTGATCTTTCCTGTATTCGCCATTACGCTGATGCTTCTAAACGCGGGTGCAAAGGTACGGTTTACGAAAGCTATTCCCACAGGGTGAGGATAAAATTGATGCAGTTGGTATTTCGATAAGTGTAATGTGTTGAAAATCAAAGTATAACGCTTGCGGCATTTGTCTGATTGACGCGCAAGCCGTAACTCGCAATCATGAAAGCGCATGTGATTCGCTACGGGCTCTTCGGTGCCGCCGGTATGGTCTTGGCCGGCCTCTTTACGCGCCTCACCCTCGACCCCACAGCCGAAGATTTTGGCGGGCATTCAGCAGCCGTGGGATATGGCATCCTCGCTGCTGTTTTCGTGGTGGTGCCGCTCGGCATCCGCAGCTTCGCCGCCGATCCTTCGGCAGGCAAAGTGAATTACGGCCGGGCACTGGCCTGCGGACTGGGCATTGCACTCATTGCATCGCTGGCCTATGCAGCTGTTTGGGAACTGAATTTCCACACCAAATTTCCCGATTTCTACGAACGCTTCGCCGACATGCGCATAGCAGATGCCCAAAAACAAGGCATGAGCGGCAGCGCGCTGGAGGAGTTCTCACAAAGCGCCCGCAAAGACGCAGCCTTGTTCGCCAATTTCTTCCCGCGCTTTCCTTTCACCATGCTCATGGAGTCGTTTCCGCTCGGCTTGCTGATTTCCCTGGTCAGTGCTTTCATTTACCGCCACAAACCCAACGGGAACGCGTGAAACAGTTCATCACCGGCATCGGCGGTGTCTTCTTCCGCAGCGCCGACCCTGCCGCTACCTATAAATGGTACCGCGAGACGCTCGGGCTGCCGGCCGATGATTATGGTCACCTTTTCAAACCCTTAGCATCCGACGGACAGCCCTTGTTCACCCAATGGAGTGTTTTTCCGGCCGATACCGATTACTTCGGCGACCAGGGCCAGCCATTCATGATCAATTACCGGGTGCAGGACATGGAAGGCCTTATCGCCCATTTGGAATCCAGGGGCATACCCCTGCTCGGCGGTCCCGACCACTACGATTACGGCACTTTCATCTGGATCGAAGACCATGCCGGCAACCGCATCGAGTTGTGGGAGCCGAAAGGTGGTTTTGAGGAGGCGGAGGCGGAGTGAGTTAGCGCCGCTTTATTCTTGCCAATCCAAGCCCAGCCATTCGTCCGGGAATTTCTTCGCGTTTTAGTCGAACCCGCTGTGCCGTTGGCGCAAGGAAGGATTCATTGATGCAAAGTTGATGCAATACAATTTGTGCCATTTGCCCATGTGCAAGGCCAGACACCTCAAGCGCACACCATGCGCATCGCGCTGGTCGCAGCGTATAATTCCCCGGAACAGGTCATAGGCTTCCTGCCGGAAGGCATGCGTATAAAGTGCGTCTGCGCGGTTGTTTAAAGCATCAGACAGTATTCATCAGCGGCATAAACCGGTATTTCACTGCCTTTGAAGTCTTTGATGTTGCGGGTGATAATGGCTTCCATCTCAGGTATGCCGGACGCACAGTACATCTGAATCGAATCTTCGAAGTCTTTATGTGCAGATTGCAGTCCCTTACGCAATATCTGCAGGTTCACGGGTATGATATGTACCAGTTCTGTCAGGTTCAGCAGGGTTTCCCGCAAGGTCTGTTCGTCCAGGTATTTTTTTAGCAGGTAATGGGTGGTGGCTATGGAATGGGAGGAAGTGTGCAGCTTGATCTGATGCGCTTCAGCTTTTTGAAAGAGCACGATGGCAGGTTTGCTGAAGGGTTTCCGGTCGGCAATGACATCGATGAGGATGTTCGTATCCAGAAATACGTGCCTCATAAGTGCTTGCGTTCGATTGCTTCCCTGAGTATGGTGTCTTCATCGAAGTCCTCCGGAAGCTGCACCACGCCAACCAATTTCTTCAGACGGGGTGATAAATCGCCTGTAGGTTCTTCCCGCGTGACGGTTTCCAGGTAATGCTCCACCAGTTCAGACAAGCTGCGTCCGGTTTTTTTTGCATAAAGCTTGGCGCGTGCAATCACGGTGACGTCAACGCTTAAGGTAAGTTTGGTTTGCATTGTACGTATGATTTATACAAATATACGTAAAGTGTTTTGGAAGTAGAGTTTTTGCTGCGGTCACTGCGTCGGGGTTTGGGGGAAGCGGGGGAGGAGTGAGCTCGAATCGGATTGTAATCCGATTATGCTAAAGTCACATTTTCGTGTGATTGTGCCTGCCAGTCAGCCATTTTAAAATTCGAATTCAAGCGAAATCGCATCTTGATGTGGTTTTTCGCGTGATGTTGCCATCATAGCCTCCGGACGCGGGCTCGTACTCGCCGTGAAAGAAGCACCCAGACGGAAATAAGCCATACGTCGGGTTGCAGCCTTTCATTCGTTTCCCTCCCTGCCATAGCTTTGCCCCTTTGCTATGACCCGGGATGCTGCAATTGACCTGCTGGAACAACACATTGTCCGCTTGTTGGGCTTCCACCCTCCGGGCCTCGACCGTGTCTTGCAGGCCTGCGAAGTGCTGGATTGCAAGGCCGGAGAGCCCCTGCTGCTGCCTGGCAACCCCGCCCGGCAGCTTTGGTTCATCGCACAGGGCAGTGCCATGATGGCGCAACCCGGTCCGGATAAAGAAGAACATATCGCCGATCTCCTTTTCGAATCGGATTGGGTCACCGATCTGCAGGCTTTTTTGCAGGAAACGCCCGCCGTTTACCGCATTGAATGCCTGGAAGATGCGGTGCTTTGCGTCTTCAGCCGGGATAGCTTCCTTGCACTTCGCCGCGATCTTCCGCCTTTACCGAAAACCAGGGTTTTCGGGAGCTATCGCAGGCGATGGCTTTACGGTGGTTTTAGCGAAAACCGCGGGTTTTCGGTAACTATCGCAGGCGACGGCTTTACGGTGGTTTCGCCGAAAACCAGGGTTTTCGGGAGCCATCGTGAGACGATGTCTCACCGGTGATTTCCGTCGAAGCCACTGGTTCCGATGGTTAAATGCAATTCGATGCGATGTGCCTGCCGGTCTTTGTTGAGCCGGATTCGCGCAGGTGCCGTCGCGAATTGCACGTCATGGCCATCTATTTGCCCTTGGAGCAACCCGCTTTGCAAGCGGTTCGGATTGGATATGCGGATATCGTAGCTGGTGGCCTGGTCGTCGAGCAGCAATGCGATGGAATAGCCTTCCCAGTGGCTGCCAATGACCGGATTCAACAAAATGGCATCTTCATTGAATTGCAAGCCGAGTATGGATTCAAGGGCTACGCGGTACATCCATCCTGCCGAACCGGTGTACCAGGTCCATCCGCCTTGTCCGCTGAGTGGATCTTCGCCGTATACATCCGCGGCAATCACATAGGGTTCAACTTTATAGCGGGCAACTGCGGCACTGTCTGCCGCATGGTTGATGGGATTGATCATGTGCAGGTAGTGAACGGCCTTGTCGCCCAGGCCCAGTGTTGCCATTGCCTTGACCGTCCAGAGCGCGGCATGGGTGTATTGGCCACCATTCTCCCTGACTCCGGGGATATAACCCTTGATATAACCGGGATCCTTATCCGTTTTGTCGAAGGGTGGCGTAAGGAGGCGGATGAATTGCCCGGCCTCTGAAACCAGTTGCTCTTCCACCGCTTCCAGGCATTGCCGGCCACGTGCAGTCGAAGCGACGCCGGAGATAACCGCCCATGCCTGGGAAATGGCATCGATGCGGCATTCCGCATTGACGGAAGAACCCAAGGGCGTGCCATCGTCATAGAAAGCACGCAGGTACCAGGCGCCATCCCATCCTCCTTCATTGAGGCTGGTTTTCAATGCGGCAGCTACCGTCGAGTAATGCGCTGCCCTGAGCGGATCTTCCATACGCAGGCATATTTTACTGAACCTGACAAGATTGTCGTAAAGAAAAAAGCCCAGCCAAACGCTTTCGCCGAAGCCTGCTTCACCGACCCGGTTCATGCCGTCGTTCCAGTCTCCGCCGCCCATCAAGGGCAAACCATGCGCGCCAAACTTCAATGAAATATCGATGGCTTTACAAGCGTGTTCATACAGGGTGCCGGTTTGTTCCAGCACTTCGGGTTGCAGGTATGCCTCGTGTTCGGAAGCATCGAGGGGCCGGGCTTTAATGTAGGAGACAGGCGCTGACAGGATATCCCAATCACCCGTTGCGTGAACATAGAAATCGAGTACATACGGCAGCCAAAGCCTGTCGTCGGTGATGTTGGACCGGATGCCCCGGCCGGTGGGTGGATGCCACCAGTGCAATACATCGCCTTCTGTAAACTGTTGACGGGCGTGGAGCAGAAGCTGGTCCCTGCACAGCGATGGTGCCGCATAGCCCGCGGCCATGGCGTCCTGCAACTGGTCGCGGAATCCAAAGGCGCCGCCACATTGGTAAAAACCGGTGCGCGCCCAGATCCGGCTCGAAAGATTCTGATACATCAACCAGCCGTTGACCATGATATCCAAGGATGGATCCGGTGTGGAAATGCGGATTTTAGACCGGGTTGTTTCCCAAAAGTTCCGGATGTTTTGCCTTTCCGCTCGCACATTCCCGAGTTCGGAATAGATGCCGATGATGCGCTCGGCAGTTGCGCGGTCGCAGCATTCACCTTCAATGAAAATCAGCGTTATGCTTGCATATGCTTCCAGTTCGAAGCCGGTTTGCAGGGCGGCGCAGGTATCTCCGCCTTCCGGTAATTGATTGTCGAGCAAAGATTCCGAGCAGATGGCATGGGGGCTTGACAGGGAA
>Ga0209985_10002763_pt1 | contig 15557 bp, 17 predicted proteins | sample NOAtaG_FD_187305 | JGI IMG/M metagenome (GOLD analysis project Ga0209985, IMG submission 187305) | Freshwater lake microbial communities from Lake Erie, under a cyanobacterial bloom - NOAA_Erie_Diel6S_1000h metaG (SPAdes) (version 2) | ecosystem: Environmental > Aquatic > Freshwater > Lake ...
GATTGCCTCTCACCCTCTCAGGCGGCCGGGTGGGCGCTGCGCCAGTCCTGCAGCGCCGTGGCGATGGAGTCGAGCGTGCGCAGGGTGCGCACCTCTTTGGGCGGGCGCCGGTGCAGCACCGGGCAGCTGCCGCCGGCCCAGACCTCCGTCGAGCGCGGCAGCTTGGCGCGCAGCTCGGTCAGGCCGTCGAGCACGTGGTTCGGATTGAGGGCGGCGGAAAACGACAGCGCCACAATATCCGCGTTCTGCGTGGTGGCCGCCAGCACGATGTCCCAGATCGGCGTCTGCACGCCGAGCGAGATGCAGTGACCGCCTTCGAACGAGAACAGAGCCTCGGCCATCAGGATGCCCAGGCCGTGCGGCTCCTGGGGGAAGGTGGTGAGCAGGATGCGCGGACGGCCACGGTGATGCGAAGCCGGGTGCGGGATGGTGTTGATGGCGTTGCGCAGGATCACCTGCACGCTCTCGGTGTACAGGTGCTCCTCGAAGATCTCGAAGTAGCCGCGGGTCCAGGCATCGCCCACCATCTCGTTCAGCGGCGCAATGATCTCCACCACGAAGCGCGACAGACCCACGCGCAGCACGGCCTGCGACAACTGGCGGCGCAGCTCCTCGATGCGGTGCTGCTTGACCAGCTCCAGCAGGTTCTGCAGATCTTCGTGCTGCTCGGCCGCCTCGGCCGCGCGGGTCGGGCTGCTGATGGTGCTTTCGGCCAGTTGCTGCAACTGCTCGGCGGTGTAGTTGATGATCTTGCCGGGGCGGTGGCCCTGGTCCATCAGGCGCTTGATGACACGCAGCTTGTCGACCTGGTCGAGCGAATAGATGCGCTCGCCGAAGGCATCGCGAGCGGGCTGCGGGAAGCCGTAACGCCGCTCCCAGACCCGCAGCGTGTCCTTGGACAGACCGGTGTCGCGTTCGACGGCGGCGATGGAGACGGTGACTTCAGACGGCGTGCTGCGATCGTTCATAGGTCACTGCGTCACCGGAGGTAGGGAGCCGGTGTGGTTGAGGCGACTGCCGCGGCGCGCTGGCACGGGTCAATGCGAACAAGTCATTGCCACTGATGTCCAGGACAAAGCATTGACTTGGCTGCGTCAGGTTCATAGTATAGGTCCTTGCAGAAGCTTTGCCTAGGACATTTCTGGCCTCCCGGAGCGCCCCGGGGAAGCTCCCAAGAACCGGAGATCCATGATCCCGAATCGTTTCAGACGCCGTCTCGCCCTTGGTGCTGCCCTCTGGGTGGCTGCCGCGGCAACGCACGCCCAGAGTCGTGCCGCCTGCCCGACGCTGCTCAACCACCGGGCGCCGCGCCTGCAGGACGAAGCGGTGCAGGACCTGTGCCAGTATGCGGGCCAGGTGCTGCTGGTCGTCAACACGGCCAGCTTCTGCGGTTTCACGCCGCAATACGAGGCCATGGAAGCGCTGTTTGGCCGGTACGCGCAGCGCGGCTTCCAGGTGCTCGGCTTTCCGTCCAACGACTTTCGGCAGGAGAGCAGCGACCGGCAGAAGATTGCCGAACTGTGCTTCAACACGTATGGCGTGAAGTTTCCGATGTTCACGCCGATCCAGGTGCGCGGCGCCAAGGCGCACCCGCTGTATCAGGAGCTGGCGCGAGCCGGCGGCGAGCCGCCGCGCTGGAACTTCCACAAGTACCTGGTCGACCGACGCGGCCGCGTGGTGGCGAGCTATCCGAGCGACGTGTCACCGCTGGATCCCCGCGTGACCGCGCGCATCGAGCTGCTGCTGGCGGAAAAGTAGCGGTTCCAGCCACCCAAGTCCGCGGCCGGGAGGCACCCCGCAGGGTCGGCCAGCGCGGCCGCATCACGATCTTCGAAGGGCCGCGCGCGGCCGACAGGCGGATACACGACATGCAGATTGCAATCATTGGTGGCGGGATCGCCGGACTGGGCTGCGCCCACGCGCTGGCGCCCGAACACGAAGTCACGCTGTACGAGAGCGAGCCGCGGCTGGGCGGCCACACCAACACGGTGGACGTGACGCTCGACGGCACCTGCTTCCCGGTGGACACCGGCTTCCTGGTGTTCAACGAGCGCACCTATCCGAACCTGATCCGGCTCCTCGCCGATCTCGGGGTGCCCACGGCCAGGAGCGACATGTCGTTTTCGGTGAGCCTGCCGCTGGCTGGCCGCCAGCTCGAGTGGTCCGGCTCCAGTCTCGACACGGTGTTTGCACAGCGGCGCAACCTCGCCTCGCCCGCCTTCCTGTCGATGCTGCGCGACCTGCTGCGCTTCAATCGCCAAGCCACGCAACTGGCCAGCGGCCAGCGCGCCGATGACGGCGCGGCGCTCACGCTCGGGGCCTTTCTCGAACACCACGGCTACGGCCAGCCGTTCCGCGACTGGTACCTGCTGCCGATGGCCGGCGCGATCTGGTCGTGCCCGATCGAGACCATGCTTGCGTACCCGGCGGCAACCTTCATCCGCTTCTGCCACAACCACGGGCTGCTGCAGGTCAACGACCGGCCCCAGTGGTTCACCGTGGCCGGCGGCGCGCGCCAGTACGTGCAGCGCATCGCTGCCGGCCTGCCCAACGTGCGCGTCGACGACCCGGTGCTCGAAGTCAAGCGCAACCGCGCCCTGTCCAAGGTAATGGTGCGCAGCCGCCATGGTTCGGCGGCATACGACCAGGTCGTGCTTGCCTGCCACAGCGACCAGTCGCTGCGCCTGCTGGTGGACGCCAGCGACGAGGAGCGCAGCGTGGTATCCGCGGTGGCCTACCAGCCGAACCGCGCCATCCTCCATACCGACACGCGCCTGCTGCCGCGCTCGCGCAAGGTGTGGTCGGCATGGAACTACCAAAGCGACGGCGGTTCTCTCGCGGCGGGCCCCAACCTGGCCGTCACCTACCTCCTCAACAAGCTGCAGCCGCTGCCCTTCCGCACGCCGGTGCTGGTGAGCCTGAACCCGTTCGTCGAGCCCGACCCGGCCCAGGTGCTTGCCGAGTTCGACTACGCGCACCCGGTGTTCGACCGCGCCGCCATCGAGGCGCAGCGGCGCCTGCCGCAGGTGCAGGGGCGTGACCAGGTCTGGTATGCCGGCGCCTGGACCGGCTTTGGTTTCCACGAAGACGGCCTCAAATCCGGCCTGGCGGTGGCCGAGGCGATTCGCGCCCGGGCCAAGCGGCCGCTGCCGCTGGCGGCCTGACCAACCCGGTCCGCCGCCCATGGCCGCGCAGCCGCTTGCCACCAAAAACTTTTTGGTTCAAAATGTGACTCATTGGTCATCATGAGTGCTTCCGGTCTCTCCATCGGCTTCGGCTCGATCCGCCACGCCCGCTCGCGGCCGGCGGCGCACCGCTTCGCCTACCGCAGCTACTTCATGCGCATGCCGCTGCGCGCCAGCGCGGCGCAGCCGTGGAGCCTGCGGATGCTCGGGCGCAACCGCTTTGCGCCGTTTTCCCTGCAGGACCGCGACCACGGCGACGGCGGCGACCCGCTGGCCTGGATCACGCGGCTGCTGGCCGAGGGCGGCGTGCACGACGCCGACGGCGAGATCTGGCTGCACGCCATGCCGCGCGTGCTCGGCTACGTCTTCAACCCGGTGAGCTTCTGGTTTTGCCACCGCGCCGACGGGGCCCTGCGCGCCATCGTGTGTGAGGTCAACAACACCTTCGCCGAACGCCACTGTTACCTGCTGGCGCACGCCGACGGCCGTCCTCTGCAATGGGGCGAGACCCTGGAGGTGGCCAAGGTGTTCCATGTCTCGCCGTTCTGCGAAGTGCGCGGCCGCTACCAGTTCCGCTTCATGCTGGCCGGCGCGCGCTTCGTGGCGCGGATCGACTACCACGACGACGCCGCCGGCGCGGCGCCACTGCTGGTCACCTCGATCGAGGGCCGTCTCGAGCCGGCCACCGAGCGCACACTGGCTCGCGCCTTCCTTGCCTACCCGCTGTTTACCTTCGGCGTGATCGCGCGCATCCACTGGCACGCGCTGCGGCTGTGGCTCAAGCGCGTGCCGTTTTTCCGCAAGCCGGCGCCCCCGCGCCTGCCGGTCACGCCGTCGGCCGCCCAGCCGGCAACCGACTGAACCCGTCTCGAAAGCACCGCCATGAAGGCACTGACCCTCGACACCGCTGCCGCCGCGCTGGAAGCCCTGCCCGGAGCGCACGACCTCGACACCGCGCAGTTCCCGGCAACCGCGCGCTGGGTGCTCAAGCTGCTGGACCGGGCCGCAAACGGCGCGCTGCTCGTGACGTTTCCGGATGGCCAGCACGCGCGGCTGGGCCATGGCCGGCCGATCGCCGACATCGCCCTGTCGAACTGGAATGTCTTTACCGCGGCGCTCAAGAGCGGCGACATCGGTTTTGCCGAGACCTACGCCGCGCGCGACTGGACCAGTTCCGATCCGGCGCGCGTGCTGTACTTCTTCGTGCGCAACCGCGCCGCCGCCGAGCGCGTGATCTATGGCAGCTTCTGGGGCTCGCTCGCCTACCGCGTCAAGCACCTGTTCAACCGCAACACGCGCAAGCAGGCGAAGAAGAACATCACCGCCCACTACGACCTGGGCAACGCGTTCTACTCGCTGTGGCTCGACGCCTCGATGACCTACTCCAGCGCGCTGTTCGCGCCGCACCTGCAGGCGCCGGCGCGGGAGCTGCCGGCGCCGGTGGACGAGGCCACGCTGCGCTCGGCGCAGGACGCCAAGTACCGCCGGGTGCTGGAGGAGTTGCAGTTGCAGCAGCCCGGCCGCATCCTGGAGATCGGCTGCGGCTGGGGTGGTTTTGCAGAGGCAGCGGCGCGCGCCGGCCACGCGGTGCGCGGCCTGACTCTGTCGCCCTCGCAGCTCGAGTACGCCCAGTTGCGCCTGCGCCGCCAGCAGCTCGCCGCCGACTTGGTGCTGCAGGACTACCGCGCGGAAGACGGCCGTTTCGACGGCATCGCCAGCATCGAGATGTTCGAGGCGGTGGGCGAGGAGTACTGGACCTCGTACTTCGACACCGTGGCGCGCTGCCTGAAGCCCGGCGCGCGCGCCTGCATCCAGACCATCACGATCGACGAGCCGCTGTTCGACCGCTACCGCCGCAGCACCGACTTCATCCAGCAGTACATCTTCCCGGGCGGCATGCTGCCCTCGCCGTCGGTGTTCCGCGCCCAGGCGGCGCGCGCGGGGCTGCGGGTGGTCAACGAGCACCGCTTCGGGCCCGACTACGCGCGCACGCTGACCACCTGGCGCGCCCGGTTCATGAAGCAGGCTCCGGCCGTGCGCTCGCTCGGCTTCGACGATCGCTTCGCGCGCATCTGGGAGTTCTACCTCGCGTATTGCGAGGCGGCCTTCACGGAAGGAAACACCGATGTCATCCAGTTCACCCTCATCAAGGGCTAAGGTGGCTGCGGCGGCTCTGGCTGCCGCGCTGCTGGCCTGCACCATGCCGACCGATTCGGCCGCCGCCAAGGACCCCGCCCCGCACGTGCGCAAGTACGTCGAGACGGTCAAGGTCCAGGGTCAGGGACGGCTCACGTGGTTCGGCTTCCACGTCTACGACGCGCAGCTTTACGCCGGCGCCGGCTTCGATGCGCGCCAGTGGGCCGGCCAGCCCTTCGTGCTCGAGCTCACCTACGCGCGCAAGCTGGACGGCGGCGCCATCGCCGAGGCCAGCCGCGACGAGATGCAGCGGATGAACCTCGGCACCCCGGAGGAGCAGGCCCGCTGGCTGGCCGCCATGCGCGGCCTCTTCCCCAACGTGGACCGCGGCAGCCGCATCGCCGGGGTCAACCTGCCCGGACGCGGAGCGCGCTTCTACGTCGACGGCCGGTTCGCCGGCAGCGTGGACGAGCCGGCGTTCGCCCGCGCCTTCTTCTCGATCTGGCTCGACGAGCGCACGCGCGCGCCCAAGCTGCGCGAGAACCTGCTGGCCAGCTCCGGCGGCAGCACCTGATCCGGCCATGACGAGCGGTACCCCGCCCAGCGGCCCGCCGGCCGCACCGCCGTCGCGCGTGCCTGCGGGCGGCCTGGCCGCCTATGCGCTGCTCGCGCTGCCGCTCACCATGACGGCGCTGCCGATCAACATCCTGCTGCCGGAGTTCTACTCCCGCGAAACCGGGCTGGCGCTGACGACCATCGGCCTGGTGCTGCTGGCCACGCGGCTGGTCGACGCGGTGGCCGATCCGCTGCTGGGCGCCTGGGTGGACCGGCAGAAAGGCGGGCGGCCGGGCGGCGGCTACCTGCGGCCCATCCTGATCGCCGCTCCGCTGCTGGCCGGCGGCTTCCTGCTGCTGTTCAACCCGTCGGATGGACTACAGACGCCGGCCCGTACGACCACCTGGCTGTTCGTCACTCTGGTGGCCTGCTACATCGGCTACTCGCTGGCCACCGTGGCCTACCAGGCCTGGGGCGCCGAGCTGGCGCACGACGATGCCGGCCGCACCCGCATCACCGGCGCGCGCGAAGGCGCCGGCCTGATCGGCGTGCTGTTCGGCGGCGCGCTGCCCGGCGTACTGGGTTTCGGCGCGCTCGGCGCGCTGTTCCTGGTGCTGCTGGCGCTCGCCCTGTGGGCGCTGTGGCGCCACGCACCCGGGGTGCCGGCGGCCGGCACCGCCCCCGCCGGCAACCCATTCGCCACTTTCGTCGTGCCGCTGGCCACGAGCCGGTTTCGCTGGCTGCTGGCGGTATTCGCGCTGAATGCGATCGCCCCGTCGATCACCGCCACGGTGTTCCAGTTCTTCGTGGCCGACCGGCTCGGCCTGCCCGACCACGTGGGCCTGTTCCTGGCGCTGTACTTCATCGCCGGCGCCGCCAGCATGCCGATGTGGATCCGGCTGGCGCAGCGCTTCAGCCTGCAGGCGGTCTGGCTGGGCGGCATGGTGGCCGCGGTGGTGGCCTTCGTGTGGGCCTACGGCCTCGGGCCCGGCGCGCTCTGGCCCTTTGCCGCCATCTGCGTGCTGTCGGGGCTGGCGTTCGGCGCCGACCTGGCCCTGCCGCCGGCTCTGCTGGCGCGCGTGATCGATGCCAACCAGCACGGTGGCCGGGAAGGCTCTTACTTCGGCCTGTGGAACTTCGTGAACAAACTCTGCCTGGCGCTGGCCGGCGGCATCGCGCTGCCGCTGCTCGAAGCGCTCGGCTACACGCGCGGCGCGCAGGATGCGGCGGCACTCGGTGCCCTTGCCATCACTTACGCGGTGGTGCCCTGCCTGCTGAAGCTGGTGGCCGCTGCGCTGTTGTGGACCGCCTGGCGCGGCCGGAAATTCTGAGGGGATTCCATGCACAAGACATTGATGCGACTGCTGGCCGGGCTGACGGCCGCCTTCCTGCTGGCCGGCTGCGCCAGCGTCGACCCGCGGGTGTACGCGGGCGACAAGCCGGCGCTGGACCTGCGCCGCTACTTCGACGGCCTGATCGAGGGACACGGCATGGTGCTGGACCGCTCCGGGCAGGTGACGCGCCGCTTCGTCGTCACCATCCGCGCCAGCTGGCAGGGTGACACCGGGACGCTCGACGAGGACTTCATCTGGAGCGACGGCGTCAAGGAGAAACGCATCTGGACGCTGCGGCCCGGGGCGGCGCCCGGCCAGTGGATCGGCACGGCAGCCGACGTGATCGGGCAGGCCAACGGCACGGTCAGCGGCAATGCCCTGAACTGGACCTACACCCTGGCCTACAAGACGGCCGACGGCAAGACGTACGACATCGGATTCGACGACTGGATGTTCCTGATCGACGAGCGCGTGATGCTCAACCGCGCCGTGATGACCTTCTGGGGCTTCAAGGTCGGCGAAGTGCTGATCAGCTTCACGCGCAAGTAGGCGGCCGCAGATGACTTCCGCCCCGACCGCCGTCGTGACCGCGCGCCGCAACGAGGGGCCCGCTGCGCCGGCGGTCCCGCAGCCGGGCCTGCTCGGTCCGCTGAACCCGCCGCTGGCGACCTATGCCGGCCGCCGCGTGTGGCTGATCGGCGCCAGCTACGGCATCGGCGCGGCGCTGGCGCGCGAGCTGCTCGGCCGCGGCGCGCAGGTGGCGCTGTCGGCGCGCAAGCGCGAGCTGCTCGAGCAGGTGGCCGCCGGCCATGCGGCCGCCCGGGTGCAGCCGCTCGACATCACCGACCACGCCAGCGTGCTGGCGGCGCGCGATGCGCTGCTGCAGACCTGGGGCGGCATCGACCTGGTGCTGGTGGTCGCCGGCACCCACACCGAGATGCGCGCGCAGGACTTCGACATCGCCCGCGCCCGCCAGTTGCTGGAGGTGAACCTGCACGGCGTGCTCAACTGCGTCGATGCCGTGCTGCCGCCGCTGTTGGCGCAAGGGACAGGCGGTATCGCCATCGTCTCCTCGGTGGCCGGCTACATCGGCCTGCCCCGGGCGCTGATCTACGGCGCCAGCAAGGCGGCGTTGATCAACTTCACCGAGTCGCTGTACGGCGACCTGCGGCCGCGCGGCATCGGCGTCTATCTCGTCAACCCCGGCTTTGTCGACACGCCGCTGACGCAGAAGAACGACTTCGAGATGCCGGCGCTGATGAAGGCCGAGGACGCCGCGCGGGTGACGCTCGACGAGATCGCCGCCGGTCGCTTCGAGATCCACTTTCCCAAGCGCTTCACGCGCGCGCTCAAGCTGCTGCGGGTGCTGCCCTACCGCTGGCAACTGTGGGCGGTGCGGCGCTTCACCGGCCAGTGACCGGGATGAGCCAGGCGCCTGCCACCGGCCCGCACGCGCCTGCGCTGGCGCGCCTGCGCACGTTCTACGAGGAGCTGACGCCCGACAGTCTGGCGCGCATCGGCGAGGTCTATGCGGACAACGCGTACTTCAAGGACCCGTTCAACGAGGTGCGGGGCCTCGACCGGATCGAGGCGATCTTCCGCCACATGTTCGCGCAGCTGGGCGCCCCCCGTTTCGTGGTGCGCGACTTGGTAGCGCAGGGCAACGAGGCGTTCCTGACCTGGGACTTCCTGTTCGTGATGCCCCGGATGGGACCGGGCGAGCAGTGCATCCGCGGCGCCTCGCACCTGCGGCTGGACACCGAAGGCAAGGTCGGCTACCACCGCGACTACTGGGACCCGGCCGAGGAGCTGTATGAGAAACTTCCGGTCCTGGGCAGCCTGATGCGCTTTCTCAAGCGCCGGGCCGGCCAGTAGCCCCGCAGCCGCAGCGGCCCGCAGAGCCGCGCAGCGCGCCGGGCCAAGTGCCAGTCAGGGAGATTGCTGCAGGAAGCCGACACCATGGAAAGCGCCAGCCCTTCATCCGACCCCGCCGCCGACAAGCCGCTCGGCCAGATGCTCTATCCGGACCTGTTCCGCTCGCTGGAAGCGGTGCGCTGGAACATGGAGAAGGACGTGCCCTGGGCGGAGTTCGACGCCAGCCGCCTGTCCGACGAGCAGGCGCAGACCATCAAGATGAACGCCATCACCGAGTGGTCGGCCCTGCCGGCCACCGAGATGTTCCTGCGCGACAACCGGCACGACTCCGACTTCTCCGCCTTCATGAGCGTGTGGTTCTTCGAGGAGCAGAAGCATTCGCTGGTCCTGATGGAGTACCTGCGACGCTTCCGACCCGAGCTGGTGCCCACGCACGACGAGCTGCACAAGGTGCGCTTCGAGTTCGACCCGGCGCCGGCGCTGGAGACGCTGACCCTGCACTTCTGCGGCGAAATCCGCCTGAACCACTGGTACCGCCGCGCCAGCGAATGGCACACCGAGCCGGTGATCAAGCACATCTACCGCCTGCTGTCGCAGGACGAGGCGCGCCACGGCGGCGCCTACCTGCGCTACATGAAAAAGTACCTCACGGACCTCGGCGATAACGCGCGCGCCGCCTTCGCCAAGATCGCCGTGCTCATGGCCAGCGCCAAGCGCACCGCCAAGGCGCTGCACCCGACCAACCTGCACGTCAACCAGGCACTGTTCCCGCGCGACACCGTGCAAAGCCGCCTGCCCGACCCCGAGTGGCTGGAGCGCTGGCTCGACCAGCAGATCAAGTTCGACGAGGTCTGGGAGACCAAGGTGGTCGAGCGCATCCTGCACAACATGGGGCTGCTGTTCGAGCGCACCTTCGGCTCGGTGCAGGAGCTGAACCGCTACCGCAAGGAAGTCACGGCGCGCCTGGGCAGCGGAGCCGGCGCGGCGCCGCAGGCGGCGTGATCGGCAGCGGCCGCATGCTGCGACGCTGCGCGTCGCGATGAGGGTCGCCTGCGGCGACCGCTGAGGCGGCCTGCGGCCGCCAAGGTTTCGCGGCGCACCGCGGCGCGTTGTCCCGCGCGCCGCTCCCCAAGGTCACCGGCGACGCAGTCGCCATCACCAGCGCCCACCGGCACCGCCATTCTTCATGCCCCTGCGTCCCCCGCGCCACGCGCCCCTGATTGCCACCACCCGCGGCGAACTGCCCGAGTGCGTGCACCATGGCTCGATCACCATCGTCGATGCGCAGGGTCAGCGCATCGCCGGCGTGGGCGACGCCACCGGCATCAACTTCACGCGCAGCGCGCTCAAGCCGCTGCAGGCGCTGCCGTTCATCGAGGACGACGGCCCGGCCCGCTACGGTTTCACCTCGGCGGAGGTGGCGCTGATGTGCGCCAGCCACAACGGCGAGGCGGTGCACGTGGCCACGGCCCGGAAGATGCTCGACGCCATCGACGCCACCGCCTCCGACCTGCAGTGCGGCTGCCACGTGCCCTACTACTTCTCCTACACGGGCCGCGAGTCCCCCGGCGGCGTGCGCTGGAGCACGCTGCACCACAACTGCTCGGGCAAGCACGCCGGCTTCCTCGCCGCCTGTCGCCTGCATGGCGAGCCGCTGGCCGACTACCTCGCCCCCGACAGCCCGCTGCAGACGCGCATCCGCAACCGCCTGCGCGACTTCTGCGGCGGCGGCCCGCTGGTGCCCGGCATCGACGGCTGCAGCGCCCCCAACTACGCCATGCCGCTGGACCGGCTGGCGCACGCCTTCTGCCGCCTCGCCCTTGGTGAGACGCCGGCGCTCGCAGCGCTGCGCTTTGCCATGACCCGTCACCCCGACCTGGTGTCGGGCGACGCGCGCAGCGATCTGGCGCTGATGCAGGCAGGCGGCGGCGACTGGGTGAGCAAGATCGGCGCCGACGGCGTGCAGGCGCTCGGCATCCGCAGCAAGGGCATCGGCATCGCCATCCGCATCGCCGACGGCGACCGGCGCGCCCTGCTGGCGGCCACGGTCGAGGTGCTGCAGCAACTGCGTCTGGTCGACGACGTGAGCGCCACGCCGCTGGCCCCGTACGCGCGCCCGGCAATCCGCAACCTCAGGGGCACGATGACCGGCGCGGTGGCGCCGCTGTTCTTGCTGCCGCGGGTAGCGCTGTAGTCGGGTAACGGCTCCGGTGGCTGCCAGCGGGCGACGGCAGCCAGCCGAGCCCCCGGCGTCAGCCGGCTCGGACTCGAAGAGAGGCAACCCCCCTACTGACGGACCCCCGCCAAGTCGAGGAAGAACGCGTACTCGCGCGCCTGCTCGCGTAATTGCTCGAAGCGGCCCGACTTGCCGCCGTGACCGGACTCCAGGTCCATGTGCAGGAGCAGCGGGTTGGCGTCGGTCTTGCGCGCACGCAGCCGGGCAACGTACTTGGCGGGCTCGAAGTACTGGACCTGCGAGTCCCACAGCCCGGAGTGCACCAGGATCGGCGGGTAGGGCTTGCGCTCGATGTTGTCGTAGGGCGAGTAGGCGAGCAGGCGCTCGTAGGCCGCCTTCTCGCGCGGGTCGCCCCACTGCGTCCACTCATTGGTGGTGAGCGGAATCGTCTCGTCCAGCATGGTGGTCACCACGTCAAGGAACGGCACCCACATCGAAATGCCCGCGTACTCCATGCCCGCCTGGTTGGCGATGGCCCCCATCAGCAGGCCGCCGGCGGAGCCGCCGCTGGCAAACACCTTCCCGGCCCAGCGCTCGGCCTTCAGATGGCGCGTCACGTCGACGAAGTCGTTGAAGCTGTTCTGCTTGTGCTCCAGCTTGCCGGCCTCGTACCAGCCTTCGCCCAGCTCGGAGCCGCCGCGCACGTGGGCAATGGCATAGGCAAAGCCGCGGTCGAGCAGCGACAGCGCGCTGCTGCTCAGGTGCGGGTCGTAGGAGTAGCCGTAGGCCCCGTAACCGAGCAGCAGCAGGGGTGCGCGGCCGTCGCGCTCGAACCGGTCCTTGCGCCACATGATCGACACCGGAATGCGCTTGCCGTCGCGGCTGGGCACCCACAGGCGCGCACTGTCGTAGAGGCTGCGCTCGTAGCCGAGCACCGGCTGGGTCTTGCGCACCGTGCGCGCGCCGGTGACCAGGTCGACGTCGTAGGTGGTCTGCGGCGTGACCATGGAGTCGTAGACGTAGCGGGCGCGCGGCAGGGCCGGGTCGCGGTTGGCGCTCAGGTTCATCACGAACGCGGTCTCGTCGGCCGCCACACTGAAGCCGCCCTTGCCGTCCCACGGCAGGACGCGCAGCCGCGAGTTGGCCTCCACGCGCTCCTCCAGCACGAGGGCGCGGTGGAACAGGGCAAAGTCCTCGAGCGTGGCGTCCTCGCGATGCGCCACGAGCTCGGTCCACCGGGCCGGGTCCGCGAGCGTTGCCTCGCCCGCCTGCATCAGGCGGAAGTTGCGGGCGCCGTCGTTGGTGCGGATGATCCAGCGGCCCGCCAGGTGGTCGGCGTAGCTGCGCACGTCCGGCCGCCGCGGCAGCGCGACGCGCGGCGCCTGCGCGGGCGCATGGGCCGGCACCACGCGCAGCTCGGTGGTGGTGAAGCCGGTCAGCCAGAGGGTGATGAACTCGCGCGACGCCGTATGCCCCACGCTGGCAAACAGCGTCTTGTCCGGTTCGTCGTAGACCAGGACGTCGGCGGCGGGATCGCTGCCGCGCACATGGCGATACACCGGACCCGACTGCAGCGTCTGCGGGTCCTGCCGGATGTAGAACAGGGTCGCGTTGTCGGCGGCCCACACCACGTCTTCGAGCACGCCCTCGATGCGCACCGGCAGCACGGCGCCGGTGGCGAGGTTCTTGATGCGCAGCGTGTTGATGCGCCGGCCCACCGTGTCTTCGGTCCAGGCGAGCCACTGGTTGTCCGAGCTCACCGCGAAGCCGCCGAGGCTGAAGAACGGCTTGCCCTTGGCGAGCGCCGGCAGGTCGAGAGTCACCTCGAGCGGCGCGGCGGCATCGGGCCCGTCGACGCCGCCGCGCTGGCGCAGGTGCACCGGGTACTCGGCGCCGACCTCGAAGCGCGTGCTGTACCAGTAGCCGTTGTCGTACACGGGGACGCTGGCGTCGTCCTCCTTGATGCGGGCGCGCAGCTCGCGCACCAACCGCTCCTGCAGCGGCTGCGTGTGCGCCAGCATGGCCTCGGTGTAGGCGTTCTCGGCGCGCAGGTAGTCCATGATCTGCGGCCGCTTGGCCTGCGGATCGTCGTCGCGCAGCCAGTAGTACTCGTCGATGCGGTCGCCGTGCGGGCTGCCGACCACGTGATGCTGCGTGGGGGCAACGGGCGCGGCGGGGCGGGCTTCAGGGGCGGTCATGGTGGCGCAGGAAGAAAGCGTCAGGGTCAGGGTGGCGCCGGCGGCCAGCGCGGCGATGCAGCGGCGGACGGCGAAGGGCTTCATTGGAGCGCGACGGGTCCCCGCGGGGTCAGCAGGTGCGCGGTGAGCGACCGGGGGCCGGTGGCGAGGTTGACCGGGCCGGTCAGCTTCAGGGCGCGGAACAGCGGCAGCACGCCGGGCGCCTGCGGATGCGCCAGATCGAGCCCGAGCAGAGCGCAGCCGCGGTCCTCCAGTTGCGCGGCCGGATGCGCGCTGCGCCACTGGATCACTGCCGGCAGCACCCCGTCGTAGTTCAAGCGCCCGTCGTCGGGCAGGGCAAACTGCCACGCGTAGGCGCCGCGCGTGAAGGCCGTGACCTCGCCCAGCGCGGGCACGCGATGGACGGCCTCATGAATATCGTCGCTGGCGGCCACCCAGGTCAGCAGGAACGGCTGGCCGGCCGCGCGCGCCTGCACCTCGGGCTGGTCGAGGCCGAACCAGCGCGGCCGCGCCGGCGCGACCCCGGCCGGGTCGACGGCGATGAGCTCGAGGTACACGCGCTCGCCCAGCCGCAGCAACTGGTTGTGCGTGCCCATGGTGACGTGCTGGCCGCCGGGCTGCGGCGCCACGCCGAGCCGGTCGGCGGCCCAGGCTGCGCCCTGCTCCAGGGTGGCGCAGGCCACCACCAGGTGATCGATTTCGCTGCGCATGAGGCCGATGCTACCGGCCCCGCGGCGCTCAACCGGCAGCCAGCGCCCGCACCACCGCTTCGCGCAGCCACTGGTGCGCCGGCGCCTGGTGCACGCGCTCGTGCCAGGCGGCGACCATGGTGAAGCCCGGCAGCGGCAGCGGCGCGGGCACGATCGTCAGCCGCGCGGCGTGCCGCCGCCCCAGCCGCTCCGGAAACACGGCTACCCGGTCGGGGTCGGCCAGCAGTTCCGGCACCTGCCGTAAACCTTCAACCGAACGACGCACAGGCCGGGCAGGGGCCACAATGGGGCCTCTGCGGCTCTAACCTGCCCCACCATGCGACCCCGCCACCTGGAACGACATCGCACCGAACGAATCGGCTGGCTGCGCGCCGCAGTGCTGGGGGCCAACGACGGCATCGTCTCCACCGCCAGCCTGATCGTCGGCGTGGCCGCGGCCGGCACGGCGCGCGAAGAGGTCCTGGTGGCCGGACTGGCCGCGCTGGTGGCCGGCGCGATGTCGATGGCTGCGGGCGAGTACGTCAGCGTCAGTTCGCAGTCGGACACCGAGCGCGCCGATCTGGAGCGCGAGCGCGCGGAGCTGGCGGCCGAACCCGAGGCCGAGCGGCGCGAGCTGATCGGCATCTATCGCCAGCGCGGCCTGAGCGAAGACCTGGCAGCCCAGGTCGCCGAGCAACTGATGGCGCAGGACGCCCTCAAGGCGCACGCACGCGACGAGCTGGGTATCAGCGAGCACCTCGCCGCGCGACCGCTGCAGGCCGCCGTCACCTCGGCCGGCACTTTTGCGGCCGGCGCCATCCTGCCGCTGGCGTGCGCGGCGATCGTGCCGATGGCCGCCGTGGTGCCGGTGGTGGCCGGCACGTCGCTCGTGTTCCTGGCCGCGCTCGGGGCGCTGGCCGCCTACACCGGCGGGGCCAAGATCGGCGTGGGGGCGGCGCGCGTCGCGCTCTGGGGAGCGGCCGCGATGGCGCTCACGGCGCTGGTCGGGCGGCTGTTCGGCACGGCGGTTGCCTGACCCGCGGCGCGGCGGGCTGGGGCGCCCGGTGCGACCCGGGCGCGAGTGCGGCGCAACCCGGGCGCCTTCGGTGCACATCCCGGGGCATATCTCGGGGCATATCCCGGGGCATATCCCGGGGCACAACCGAGGGCACAACCCAGGGCATAACGCGGGCCTCATCGGGGCGCGCCCCGGGCGTGCCGGGCGCACTCGGCGACACCTGCGCCACCTGCGACACCTGCGCCACCTGCGCCACCTGCGACACCTGCGCCACCTGCGACACCTGCGCCACCTGCGCCACCTGCGCCATCTGCGCGCTCGGCGTCGTCGGGACGACCGGCACACGCGGCTGGCACCGCACCGGTCGGTAGACTGCCCAGTCTTTGCCCAC
>Ga0209985_10002764_pt1 | contig 15553 bp, 14 predicted proteins | sample NOAtaG_FD_187305 | JGI IMG/M metagenome (GOLD analysis project Ga0209985, IMG submission 187305) | Freshwater lake microbial communities from Lake Erie, under a cyanobacterial bloom - NOAA_Erie_Diel6S_1000h metaG (SPAdes) (version 2) | ecosystem: Environmental > Aquatic > Freshwater > Lake ...
CATGCGTCTGTTCACCCTCGCCTTCCTTCTGCTCGCTGGCTGCGCCCACCACGTCCGCTTCACCGTCGTGCGGCCCGCCATGCTCGACGCATCGGAAGCCGGCAACACGTTCGACGTGCAGGTCCGGACCGGCCGGCCCGACGCCGCGGCCGACATCGAGAGCCAGCTCCGCGAGCGCTTCGCGCGCTCCCTGAACCCCGCGATCCGGCTGATCGGGCAGGGCGGTGCGGTGATCGTGGTCGGGGACATCGTGCGCCACGACGCGATGAGCGAGGTCGTCGCGGATGCGACCTCGTGCACCCGCAACGTGCCCTACCGCGATCCCCGCACCGGTCGCATGACGACCCGCTCCGAGAACTATCCGTGCACCGTGTTCTACCGGAGCGGCAACGCCTCCCTCGAGGTGCGTTTCCAGGTCGTGCTCGCGGCCAGCGGGCGGGTCGTCTTCGACCGCATCTACCCGCGCGGCACCTCGGACCGCGTCGCCGGCGGCACGGTCGACGGGCACGTCGCCAGCGGGCCCGTGTACGAGGGCATGATTCCCTACGGGGCCCGGCCGCCGGAGCTGAGCTTCGAGGGCTGGTTCGCCGTTGCGCGCAGCCAGGTCGTCGCCGAGTTCGCCCGCGTCGTGCTGCCCTACGAGGACGAGGTCACGGTGGAATTCAGCGATTGCGGGGCCGCCGAGGGCTGCGACGCTGCGCTGGATCTGCTCGAGGCGGGCGACCTCGCTGGCGCCGAGCGGCTCTACACCGAGATCCTGAGCGGCTACGACAATCCGTCGCTCGCCGTGCCCCCCGAAGACGTCGAGATCGTGGCCGATACCCTCTTCAATCGAGGCATCGTGCGCGCCTACCTCGGCAGCTTCGAGATCGCGCTCGAGGACCTGCACCGCGCCGTCGAGCTCGCCCCCGAGGAGGAGCTGTTCCAGCGCGAGCTCGCCAACGTCGACGCCCTCGCGGAGGAGTCCGACGCCCTGCGGCGCCAGATGGAGACCGGCGAGGCGAACTGAGCGAACTCAGACGTGCTCGATCGTCGGCAGCCGCTCCCAGCGGTCCGTCGGACGGTCGAGCGCGTTGTACTCGCAGAAGCTCACGAGCTCGCCGCCCGTCGTGGTCATGTGGTGGCAGCAATTCGCCACCCGATCCTGGTCGTAGTCGAAGCGATCCATGAAGGGCTTGATCGCGATGGAGAACATGTCGGTCGAGCGAACGAGGCGCTTGCCGACGAAGGCCGGCTGCATCGCGACGACCTTCACCGCATCGTGGGCGAGCGCGACGTCGCTGATCGGCGCGCTCGTCGGCACCAAGCTCGCTGCGGTCGTCGTCGATCTTCGCTGGCCCTTCGAGCCGCTGCCCGAGGGCGTTCTGTTTCGCACCGGCCCGACGCTGCCGTGGTTCGCGATGGGCGATGGAGCGTGCTGCACGCCCGGAGAAGTGTGCAGGGAGGGCACCGAGCAGCTCGGAAACCGCAACGGCACCGTGCTCGTCGAGGTCACCGACGCCTGCAACCTCGAGTACAAGGTCTGCGACGACGGCAGCCGCGGCGATCGGTTGCCCGCGCACGCTCGTGAAGGCGCGCCCCGCGGGAAAGAGCACGGTCAGCCCGAGACCGACGGGGACCGGGATCACGTAGCTCGGCTGCAGCCCATGCGCGGCGGCCTCGAGCTCGTTCACGTGGCCCTCCGACGCGAACGCAGCGCGGCCCACCCGAGGGCCGCCGACCCGCTCACCGCGATCATCGCCAGCGCGGACCCGACCGCGGCGAGGGGAGCGAGGCTCGGGCCGATCCAGTGCACGAGGCCGATCCCCGCGGCGTGCAGCAGCACCAGATGCACCACGTAGAGGACCAAGGTCTCCTGGGCCAGCGTGCGCGCCCAGCCGGGCAGCCGCAGGTGTCGGCCGACCAGCGCGAGCAGCGCGAAGAGCACGAGCACCAGACCGAGCCGCTCCAGCGAGAAGGGCGGCCACGCGTAGTACTCGGCCGGCGGCACGGACGGCAGCCAGCCCTGCGCGAGGTGTCCGAGCGCCGCGAGGCCCGCGCCGAGGGCCCCGAGCCAGAGCGCACCCCGGGGCTCGGTCGAGGCCTCGATCCGCGGCCCCAACGCGAGGCCGATCCACACGAAGCCGGCCCAGGGAAAGAGCGGAAACAGCGAGCCGCCGCTGCGCGTCACCCAATCGAGCAGCCACCGCAGCGGGGGCTCGGCCGAGAGCGGCGAGAGGAACGGCGAGGCGAGGAGAACGCCTGCGCCGATCGCGGCGGCGACGAGCGGGGTCCGCGCGCGGGGCGCGAAGCGGGACGCGGCCTCGAGCCCGAGCAGGGTGACGCCGATGCACTGCAGCACGTCGACCGCGAAGAACGCGTCCCACGCGGCGGCGCGGAGCAGAGGGTCGGGCGAGAGCGCGTCGGCCGGCGGACGCAAGAGAAAGCCCACCGCCACGAGGAGCGCGGCCCGCCGGGCGCGGCGGAGCGAATCGCGGACCGGAGCCCGGGCTGCGAGCGCATAGCTCGCGCCGGCCGCGGTGAGGAACCCGACCGCGGTGAGCCCGCGGAGGAAGGTCCACGCCGCATGCACGGGCCCCTCCGCAAAGCGCGGATCGAGCAGCGCACCGATCGTGTGCCCCTGGATCATCTGGAGCGACATCACCAGGCGAAGCAGATCGATCGCGACGACCCGCGGGCGTGGGCTCGGAGCGCTCACGCCCGCTCGAGGTGCGCGAGGACTTCGGCGAGCGGGGGACGCGCCTCGGGGCGCGCGTGCACGAGCGCGCGACCGAGCGCGAGCGTGCCCTCGTCGGGGCCGAGCTCCGCGAGCACGACGCCGAGCGCGTAGCGATCCATCGCCGGGTCGGCCGCCGCCCCGGCACGCTGCTCCGGGGACATGTACGCGAGCGTGCCCTCCCCCGCCTCGCGCGGCGGCGCGCCCACCGGCCGCGCCAAACCGAAGTCCGTGAGGACAGCCTGCCCCGGAGCACGCACCAGGCAGTTCGAGGGCTTCAGGTCCCCGTGCACGAGGCCCGCGCGGTGCACCTCGGCGAGCGCCCGCACGACCGAGGCGAGGCACGCGCGGATCTCCTCCGCGCCGGCCCCCCGCTCCTTGCGCGCCTTCAGCGAGCCGAGCGCGAGCGGCTCCATGACGATCGCCGAGAGCCCCTCGTCGACGTCGAAGACCCGGATGATCCCCGGATGCGAGAACGAGGCGGCGCTGCGGGCCTCGGCGAGCAGCCGCTCGCGATCGGTGCGCCCGCGCCGGTGGTAGACCTTCAGCGCGACCTGGCGGCCGAGCGCGGGCTCGTCGGCGAGAAAGACCGTCCCCGCGCCACCTCTACCGAGCTCCTCCCGCAGCCGGAAGCGACGCGTCGCCGCCGCGTCCGCGACGAGCGTCGCCCCCGCATCGCGCGCCCGCGGAGTGCCCGCCTCCCGCAGCCGCAGGGCGCGCTCCCGGGCGCGGGGAAACGAAACGTCCCGGGCCACCACCCGCTCGTAGAGAGCGCGCGCCGCTGCGCGGTCTCCACGCCGCTCGGCGAGCTCGGCCCCGAGCATCCACGCCGACAGGGCCGCGTCGGGGACCTCGAGCAGCGGCGCGACGAGCGCCGCGGCCGCCGCGTCGTCCCCGCGCGCGAACAGGAGTTCGGCGATCCGGAGCCGCAGCTCGGGCATCGCCCGTCCCGCCTGCTCCGCGCGCGTCAGAAGACTGCGACCGACGTCGATCGCTGGCCGCTCGGTTCCACTCGCCACAGCCTCGCCGAATGCCGCCGCAGCGCGCCCGTCTTCCGGCGCGCGGAGCGACGCGAGGGCCTCGAACGCCGCGAAGGGCGTCGGCGCGGCCTCGGGCGCCTCGGCAGCGGGCGCTGCGACAGCAGACGGTGCGGCGGCGGGTGGCTCGGTCGCAAGCGGCGGACCGCCGCCGAGGAGGCCCCGCATCCGGCTCCAGAGGCTCACCCGAGCACCTCGATCGTGGCTCCGTCGAGCACGAGGACATCGCCGCGCAGCAGATCGATGCGCCCGAGGATCGACCGCGCCCCGAGCTGCACGCGGGCCCCGTCGAGGGGCACCAACAGCGTGCGGTCCGCCTCGAAACAGACCTCGGCCGGGACACCCTCGAGCGGCAACGCAGCCGTGCCGAGCCGGGTCCGCTCTCCGCGATCGAGCCCCCGCAGCACCTCGACCTCCGCGCCGCCGGGGGGAATCGGCGAGACCCGAACGCTCGCGTCGTCGCCGAGGCCGACCTCCGTCGGCGTCTCGATTCGCATCGCCCCACCGATCGGCACGCCCGCCACGAGCGTCCCATTGCGGCTGCCGAGATCCCGGACGACGAGGCGACCGCCTTCGAGGAACAGCTCGGCGTGTCGACGGGACACCGAACCTCCGCGCACGACGACGTCGGCCTCCGATCGACCGAGTACGGCAGGCAGGCGACCGACGAGCCGGCAGCGCGAGATCGCTGCGCCGCGGCGGATCGACAGCTCGACCCGCCCCCCTTCGAGCCAGCGCCCTTCGAGTTCCCGGAGCCTGCGGGTCAGATCGACGTCGTCGGGGGCGACGAGGACCGCCTCCCTCAGCGCCCTTCGCGCACTGTCGCGGTCACCGAGCTCGGCAGCGAGCTCTGCCTCCGAGACGAGGCGCCGAAGCTTGGCCCGCGAGGCGTCGCGCGCGTTGCTCGCTCCGAGCACCTGCTCGAGGCGCTCGACGTCGCCTCCGAGCTCGAGGCAGCGGGCGAGGTCCTCGGTGCGACCGAGGATCTCGAAGGCCTCGGCCGCGTCGCCGAACGCCCCGGCCGCCTCGAGGCGCTGCGCGGCGTCGGCGAGCCTCTCACCCGCCCGCGGCCCCGCCGCGAAGGCGAGCCTCGCGTCCGCCAGCACCGCGCGCCCGAACTTCACCTCGGCCTCGCGGCGCAGATCCGGCGCGCTCGCCGGCAGGATCGCGAGGGCATCGAGCCACGCCGCGAGCCGCTCCTCGAGACCTTCCTCGCGCTCGGCGGCCTGCATCAGCGCCCGGCCTGCCTCGAGCGGCTGGCCCGCCTCGGCGTAGAGGCCCGCCGCCTCGCGGTGGGCGCCCCGCCCCTCCGCTGCGCGCGCCCGCCTGAGGCGCCCGTCGAAGAGCTCCTTCAAGAACGACATGAAGCGTTGACACTGTGGTCGGACATTGACCACGATGCACGCTCCGCAGCGCGGCTCGAACCCCGCCGCGCCGCACTGGAGTCCGCCATGAGCAACCGCATCGGAGACCTGCTCGTTCGGGAGAAGCTGATCAGCCTCGCCCAACTCCGCAGCGCGCAAGAAGAGTCGAAGCGCTCGAGCACCTCGCTGAGCTACCAGCTCTCGCGGATGGGCTTCGTCTCCGACCAGACGATCACCGACTTCCTCAGCCAGCAGTACCGCGTCGCGAGCATCAACCTCGACGAGTACGAGATCGAGGACGAGGTGAAGAAGCTGGTCTCGCAGGAGGTCTGCGACCGGCACAAGGTCATCCCCGTCTCGCGCTCGGGATCGACGCTGATCCTCGCGATGGCCGACCCGTCGAACCTCCACGCCATCGACGACATCAAGTTCCTCACCGGCTTCAACGTCGAGCCGGTCGTCGCCTCCGAGAGCTCCATCCAGAAGATCATCGAGAAGGTCTTCTCCGCCCCGGACATCTCCTACGACCAGATCATGGAGGGCTTCGAGGAGGACGCGATCGAGGTCGCGGACCTCGAGGACGACATCGACGTCGGCGACCTCGAGCGTGGCGCCCAGGACGCGCCGGTCATCCGCCTCTGCAACGCGATCCTCCTCAACGCCATCAAGCGGCGCGCGTCCGACATCCACATCGAGCCCTACGAGAAGAAGCTCCGGGTGCGCTACCGCGTCGACGGCGTCCTCATCGAGGAGATGACGCCGCCCCTCAAGCTGAAGGCCGCGATCAGCTCGCGCATCAAGATCATGAGCGCGCTCGACATCGCCGAGCGGCGCTTGCCGCAGGACGGCCGCATCAAGTTGAAGCTCGGCAAGGGCAAGGAGATGGACTTCCGCGTCTCCGTCCTGCCGACCATCTGGGGCGAGAAGCTGGTCCTCCGGCTCCTCGACAAGACGAACCTCCAGCTCGACATGACCAAGCTCGGCTTCGATCAGAAGCCCCTCGACGACTTCAAGTGGGCGATCAACCAGCCCTACGGCATGGTCCTCGTCACCGGCCCGACCGGCTCGGGCAAGACGACGACGCTCTACTCGGCGCTGTCCGAGCTGAACCAGCCGGACACGAACATCTCCACCGCCGAGGATCCCGTCGAGTACAACCTGATGGGCATCAATCAGGTGCAGATGCACGACGACATCGGCCTGAACTTCGCCGCGTCGCTGCGCTCGTTCCTCCGGCAGGACCCCGACATCATCATGGTCGGCGAGATCCGCGACTTCGAGACCGCCGAGATCGCGGTGAAGGCCGCGCTCACGGGCCACCTCGTGCTCTCGACGCTGCACACGAACGACGCGCCGAGCACCGTCTCGCGCCTGCTCAACATGGGCGTCGAGCCCTTCCTCGTGACCGCCTCGCTCAACCTCGTGCTCGCGCAGCGCCTGGCCCGCAAGATCTGCGAGGCCTGCAAGGCCGAGATCCCCTTCGACACGAAGGCGGCGCTGCAGGGCGGCTTCTCCGAGGCCGAGGTGAAGCAGGGCTTCCGGATGATGAAGGGCAGCGGCTGCCGCGAGTGCAACAACACCGGCTACCGCGGCCGCGTGGCGCTCTACGAGGTCATGCCCTTCACCGACCGGCTCAAGGAGCTGGTGCTGCAGGGCAGCTCGACGGCCGAGCTGAAGACCGAGATGATCCGCCTCGGAATCTCGACCCTCCGCATGGCCGGGCTCGCGAAGGTGAAGCTCGGCGTGACGACCACGGAAGAGGTCGTCCGCGTGACCGCCGCGGACCGCGTCGGCTGAGCGCCGCGCGGGCGCCGCGCCTCAGCCCGGCTGGTAGATCATCAGCGCGACGATCGCGGTGAGTGTCCCGATCGCGAGGGCGGCGACGACGGGCGTCCGGCGGCCTTCGGCGCCGACCGCGAAGAGGACGAACTGCAGATCGACGATCGCGAGCACGAGCGAGGCGAGCACCCACCCGGACAGGAGGGAGATGCCGCGCGCCCACGTGAGCAGGAACCCGGTCGCCACCGCGACGCCCCAGGCCGGACCGGCCACGAAGTACGCAGCGCGTTGACGGTCCTCGAGCGCGCGCGGGAGAAAGGCGCCGACCACGCCGGCCATGAGGGCCATCGCCGCGAGGTGCTTGATCAGGCGAAGGACGCTGATGGCTGCGAGCGGGAACAGCATCAGCCCGCCAGGAGTCCCTCGGCCGATAGCAGGCCGTTGTAGACCAAGTGCGCCAGGGCCGGCACGAGCACCGATCCCGAGACCACACGCAGCAAAGTGAAGCCGAGGGCAGCGATGGCGATGGCGAGCATCCCGCCCCAGCTACCCCAGGTCTGCGGCAGGTGCACGAGCGCGAACAGCAGCCACGAGCCGAACGCCGCGCCGAGCACCCGCGCGGGTCGCGCCGCGTTCGGGGCGCCCGCGAGCACGCCGTAGACCATGCCCCGGAAAAAGACCTCCTCCGCGAGCGGCGCGACGACCGCGAGCGCCGCGAACGAGAGCATCCCGCTCGGCCAGGCGACGAACGCCTCGATGGGCGCCTCGCCGGTCGAGGGCACGACCCGGAGGGCAATCTGCGCGACCCGGTGCAGCGCGATCCCGAAGACGGGCGCGAGCGCGAGGAGCACGAATGGGCGCGCGCGCATCCAGAGCGAGTCGGAGTCGGCAGGTCGGTGGCCGAGGGCCAGCACGTCGAGGCGCAGCGCGCCGGCCAGCGCGAACGCGAGCGCGACCTCGACGAGCGCCAGGAGCACGCCGCTGCCGAGCCCCCACGCAGCGCCGCGAGGCAGGAGCGGCGTGACGTACTGCATCAGCACCCACAGCGTCGCCGCACCCGCGCCGGTGATCGCCAGGGCGCTGCGCAGCGGACGCTCGGCCGCGATCGGCCCGAGCGGGCGCACGTAGAGGACGAGGGACGCCGCGACCATCAGAAGGAGGATCGCGAGCACGAGGTTGCGATCGCTCGGCCCGAGCGCGCGGCAGGCGAGCGTGCGGGCCCGGAACCGTACGCCATCCTCGGGCAGTGCGGCCGACCAGGTCAGCTCGGTCACGTAGGTGCCGGCCACCTCGATGACGCCGCGCCCGACGTCGATGCACGCGCCCGCGCTCGAGCGGCGCGCGTGCGCAAGGAGCGTCCCGTCGAGCGGACTGCGCACGACCTCCTCGTCCCCTGCCGGCGTGACCCGCAGGATCGCGCTGCCGAGCAAGGCGCCGTAGCGCTCGGGAGCGAGCGCGCTGCTGCTGCACACCTCGAAGGTGACCTCGTCGTCGACGCCAAGCTCGGCGCTCACGAGGCGCAAGGCGCCGGGACCGGAGGCAGAAGGCAGGAGCGCGTCCGACGCCACCTCGAGCTCGCGCACCTCGAGGGCATGCACGGCGAGGAGCACCTGGCCGAGCGGCGCGAGCGAGAGCAGGAGCGCGAGCGCGCCGAGTCCGAGTGCGAGGCGCGCCGAGATGCTCATCGCGCGCGACTCTAGTCGATCGGGCCGCCGCCCCCGAGCCACATCGCGCTACCCCCTGCTGGCACGATTCCGCAGCATCGCGATCGCGATCTGCGCGATGCGCAGCGATCGCGTTCCGGGGGGCGATCGCCCCCATGCCTCCCTGGATCGCGCACGAGACGAGAGGACGGAATCAGCAGTGATTCCATGGGGATCAGGCTAGATTCTCGACGTGATATGACAATGGGTGACGAGTCGTGTGTTGTCACGGCTTGTCTCGCTCTTGATCCTCCGGTAGATCGCCGGCCATGCGCATCAGCAACTCGTTCTCCGAGACCGAAATCCAGATGATGGACTTCATCCTCACGACCCTGCTCCGCGGCGGCACCCCCCACATGGCGGTCCGCTCGAAGGACTTCGCGTCGGTGTGCCGCAAGGTGCAGGCGATGAAGAGCCGGGTGCAGGAGATCAAGGATGGCAAGGTGACCTCGCCGAAGCGTGGCGTCCCCGAGAAGTCCTCGGTCGGCCTGATCGACGCGCCCGAGGTGGACGCGGGCGAGGAAGCCGGCGACGCGATGCGGGACGTCGGCTGAAGGATCGCGGATGAGGCAGGCCGGGCGCCGCTGGGGGCGGCGCCGACCGCGCCGTGCGCTCAGCGGCTCCGCGGACGGATCGGGAACACGGTCCGATCGGCCTCGCGTCTCGGCGGCAGGATCTCCATGACATCGAGGCGCAGCGTCTTGCGCGCCCCACTCGGCAGACGCACCCGGACCCCGCCGTCGGGGTCCTCGCCCTCGACGCGGCACAGGCCGAACTGGCGGTGCTCGACCCAGTCGCCGCGGCCCGGCTCGCGGGTCTCGGGCTCGTCGGGGGTCGCGTCCGAGACGGCGGCGACGGTGGCCCACGAGAGCGGACCCGATGGAGCGGTCGCCGCGACGGGCGGGCTCGGGGGAGCAACGGCGTCGGGCGTGCGCGGGGACGCGGGCCCCGGCGGACCCGGCGGCGTGGGCGGCGCGGCGAGCTCAGCGCCGGCGCGCGCGCGAGCGAGTACGCCAGGGACGCGCTCGCCGGTGCGCCAGATCGGCACCCCGAGCGCATCGTCGTCCTGCCGCTCGAGCCGGAGATCCTCGAAGACCTCGAGCACGCACTCCACGGCGATCGCCGAGGCCGCGACGAGCCGCCCTCCGAACGCCGGCATCGCGCGCACCGTGTCGCCCTGCACCTCGCGGCCCGCGGTGGCCTCGATGTCGAACGAGGGCTCTCCGAGCCGCATCGCGAGCGCGCCCTCGAGCACGATCGAGAGCGGACCGGGGACCCTGCGCGCGGCGCGGTGGGAGCGCGCCTCGCCGTCGAACGCGGCGAGCTCCGCCCACTCGACGATCCCGCGGCCCCGCACCCAGCCCGCGCGGTGCAGCTCCGATCTGGCGAGGCGCGCGAGGGAGGCGACGACGTCCTCGCCCGGCTCGATCCGGAGCAAGAAGCGGCGGACGTGACGGGACTCGTGAACCAGCATGCCGGGAGATAGCCCTCGCCCCGCGCGCGTGCAGCCTCACCCGCGCCGGGCGAGCCAGTCCCGTACCGCCTCGCCGGTGCCGAAGGGCCACGGGCGGAGGCGCGCGATCGGCACGCGCTTGATCTCCTCGAGTTCCTCGCCGACCGTGATCGGCCCCTCGGCGCGGACGTGGTAGGCGACGATCAGCTCGTTGCGCGCGGTGAACGCGTAGACACCGACGAGGCCGACCACCTCGCCGCGAAGGCCGAGCTCCTCGTTCACCTCGCGCAGCACGCCCTCCTCGGGCGTCTCGCCGGCCTCGAGGAAGCCCGTGACGAGGCCGAACATCTTCTCCGGCCAGCCCTTGCCGCGCGCGAGCACCACGTGGCCGTCCTCGTGCTCGACGATCGCCGCGACGACCGGCGTGGGGTTGCCGTAGGCGACGAAGCCGCACGCGCCGCAGCGGGACCGCTCGCGGCCCTCCTCCCGGTAGGCAGAGAGGCCTGTGCCGCAGCGCTCGCAGTGGGAAGCCTTCGCGTTCATCGGGTCACCTCGAAGAAGGAGAGCACCTCGCGACCGAGCCAGTCCAGATCGGCGAGCAGCTCGTGGCCATCGTCGCGCTCGACGAGGCTGCGCCGCGACGGGTCCGCCGCGACGAAGCGGCGCGACGTCTCGATCGGCACCCGGACGTCGGCGACCCCGTGCACGACGCGGACCGGGCAGCGCGGCGAGGGCATCGGGGCAAGGCGCATCGCCTCCTCGACGAACGCGAAGTGCAGGCCGACCGTCTGCCCCGTCGCGTCCTCGAACGCGTGGCTCCCGCTCGCCCGCCACGCCGCGAGCTCGCCCGGGGGTACGAGGGTCGACCAGCGCTGCGCGAGCTCGAACGCCGGGCACAGCAGCACGAGGCGCGCGACCCGGTCGGGGTTCGCCGCGGCCCAGAGCGCCGCGACGTAGCCGCCGAGGCTCGAGCCGAGGATCGACCAGCGCGCCGGCGCGAGCTCGCGGTCGAGGCGGTCGAGCTCGGCGAGCATGGCGGAGAACGAGAGCGCCGCGAAGCTCGGCCGGTTCAGGTCGGGGCGGTGCAGCACGAGCCCCCTCGCCTCGAAGGCCGCCGCGAGCGCGGTGTTCTTGCGGGAGCGCGGGCTCGAGGCGAAGCCGTGCAGCGCCATGAACGCCATGCCTCACGTTGCCGGCAGCGAGAGGGCGCGGCAAGCGGCTTTCTTTCCCGCGCGCGGGGCGGGCCGCTAGCGTGGCCGTCGTGAGCGCGGATCCCGAGGGCTCGCCGCTCGAGCGGCAAACGGCGGCGTTCCTCCGCTGGCTCGCAGCGGAGAAGCGGGCCTCGGCGGCGACCGTCGACACCTACCAGCGCACGCTCGCAGAGCTCGCCGCGTTCCTCACCGCCCAGCGTCTGCCGCCCGATGCGCGCCGCTTCACGCTCGTCGTGCTCCGCGCCTACCTCGCCCATACGCACGGCGCGCGCGGCGCGACCGCGGCCCCCGCAACCCTCGCGAAGAAGATCGCGACGCTGCGCTCGTTCGGGCGCTTCCTGCTCCGCCGGGGCGAGGTGACGGCGAACGTCGCGGCGCAGCTGAAGACGCCGAAGGTGCCGCGCGCGCTGCCGCGCTTTCTCACCGTCGACGAGGCGTTTCGTGTCGTCGAGGCGCCCGCGGAGGATCCGCAGCGCGACGACGAGCTGCGCGCGCGCGACGGCGCGATCCTCGAGCTGCTGTACGGCGCAGGTCTCCGGGTCTCCGAGCTCGCCGGGGCCCGGCTCGACGACATCGATCTCGTCACGCGTCGCGTCCGGGTGCTGGGCAAGGGCGGCAAGGAGCGCATCGCGCCCTTCGGTCCCGCGGCCGGAGACGCCCTCGCAGGGTGGCTCGCCGTGCGGGCCGAGGTGCACGCCCGGCGGGGCGAGCGGCCAGCAACGGATCGCCTCTTCCTCGGCGTGCGGGGCACCGAGCTCACGCCGCGCCAGGTCCAGAACGTCGTGCGGCGATACGGCGCCCTCGGGGCCGGCCGCGGGGATCTGCACCCCCACGCGCTGCGGCACAGCTGCGCGACGCACCTGCTCGACGCAGGCGCGGATCTGCGCGGGATCCAGGAGCTGCTGGGCCACGCGAGCCTCGGCACGACCCAGCGGTACACGCACGTCTCACTCGATCGGCTCATGGCCGTCTACGACAAGGCACACCCCCTCGCGCACGAGGAGTGAACCCGCCCGCCTCGATGGCCGCGCCCGCTCGGTCCGCAGTGGCGCTCCACGCACCCCCGGTCGACCGATGCAGTCGGACTCCGACGAAGCGCCACCGCGGGGGCATCCGGCGACTCAGCGGGGCGGCGGGAACGAGTCGTGGCGGGCCGTGGCAGCCAGCTGATCGAGGAGGGACGCGAGCCGAGAGGCCGGCCCCTGGCGCCACTCACCGTTCCACATGGCGAGCTTGCGGGTCATCCGCTCGCCCGCGTCGAGCTGAATCTCGATCGCGGGACGGGGCTCGTCGGGGCTGCCCTGCGGTCGCAGCGGGCGGAGCAGCCAGCAGCCCGAGGCGACGAGCGCCTCGAGCAGCACCGTGAGGTGGTGCGGCGCGAGCTGGGTGCGGCGCGTGGACGGCACCGCGTTTCCGGGCGGACGGCTGAGGACGATGCGGTCGCCGCTGCCCTGCACCTCGAGCCGGTTCGCGCCATGGATCGGCGAGTCGTAGGCCGACCAGGACAGTCGGAACTGCCCGCGGCGCTCGGGGTGCTTGGCGAGCTGCTCGAGCCCATGCACGAAGGGCGCGTGCTCGGGCGGCGGAGGGCTGCCGCGACGAAACGCGAGCCAGTCCTGGGCGAAGGAGAGCGCGCTCTCGGCGTGCGGCATCTGCTGCCGGGCCTCCCCGAGCGCCGCGAGACCCGCAGGCCCGAGCAGGGCGAGGAGATCGAGCGCGCGCCACCCGAGCAGCGCATCGGAGGCTCCTCCGAGCACGCGGGCGAAGCGGCGCGCGACGTAGGACGCGCCGCCGTGCCCGAGGGCGCGGAGGCGGTCGATCGCGCGGGGATCTCCCGAGAGCAGCAGGCCGTCGAGTTCCTCTGCGACCGCGCCGTCGATGCCCGAGGCGAGCAGCGCCGCCGCCTGACCGACCGTGACCGAGACCCGCTCGCTGGGCAGCCCGCCGACCGGAGCGAAGGCCCGGATGCCGCCCATCCCGCGAACCGGCTCGTAGACGAACCCGACGTCGAAGACCCCGGCGCCGCGCCGGTCGATGGCGAAGGACAGGTCGAGCCAGCCGGACACGCGCTCGCCCGGCGCCACCCGCACGAACGCGTCGGGCGGGTGCAGCACGCTCGTGTCGCCGAAGGACACGCGCACCCAGGGACGCTCGGGCTTGGGGGGCGAGACGCGCAGGGAGCGCGGATAGGTCGGCTTGAAGCCGAAGAGCCACACCGGCGTGTACCCGACGTTCTCGGCGACGAGCTCCAGCGCCACGGGTCCGCCTGCGGTCAGCGCGGCGGAGGGAGGCACGAGCCCGAGGCGGACACCGTGCTGCGCCTCTCCGAAGCGGACGTTCACCATCGCGGGGAGACTACGCCAATCGCCGTTTGCGCGCCGCGCGGCGGCCGAAGAGCGCCACGAGCGCCAGCCCCCCGGCCCCGAGGGCGCTGCCCCCACCTGCTGCCGGGACCGCACGGCACGCCTCTCCGGCGAACGTCGTCCGGGTCAGCGCGTCGAAGCACTGGGGGACCGGATCGACCGCGGCGTTGCCCACGCCGTCGACCGCGGCGAGGGTCAGGCAGATCGGCGCCCGCGTCGCTTCGCCCGAGAGCAGCACGCCGAGGGTGATCTCCCGGGCCGGGTAGTTGTAGCTGCGGGCGACGACGCGCGGGGCCTCGACGCCCTCGCCGCGCGACAGATAGAGGAGGTACTCGATCGATCCCGGTGGCCCATCGTCCGCAGCGGGGGGAAACGAGACCGCGAGCCGGTAGCCGCCCTCGGGCAGACCGCACTGCGGCCCGACCCGGGTCGAACTCGGCCGGGGCAGCCCGCCGAGCCGCGGCGGTCCCGCATCGAGGCTCCGGCCGGTGCAGAACTCGAACGACAGCGCGGTCTCGCTGCCCAGCGCAACGCCGACGTAGCGTGTTCCGTCCGCCAGCGCGCCCTCCGGCACGAACACGAGCCGGTCGCCGTGCACCTCGACCTCGCCCGGGACCGGCACGCCCTCCCCCAGCCCGCAGGCACCGCTGCAGTCGCCGCACTCCTCGAGCCGCACGAGCGTCCGCGGGTCCTCGCCCGGACCGCCCGGCCGGAAGTAGCCCTCGGAGTAGGTGAGTACGATGGGCGCGTCGAGGGTGACCCCGACGGCCCCGCTGCCCGGCGCGACGGCCTGCGGTCCGCGAAGAGGGGGCTCGGGGCAATCCTGCGCAGCGGCTGGAGCGACCGGCACGGCCAGGACCGCGAGGACGACGAGGAGGCGCAGCACCCGCGGAGTATAGAGTCGGGACCGCCGACGCTCGACGGCCGACCGAGAAATGTCCGCTCCGTCGCTCGCGCCCCCACCGGTGGGGCGGCCGTCACTCCGCTGACGGGCTCGGACCGAAACGCCCCGGTGAGCGGCGTTCGACCGCGCGCAGCAGGCCGGAGCCCGCTGGCCTCGAACGTGCTGGAGGTTCGCCCGTCCTCGGGCACGATCTGGGTCGGCCGGGGACGCGCTCGGCCACCCCGGCGACGGTGGGCCGACGCCGCGACGAGCGGGTGGCTTCGGTTTGACACTCTCCCACCCCACGGCTACATGGGCCCGCTCGTTTGGCGGGGTCCGTCGTTCGGACCCGCGATGACGTCGTCGAGGGCCCGCTCCGGGCCATGTCGTTCTCGGGCACGGCCCGCGAGCTGGAGGATCGTGATGCGCACTCATTCTTCTTATCTGGGGCTGCTCGGAGCCCTCCTTCTGGTCGGGTGTCCCACCAACCCGATCGACATCATCATGCTGGACGTCCCGGCGGGCGACGCCGGACCCGGCGACGGCGGCCGCGCCGACACCGGCCCGCGTGACGGCGGCCCCGACGCCCCCGGCGGACCTGCGTGTGGCACCGCTGGCCGCATCGGCGGCCCCTGCCGTACCCCGGGCAACACCTGCGAGACCGGCTCCATGTGCCAGGGCGAGCTCTCGTCGATGGGCATGCCCTTCACCGTCCGCTCGGGCTTCGGCATCGAGCAGGGTGAGGCCGACCCGTCCAACCCCGGCTACTTCCGCGAAGTCACGACGCCCGATCCGGCGGACGACGTCCCGCTCGTGGCCGCCGAGGGCGGCTTCTGCACCCGGCTCTGCGACGCGACGCTGGCCCTCGAGCCCGGCCCCGACGGCATGTTCGGCACCATCGACGACGTCGACATGGACTGCAGCTCCTGCTCGACGTGCTCGACCTCGATCGGCACGATCGGCCTGCTCGCGACCTACATCCTCTACCCCGAGGACATGCGCACCTTCGGCAACGACACCGGCTGGTGCCGCGCCGACTGCGAG
>Ga0209985_10002765_pt1 | contig 15544 bp, 11 predicted proteins | sample NOAtaG_FD_187305 | JGI IMG/M metagenome (GOLD analysis project Ga0209985, IMG submission 187305) | Freshwater lake microbial communities from Lake Erie, under a cyanobacterial bloom - NOAA_Erie_Diel6S_1000h metaG (SPAdes) (version 2) | ecosystem: Environmental > Aquatic > Freshwater > Lake ...
TGGCCAGCTGTTCCATCCCCTTCTGGCTGAAGGCCGTGCACGACATTCCTGGCGGCCCGCGTGGCGCCTACTGGGACGGCGGCATCACCGACTACCACCTGCATTGGCCTTACGCCGGCATGCAAGAGGGGCTGGTGCTGTACCCGCACTTCCAGCCCACGGTGGTGCCCGGCTGGCTGGACAAGGCTTGGCGTGCACGTCACCGCGCCACTTCGGCGTTGGATAACCTGGTGCTGTTGTGCCCCAGCCCTGAGTGGGTGGCCACGCTGCCCGGCGCCAAGCTGCCTGACCGCAGCGACTTCAAGACCTACGTCAACGACGAGGCCGCTCGGCAGCGGGTGTGGCGCATAGCCGTGGCCGAAAGCCAGCGCCTGGCCGATGAGTTTGCCGAGCGGGCCCAGCGCGGCAGCATCGACCCCTTGCCCCTGCCCTGACTACAATCTGGCATCGAATAACTATGGCAAGCGCCGCAACAAGAGCAGGAAAGGCACGACGGGTTATGACACCGCGGACTACGACCTTCTCCCTCACCGAGGTTTGACCCCGGCCGCGTCGTCACGTCCTGATCCAAGACCCACGAAGCGCGGCTCCCACCGCGCTTTTTTGTGGCCTGAATTTCCCGGAGATCCCCATGTTGAACATCACGCTGCCCGACGGCTCCCAACGTCAATTTCCCGCCCCGGTGACGGTGGGTGAGGTGGCCGCCTCCATAGGTGCTGGCCTGGCCAAGGCGGCGCTGGGCGGCAAGGTGGACGGCCACCTGGTGGACCTGAGCCACCGCATCGAGGCCGATGCCCGCCTGGCCATCGTGACCGACCGCGACGCCGACGGCCTGGAGATGATCCGCCACTCCACGGCGCACCTGTTGGCCTATGCGGTGAAGGAGCTCTTTCCCGAGGCGCAGGTCACCATCGGCCCGGTCATCGAGCACGGCTTCTATTACGACTTCGCCTACAAGCGCCCCTTCACACCGGACGACCTGGCCGCCATCGAAGCCCGCATGACGGAGCTCGCCCGCAAGGACGAGAAGGTGGAGCGCCGCGTGTTGCCGCGCGACGAGGCTGTGGCCTACTTCAAGGGTCTGGGCGAGCACTACAAGGCCGAGATCATCGCCAGCATCCCCGAGGGGCAGGACGTCTCGCTCTACCGTGAGGGCGGCTTCGAGGACCTATGCCGCGGCCCGCACGTGCCCAGCACCGGCAAGCTCAAGCACTTCAAGCTCATGAAGGTGGCCGGCGCCTACTGGCGCGGCGACCACCGCAACGAGATGCTGCAGCGCGTCTATGGCACCGCCTGGGCCAGCAAGGATGACCTGCAGAAGCACCTCACCATGCTGGAAGAGGCCGAGAAGCGCGACCACCGCAAGCTCGGCCGTGAACTGGACCTCTTCCACATCGACGACCACGCCCCCGGCGTCGTGTTCTGGCACCCCAAAGGCTGGACGGTGTGGCAGGGCGTGGAGCAGTACATGCGCCAGGTCTACCGTGACAACGGCTACCAGGAAGTCAAAGGCCCGCAGATCCTGGACAAGGCCCTGTGGGAGAAGACCGGCCACTGGGACAAGTACCGCGACAACATGTTCACGACTGAGAGCGAGAAGCGCGACTACGCCCTCAAGCCGATGAACTGTCCCGGCCACATCCTGATCTTCAAGCAGGGCATCAAGAGCTACCGCGACCTGCCGCTGCGCTATGGCGAGTTCGGTCAGTGTCACCGCAATGAGCCCACGGGCGGGCTGCACGGCATCATGCGAGTGCGCGGCTTCACGCAGGACGACGGTCACATCTTCTGCACCGAGGACATGATCCTGGAGGAGTGCGTGGCCTACACGGCGCTGCTGCAGAAGGTCTACGCCGACTTCGGCTTCACGGACATCCTCTACAAGGTGGCCACGCGGCCGGCCGCGCGCATCGGCTCCGACGAGGTGTGGGACAAGGCCGAGCACGCCTTGATGGAGAGCCTGCGCCGCTCGGGTGTGGAGTTCGTCATCGCCGAAGGCGACGGCGCCTTCTACGGCCCGAAGGTGGAGTACACGCTCAAGGACGCCATCGGCCGGCAGTGGCAGTGCGGCACCATTCAGGTGGACTTCTCCATGGCCGAGCGCCTGGACGCCGAGTACGTGGCCGATGACGGCTCACGCCGCCACCCCGTGATGCTGCACCGTGCCATCGTCGGCAGCCTGGAGCGTTTCATCGGCATCCTGATCGAGCAGCACGCTGGAGCGCTGCCCGCATGGCTGGCGCCGGAGCAGGCGGTGGTGTGTCCGATCACCGACCAACAGCACGAATACGCAAGAGAAGTGGCGAAAACGCTGCAAAAACAAGGAGTTAGGGTCTCGGTTGATGCTCGTAACGAGAAAATCAACTATAAAATCCGTGAGCATTCGTTGCAAAAGGTCCCGTACATCCTCGTCGTGGGCGACAAGGAGAAGGCAAGCGGGGCCGTAGCGGTGCGCGCACGTGGGTCCGTGGACCTTGGCGTGATGCCCCTGGAAGACTTCTCCTCGAAGCTGCTGGGCGACATTGCCCAGAAGGCCTAAAGTCTTCGGCGCGCCCGATTCATTTTCAAGGCGGCCCCGCATTGCCTCGGGGTTGCACAGAGGGGTTTGAACCATCGCTACCTTCATGGACCGCCGCGTGCCGAACGCGGAGCGCAAGCACAGGCTGAATCGCGAAATCATGGCGCCGCAGGTGCGCCTCAACGGTGTCGAGAATGAGCCGCTCGGCATCGTCAGCTTGATGGACGCGCTTCGAATGGCAGGTGAACTCGACGTGGATCTGGTCGAGATCGCGGCGGTGGCAGATCCTCCGGTCTGCCGGTTGATGGACTATGGCAAGTTCAAGTACCAGGAGCAGAAGAAGGCCGCCGAGGCCAAGTCCAAGCAAAAGGTCATCGAGATCAAGGAAGTCAAGTTCCGTCCAGGCACGGACGAAGGCGACTACCAGATCAAGATGCGCAACCTGCGCCGCTTCATTGCCGACGACGGCGACAAGGGCAAGGTCACGCTGCGGTTCCGTGGCCGCGAGATCACGCACCAGGACATCGGCATGCGCTTGCTGGAGCGCATCCGCGACGAACTGGCCGACGTGGCGGTGGTAGAGCACATGCCCAAGCTCGAAGGGCGGCAGATGATCATGGTGCTGGCGCCCAAGCGCAAGTGAGGTCGGCGAAGCCCTTGGCGCCAGTCGGTTCGAAGGGCTGAACCGGAGTTCAGTTTTTTTCAAGATCATTCGCTTGCCGGGTTTTCCGGCTGGCGTCTGAAACAGTCAGCTCTTGGCAACACGGGCTGGCTGATGAAGGTTCCCGGTGGGCGAAAGCCCGCACAGGAGCCACCTACAAGCCGATGCAGGCACCACAAGTACCGCCGAAATGCGGTCGCCTGCAAAGGTGTCCAACAACAGGAGCAGTCATGCCCAAGATGAAGACCAAGAGCAGCGCCAAGAAGCGCTTCCGCGTCCGCCCCGGCGGTACCGTCAAGCGTGGACAGGCGTTCAAGCGCCACATCCTCACCAAGAAGAGCACCACCCGCAAGCGTCATCTGCGCGGCGCGGCCAATGTGCACGAGACCAACATGGGCCATATGGCAGCGATGCTGCCGTTCGCCGGTCTCTGATCCACCACCACTGAACAAGGAGCACACACATGCCTCGCGTCAAACGTGGTGTCACCGCACACGCCCGCCACAAGAAGATCCTGAAGCTCGCCAAGGGCTTCCGCGGCCGCCGCAAGAACGTCTTCCGCATCGCCAAGCAGGCGGTGATGAAGGCCGGTCAGTACGCCTACCGTGACCGTCGCACCCGCAAGCGGGTGTTCCGTCAACTGTGGATCGCCCGTATCAACGCGGCGTCCCGGTCGATGGGTGTCACCTACAGCAAGTTCATGGCCGGCCTGAAGAAGGCGCAGATCGACATCGACCGCAAGGTCCTGGCCGATCTGGCTGTCAACGATCCGGCTGGCTTTGCCAGCATCGTGGACAAGGTGAAGGCTCAACTGGCTTGATGATCGGGCTCCGGGGCTTGCCTCGGGGCCTGCAAGCATTCCAGAGGCCGTCACCTCGTGGCGGCCTCTTTTCGTTTCCGACGTCGTTTTCTTCCGCCTGAAACTGCATCCGATGAACGATCTCGATTCCCTGCTCGCGCAGGCGGCGTCCGAGTTCGATGCCGCCCCCACTGCGGCCGAACTGGAGAACGCCAAGGCCCGATTCCTGGGCAAGTCTGGCCGCGTGACCGAGCTGCTGAAGGGCCTGGGCGCGCTGAGCGCTGAGGAAAAGAAGTCCCGCGGTGCCGACATCAACCGCCTGAAGACCGGCATCGAGCAGGCCCTGCAGGCCCGCCGCGAGGCTTTGGCCGAGGCGGAACTGCAAGCCCAACTCAAGGCCCAAGCCCTGGACGTGACCCTGCCCGGGCGCCAACGGGGGCAGGGTGGCCTGCACCCGGTCAGCCGCACCATCGAGCGCATCGAGGCCATCTTCGGCTCCATGGGTTTTGACGTGGCCGAAGGCCCCGAAATCGAGACCGACTGGATGAGCTTCACGGCCCTGAACAACCCGGAGAACCACCCGGCGCGTTCGATGCAGGACACCTTCTACGTCGACGTGAAGGACGCCCAAGGCCGCTGGCTCAACCTGCGCCCGCACACCAGCCCCATGCAGGTGCGCTACGCCCGCATGCACGCTGCAGCCCACGCCGGGCAGGACCCGATGCCCGAGATCCGCGTCATCGCCCCGGGCCGCACCTACCGCGTGGACAGCGATGCCACGCACTCGCCCATGTTCCACCAGTGTGAAGGCCTGTGGATCGGCGAGCACATCAGCTTCAAGGACCTGAAGGTCGTCTTCACCGACTTCTTGCGCCGCTTCTTCGAGGATGACGGGATCGAGACGCGTTTTCGTCCCAGCTACTTCCCCTTCACCGAGCCCAGCGCCGAGATCGACATGATGTTCGCCACGGGGCCGCTGAAAGGCCGCTGGCTGGAGTTGGCCGGCTCGGGCCAGGTGCACCCGAACGTGGTGCGCAACTACGGGCTGGACCCGGAGCGCCACATCGGCTTTGCCTTCGGCATGGGCCCCGACCGCCTGACCATGCTGCGCTACGGCGTCAGCGACCTGCGACTGTTCTTCGAGAACGACCTGCGCTTTCTGGCGCAGTTCCGCTGAGGCGCCGGGCCAGTCTGTTTCGCCCAGCACCGCCTTGCGCCTGTATTGATCTCGAACGAATTCCTTTCCGAGCCTCAAGATGCAATTCCCGGAATCCTGGCTGCGTGAGTTTTGCGATCCGCAGCTGTCCACCCAAGCCCTGGCCGAGCTCCTCACCATGTCGGGCATGGAAGTCGAGGAGTTGAAGCCTGTCGCCCCCGCCTTCCACGGCATCGTCGTGGCCGAGATCCTCGAGGCGGTGCAGCACCCCAACGCCGACAAGCTGCGCGTGTGCAAGGTCGACGCCGGACCGCATTCCGCCCAAGGGCCTTTGCAGATCGTCTGTGGCGCACCCAATGCCCGTGCGGGCATCCGCGTGCCGCTGGCCCTGGTGGGCGCCGAGCTGCCCCCGGGAGAGGATGGCAAGCCCTTCAAGATCGGCGTGGGCAAGCTGCGCGGGGTGGAGAGCTTCGGCATGCTGTGTTCGGCGCGCGAGCTCAAGCTCTCGGAAGACCACGCCGGCCTGCTGGAGCTGCCCGCCGACACGCCCATTGGGCAGGACGTGCGTCAGGCTCTGGCGTTGGATGACACCCTGTTCACGCTGAAGCTCACGCCCAACCTGGGGCATGCGCTGAGCGTGTACGGCATTGCGCGCGAGGTCTCGGCTTTGACTGGCGCGCCACTGAAGACGCCCGCCTTCACACCGGTGAGCCCCACGCACCAGGACAAGTTGCCCGTGGAGGTGAAGGCTGCGGATCTTTGCGGCCGCTTCTCTGGCCGCATCGTGCGCGGGGTGAACACGGCCGCCCAGACGCCCGGCTGGATGGTGAGCCGGCTGGCGCGTTGCGGCCAGCGCTCGGTCAGCGCTCTGGTGGACATCTCGAATTACGTGATGTTCGAGTACGGACGGCCCAGCCACATCTTTGATCTGGACAAGATCCACGACAAGCTGGTGGTGCGCTGGGGGCAGCCCGGCGAAACCTTGAAGCTGTTGAATGGCAACACCATCGAGCTGGACGAGCAGGTGGGGGTGATCGCGGATGCGAAGGCCGTGGAGTCCCTTGCCGGCATCATGGGAGGGGACGCCACTGCCGTCAGCGACGACACCCGCAACGTCTACGTGGAGGCCGCTTTCTGGTGGCCCGAGGCTGTGTCCGGCCGCTCGCGCCGGTTCAACTTCTCCACCGACGCCGGACACCGCTTCGAGCGTGGCGTGGACCCCTCGCTCACGGTGCAGCACATCGAGCACATCACCGCGCTGATCCAGCAGATTTGTGGTGGTGAGGCCGGCCCCATCGACGACCAGACGCTGGCGCTGCCGCAGCGTCAACCCATCACCTTGCGCGTACCGCGTGCGTCGAAGGTGCTGGGCATGCCATTGACGGTTGCGCAGTGCGCGCAGGTCTTCCAGCGTTTGGGACTGGCCTTCGAGCAGCAGGGCGACACCTTGGTGGTCACACCCCCGGCGTGGCGCTTTGATCTGGCCATCGAGGAAGATCTGATCGAGGAGGTCATCCGGGTCATCGGTCTGCAGCACCTGCCCACCACGCCGCCGCATGCGCCCGTCACCTCTCGCCCGCAGCGCGAAGGCCGGGTGTCACCGCACGCACTTCGCCGCTCGCTGGCCTCACTGGGCTACCACGAGACCATCACCTTCAGCTTCGTAGAAGAGCGCACGGAAATCGAATTGGCCGGCAACCCCGATCCGATCCGTGTGCTGAACCCGATCGCCGCGCCATTGGCGGTGATGCGGTCGTCGCTGCTGGGCAGTTTGATTGGCGTGCTGAAGACCAATCTGGCACGCAAGGCGTCCCGTGTTCGTGTCTTTGAGGTCGGTCGAGTCTTCAGGCGCGATGCTTCGGTGCAGGACGGGCCTCTGGCTGTGGCCGGTGTGGACCAACCCATGCGCGTGGCGGGCTTGGCCTGGGGCGCGGCGGACGAGCTGCAATGGGGTGAGCGCGAACGCGCCGTGGACTTCTTCGACGTCAAGGGCGATTTGCAGGCCCTGCTCGTGGGGCAGGCGCTGAGCTTCCACGCGGATGTGCATCCCGCCATGCATCCGGGGCGCTGCGCTCGCGTGGAGTTGGGCGGGCGTGTGCTGGGCCATGTGGGAGAGCTGCATCCGAAGTGGCGTCAGTCCTACGACCTGCCCTCTGCACCCGTGCTGTTCGAGCTGGCCTTGGACGGTGTGTTGGCACGGCAGTTGCCCGCCTTCGAGCCGCTGCCCCGCCAGCAGGCCGCCATGCGCGATCTGGCCCTGGTCGTGCGGGATCACGTCTCGCATGAGGCGCTGGTGACAGCCCTTCGCTCAGACCCGGCAGGCCTGGTGCGCCAGGTCACCTTGTTTGACATCTACAAGCCGGCGCAGGCGCAGACGGGCATGGCCGCCGATGAGCGCAGCCTCGCCGTGCGGCTCGAGCTGCTTGATGATGCCGCCACCCTCACGGACGATCGCATCGACCAAGCGGTAGCCGCTGCCGTGCAGCGCGCCGCACGGGCCTGCGGTGCCCGCCTGCGGGCCTGACGAACTGACTTCCAGGAGCCGTGGTTGATGAATGACCAGATGCCTGAGGGCCTCTTGCAAGGGGGCTTGTTGCAGTCCATCGAGACGCCCACCCTGACGAAGGCCGAGCTCGCCGAGATGCTCTTTGACCGCCTTGGGCTGAACAAGCGCGAGTCCAAGGACATGGTCGAGGCCTTCTTCGAGATCGTGCACGGCTCTCTCGTACAAGGGCAGGACGTCAAGTTGTCGGGCTTCGGCAACTTCAACGTGCGTCGCAAGGCGCCCCGCCCGGGCCGCAACCCCCGCACGGGCGAGTCCATTCCCATCAAGGCCCGCCAGGTGGTGACCTTTCACCCCAGCCTGAAGTTGAAGGCCCAGGTGCAGGGCGATGTGCCGCCGGCGGGTGAATTCGAGTAGAGTTTTCGGCTCCCGCTGATGCGGGTGTGTCGAGCTGATCACTACCGGCCCAGACCAGGCCCCGATGGACACCGCGCTTCCTGCCATTCCCGCCAAGAGGTATTTCACGATCGGAGAGGTGAGCGACCTCTGCGGCGTGAAGGCGTACGTCTTGCGCTATTGGGAGCAGGAGTTCACGCAGCTGCGGCCCATGAAGCGGCGTGGCAACCGCCGCTACTACCAACACCATGAAGTGCTGCTGATTCGCCGCATCCGCGAGCTGCTGTACGACCAGGGTTTCACCATCAGTGGCGCGCGCAACCGCCTGGCCGAGTCCATGGCCTCTCGGCGCTTCAGCGCCGCGGCCCCGCCGCCCGAAGTGCTGCAAGACCTGGCTGAAGACCCGGACACAGATTCAGACAGCCCCGCAGAGAACCTGCAACCCGCAGTCGCTTTCACCGCGGGTACCGCCAGCGCAGACGACAGCCTGCAGTGGCTCGCGCAGGAATTGAGCGCCATCCGCCGCTTGCTGGAAGATTGAGCCCGGACCACGGAGCTCGCCTCTCGTGGGCGGTCTATAATGCGGGCTTCGTCGGGGTGTAGCGCAGCCTGGTAGCGCACTTGCATGGGGTGCAAGGGGTCGCGAGTTCGAATCCCGCCACCCCGACCATAGATTTCCGTTGCACACAACGGGTTGCAGATGGGTCAGTCTTCACAAGAGGCTGACCCTTTTTGCTTTCTGGGCCGGCTGCGACTGGCGCGGTGCATCTGCCCGCGTGGCAGACGCTGCCGGTTTTGCTTTGCACCTTGTCAAAACGTCAATAAACTGCGGTGACAGGAGGGGAATGCCATGAACAAGAAAGCCCAGTTTGTCGAGGGCTCGCCCGCACCGGCTTCGCGGCGGCGTGAATTTGTGCTCGGTGCTGGAGCGGCGGGTGTTGCGGCGACGCTCGGCACCCCCTTCATGCGCCCGGCCCATGCGGCCAAGCGGTCCCTGAAGATCATGCAGTGGAACCACTTCGTTCCGGCCTTCGACGACTGGTTCAACAAGAAGTTCGTCAAGGAGTGGGGCGACAAGAACGACACCGAGGTGGTCGTGACCAACGTCGGTATGACCAGCATCGAAAGCCGCGCGGCGGCAGAGATCAACAAGAAGCAGGGCCACGACCTGTGCATGTTCCTCAGCCCACCGGCCTCTTACGAGGACCAGGTGATCGACCACAAGGACATCTACGCCGAGTGCGAGCGCAAGTACGGCAAGCCGCTGGAGATCGCGGTCAAGAGCACCTACAACCCGGTGACCAAGAAGTACTTCGGCTTTTCCGACAGCTATGTGCCGGACCCTGTGAACTACCGCAAGGACCTGTGGGATGACGTGGGCGTCAAGCCCGACACCTGGGACGCCATCCGCGACGGTGGCCGCAAGATCAAGCAGAAGCACGGCATCCCGGTGGGCATTGGCATGTCCAACGAGCTGGACAGCAGCATGGCCTTGCGTTCCATCCTCCTGGCCTTTGGCGCTGCGGTGCAGGACGCACAAGGCCGGCCGAGCCTGAAGTCGCCCAAGACGCTGGAAGCGCTGAAGTACGCCAAGGCGCTCTACACCGAGACCATGACGGATGAGATCTTCAGCTGGGATGCCTCGTCCAACAACCGGCAGATGCTGGCCGGCAAGGGGTCATTGACGCTCAACGCGATCTCGGTCACGCGCACGGGGGAGAGCGAGAAGATCCCCATCGCAGACAAGATCCTGCTGGGCCGCCCGGCGCGTGGGCCGGCTTCTGGCGTGGGCGTCATGCACCTCATGAATGCCTACGTCATCTGGAAGTTCGCCCGCAACATTGACGGCGCGAAGCGCTTCCTGGTGGACCTGGCCGGTGCCTCGCGCGACGCGTTTCTGGCCAGTGGCTTCTACAACTTCCCAACCTTCCCGCAGCTGGTGCCCGACCTACAGAAGCTGGTGGCCAACGACCCGAAGGCCGTGCCTCCGGACAAGTACGCCATCTTCTCGGACGCCGACAAGTGGACAGTGGGTGTGGGCTACCCGGGCTTTGCCAACGGCGCCATCGACGAGATCTGGAAGGGCTGGCTCATCCCCAAGATGTTCGCCGACGCGGCCTCCGGGCGCCTCACGCCAGAGGCGGCGCTGGACCTCTACTCGGGCCAGGTGAACGACATCTTCGGCAAGTGGCGCGCGCTCAAGAAGGTCTGACGATGGCAGCCTCCAGAAGAGCCTTGCTCGCCGCGGGTCTGGGCACCGCGTCGGCCCTCATCGGTGCTCCTGGGGTCTGGGCAGCGGCCCAGGCTTCGGCCTCCAAGAAGCGCATCTTCGTCGTCAGCAGCTACCACCGCAGCTACCTGTGGTCGCAATCCACCCAGAAGGGGGTTAGCGCCGCTTTGCGGGCACTGGGCTACCTGGCCACCGATGCGCAGGTCCGGCAGCTGGAGCAAAGCGATCAGGTGGAGTCCGCCAAGGCCGTCATCAAGAAGGACTGGATGGACACCAAGCGCAAGGACAGCCGCTCTGACATGGCGTCTGCCACCGCGCGCATCACGGCGGCCATCAAGGCCTTCAGCCCGGATCTGGTGATGCTGGGGGACGACAACGCCGCCAAGTACATCGGGGGCCAGCTGTTGGACTCCAAGACGCCAGTCGTCTTCTGGGGCATCAACGGCCTGCCGCTGAAGTACGGCCTGGTCGACAACATGGACACCCCCGGTCGCAACGTCACGGGTGTGTGGCAGTCGGGCTACCACAAGGAAAGCCTGGACCTGCTCAAGCGGCTGGTGCCGCAGGCCAAGACCTTTGCCATCCTGGCCTGCGACTCGGAGTCCTCGCGGCCGAACGTGAAGATGCTCGAGCAGCTGGGCCAGCGCGGCAGCCTGCCGCTGAAGCTGGCGGACAAGGTGTTGACCAACTCGCTGGACGAGTTCAAGAGCCGTGCGCTGGCCTTGTCCAAGCAGGTAGACGCCTTCTTCGTGCTCAACCACGACACCTTGCGCGACGCCAAGGGCAACCACGTGGACATGCTGGAGGTGGGCCGCTGGTACCTGCAGAACATCCGTATCCCCGAAGCCTCCCACGAGGACCAGTTCGTGCTGGAGGGCATGCTCCTGACGGCCAACGACTCGGGCTACAACCAGGGCTACCTGGCGATGGAGATGGCCCACAGCATCCTGGACAAGGGCCTGAGCCCGGCGCGCATGGCCGTGCGCACACCGGAGCGTGGGCCCTACCTGGTCAACCGCAACCGTGCCAAGGCGCTGGGCATCAAGCTCGACGATGCGATGTACCTGATCGACGAGGTGGTGGACAAGTCCCTCGCCCTGGGCATTGGCAAATGACGGCGCTGCCGGTCTGAACCGTCCCGTCATCGATGGCGATCTTCCACCGGCTGCTGCTGGCCTTCCTGGGCGTGGGAGTGCTGATTGGCGCGCCGCTGATCCTGGTGGCCCTGGACTTCAGCCGTGACTCCGCCCGTCTGCGCACCGAGCAGAGCGTCACCCAGCAGATCGCCATCGTGGCGGCCAACTTCGAGCAGGAGTTTGGTGTCGGCCTGAACCGGTCGCTCAAGCAGATCACCTCTTCGGACGCGCTCACGCAGTACCTGTCGGCCTCGCAGGACGAGCGCATGGTCAATGCCAGAGGACTGGAGACCAGCTTCCTCAAAAGCCAGGTCGACTACGAGATCTACTCGGGCATCTACTACGTGGATGTCTTTGGCCAGCTGATTGCGAGCGTCGAAGACGGCAAGCGCGTGACCTGGTCGGATGAGGCCCAGCCTGCGGACAAGAAAGGTTCGGTCGAGAGAGCGGCCACGCCACTGCAATTCAAGCGCCTATTCGACCGCATCACCACCACGCCGTCACTGCTGTCCTCCGGCAACATGGAGTGGTTCATGCCACCGCGGCAGATGGTGGTGGAGGGGCCCTTCATCGATGAGCAGGGCCGCTGGTCCTTGCTGGCGGGCCTGCCCTCGCTGGACTTCGACAACGGCGCGCTCAGCGGTGTGGCCGTGATCCGGGTTCGCCTGGACACCTTCCTGTCCCGTCTCAAGACGATCACGCTGTTCGACGAGCCGGTGATCTGGCTCTTCGGCCCGAACACGCAGATCCTGCTCAAGCCGCAGCAGACCCCCCTGGCCTTGACGCGCGCTGACGTGGGCGACAAAGCCATGGTCAAGGAGGTGGTGCTCAGCAAGCGCGCTGACGACCTGCTGGCTTACCGTGATCTGGCCATCGTCCCCGACCAGCCGTTCTTGCGCATCGTCTACGGCGTACCGTACTCCTTGTTGTCCAGAGACTTCGAGCCGGCCCTGTACTTCTTCATCATGGTGCTCGCGGTCAGCGGCGTGGCGGTGCTGACGGTGGCCTATTTCGTGGCCAAGAACTTTTCCGCGCCCATCATCCAACTGGCGCAGGCCGCTTCCCGGCTGGCGCGGGGTGAGCTGGCCGGGCGTGTGGAGGTGCCCTCCTCGGGCGAGTTGATGGTGCTGGTGGACAGCTTCAACCGCATGTCAGAGAACCTGCAGCTGGCCAACGAAACGCGTTCCAATGCCTTTGAAGTGCTGCGCAAGACCGCAGCCCAGATGCAAGTGCCCGAGGTGGCGGCGTCGCGGCAGGTCTCAGCGATGCGTGAGGACGGCAGTGACATGCCGGCCCCTGGGCAGGACGACGCACAGGATCTGCGTGCTATCTCCGACCTGATCACCCAGTTGATTGCCGAGCGCGCGGAAAACCTGCGCAGCACTCAGGACGCGCGCGACTCTGCCGAGCAAGCCAACCGTGCCAAGAGCCAGTTCCTGGCCAACATGAGCCATGAGATCCGCACGCCCTTGAACGCGGTGCTGGGCATGCTCAAGCTGCTGCAGGCCACCAGCCTGACACCCCGACAGTCCGACTATGTGTCCAAGACCGAGGGCGCTGCCAGATCGCTTCTCTTCCTGCTCAACGACATCTTGGATTTCTCCAAGGTCGAGGCCGACAAGATGAGCCTGGATCCCAGGCCCTTCCGTATCGATCAGCTCATGCGGGATCTGTCGGTGATCTTGTCAGCCAACATCGGCTCCAAGCCAGTGGAGGTGCTGTTCGACATCGACCCCGCCCTGCCTCGTACGCTGATCGGTGACGACCTGCGGATTCAGCAGGTGCTGATCAACCTGGGTGGCAACGCCATCAAGTTCACCGAGCGTGGGGAAGTGGTTGTGGGGCTGCGCTGCGTGTCGCGGGATGCAGGGCAGGCCGTGCTGGAGTTTTCTGTGCGCGACACCGGCATCGGCATCCCGGCAGACCAGCACGCCCGCATCTTTGACGGGTTCTCGCAGGCGGAGGCCTCCACCACGCGGCGGTTTGGCGGCACGGGTCTGGGTCTGGCCATCTGTCAGCGGCTGGTCGGCCTGATGGGCGGGCTGATCGCCGTGGACAGCCAGCCTGGGGTGGGCAGCACGTTCAGCTTCCAGGTGTCTTTGCCCATCGACATGCAGGCCCACGCGGCCTTGGAGGCCAGCAGGGCCACCCAGCGGGAGCTTGCCCAACTGCACACCTTGGTGGTGGACGACAACCCCACGGCCCGCCAGGTGCTCTCGGAAATGGTGGCCTCGCTCGGTTGGAAGGTGGACGTGGCGGCCAGCGGGCCTGAGGCGGTGGCCAAGTCGCGCGAGCAGGCCGCAAAGGGCCAGCCCTACGACCTGGCGTTCGTCGACTGGCAAATGCCGGGGATGGACGGTTGGGAAACCAGCCTGCGCATGCGCGACGCCCAGGGCCCTGCTGCCGAGGCCACCATCATGATGGTGACGGCCTACGGCCGCGAGATGCTTTCCGGGCGCAGCGCCGCCGAACAGGCCTCCATGGGCGGCTTTCTGGTCAAGCCGGTGACCGCCTCCATGCTGCTGGACGCCGTGGTGAGCGCCCGGTCGGCGATGACGGCTTCACAGGGGTTGCAAGAGGTCCCCGCGCTGGACCGCAGCCCCCCCGAGCGGCCCCGACGGCTGCAGGGCCTGCGCCTGCTGATCGTCGAGGACAACGCCAACAACCGCCAAGTGGCCGAAGAGTTGCTGAGGGCCGAAGGCGCGCAGGTGGAGCTGGCTGAGAACGGCGAAGTCGGCTTGGCCCGCTTGAACGCGGCCGAGATCCCCTTCGATGCCGTCTTGATGGACCTGCAGATGCCGGTGATGGACGGATTCACTGCCACAGCGCAGCTGCGCAGCCAGGACCGTTGGTCCACGCTGCCCGTCATCGCCATGACCGCCAATGCGCTGGAGTCCGATCGACAGGCGTGCCTGGCGGCCGGCATGACCGATCACGTGGGCAAGCCTTTCGACCTCGATGACCTCGTGGGTACCTTGCTCAGGCATGCCCGGTCCCATGAGCCGCCGGACCATGAGGCGTCGACCGCCGCGTCGACCCTGCTGGATTTGCCCTTGCCTGCGATGCGCATCGCCGAGGCCATGGGCGTGGACGCCCAGCCCGCGGTCAACCGACTGGGCGGCAATGTGGGCACCTATGGCCGCATGTGGCGCAACTTCCTGCAGGACCTGGGCCCTATGCGCGGCCGGTTGGACACGCAGCTGGCGCAGGCCCAGTGGGCAGAGGCCGCAGCAGAAGTCCACACCCTCAAGGGCCTGGCCGGGATGTTGGGCCAGGCGGCTCTTGCCGGGCTGTGCCGTCAAGCCGAGGCCGAGCTTCAACAGGCCAACCAGAACCCCCCCGCGCAGGCCTGGCTTGTGCCCTTGCGAGGGCTCATCAGCCAGCTGGCTGACCTGGGCCCTGGGTTTGTTGATGCCCTGGTGCCGCAAACTGCGGACCAGGCAGGGCAGTCGCTCAACGACGTGACGCAGGTCTGCGACGCCTTGGGTGCCTTGACACTGCTGCTGGCAGCCTCCGACATGAAGGCGATGGACGCATTCGAACCGCTGCGTTCGAGCCCGGTACTGCGGGACGAGGCGCTCTTCGCCGCGCTGTGTGTGGCCATGGACCGGTTGGACTTTGAGCGTGCGGGCCGGCTGGTGTCTGATCTGATGAGGGCTTTGAACGCGTGAATGCAACGCCTTACATGGCCACAGGGCAGGGCGCCCTGGGTCCGACTTTGAGATCCCAGGAGATCAGCCTCCTGGTGGTGGATGACCAGCCGGTCAATATCCAGGCGCTATACCAGGTGTTCTCCCAGGACCACCAGGTCCTCATGGCCACGAGTGGCGAGCGAGCGCTGGCCATCTGCCGCCAGAACCCGCCGGACATCGTGCTGCTGGACGTGGTGATGCCAGGCATGGACGGCTACGAGGTGCTGCGCCAGATCAAGCAAGACCCGCTGACGATGGCCATTCCGGTGGTCTTCGTGACGGCCAAGGACGCCGCCGAGGACGAGGCCAGGGGGCTTGCGCTGGGCGCGGTGGACTTCATCGTCAAGCCCATCAACCCGGCCGTGGTGCGGGCGCGTGTGCACACGCAAGTGGAGTTAGCCCGTTCACAGGCCGTGCTGAGCGCCACCCTGGAGGCCACGGCTGACGGCATTC
>Ga0209985_10002766_pt1 | contig 15541 bp, 14 predicted proteins | sample NOAtaG_FD_187305 | JGI IMG/M metagenome (GOLD analysis project Ga0209985, IMG submission 187305) | Freshwater lake microbial communities from Lake Erie, under a cyanobacterial bloom - NOAA_Erie_Diel6S_1000h metaG (SPAdes) (version 2) | ecosystem: Environmental > Aquatic > Freshwater > Lake ...
TCACGCCCGCGTTGGTGTTGCGGTTCTGCACCTCGAGCACGACGCCGGGAACGGCCTTCTCGAAGGCGCGCTTTACCGGGTCGGTGACGTCCTTGGCGAAGGAGGTCACCACCGTGACCTTGCCCGACTGGGCGCCAGCGCCCTGGATCGAGGCAAGGAGGCCGAGGGCGGAGATGGCACCGGCGAGGGCGCGGCGGGTCTGCATGGGCGTCTCCCTGCTGTTCGATTTCGCGAGAAGATAGTCGATGGCGGCGCGGTGTCGATGGCTCAGGCGGTCGTCAGGCCCGCGTTCATCTTCGGCACCTCGACGCGCACGCTGACGTCGATCGGCGAGCGGCAGGCCTGGTTGACGCGCACGTCGCCGACCGCGCTCACGAGCATGAAGGCGTCGGGCGGCGAGAGGCCGAGGCGCTCGCCCAGCAGGTCGATCATCCCGCGCACGGCCAGCTCCGAGGCCTCCTCGTAGGTCGGCGCCGAGGCCGCCTGGACGAGCAGGTCCGGCGTCTCCATCCACGGCCATTCGCGCGCCGCGCCCTTGACCACGTTGACCCTGAGATGGACGCGCGCGCCGATCTCGACGCCCGTGCCGCAGACCTCGCCGTCGCCCATGGATGCATGGACGTCGCCGACATAGAGATGCGCGCCGGGCACGCGCACGGGCAGGTGGACGCGCGTGCCCGGCCGGATGCGGTTGTTGTCCATGTTGCCGCCGTGCCGGCCGCAATAGGCGCTGCCGATCGGCGCGCCGTCGGTCGCGGTGGCCAGCACGCCGACCATCGGCCGCACGGGGATGCGGAGCCTGTCGAAGTGGATCGTGCCGTCGACGACGTCGACGATCTTGGCCACCGGCTGGTTCACGAGGTTGCGCACCAGCCCGAAATCCGGCTTCACGATCAGGAAGCCGTAGGAATCGAGCTCGATGCCGAGGATGTCGATCGCCAGCGCGTCGCCCGGCTCGGCGCCGCGCACGCGGATGGGGCCGGTGGCAGGGTTCGTCTTCGGGAACGGGTCGCGGAAGTCGGGCGCGGAGAGCATGACCTCGTCGGCCTTCCGGAGCCGGCCGGTGCGCGCGTCATGCGTCTCGACCATCAGCTCGGCCGGGGCGTCGACCTCGAGCAGGGGCGGGTCGGAGGCGTCGATCTTGTAGGAGACGCGGTCGCGCCCGACCTGGTGCGGCTTCTCGCGGGCCATCCTGTCCTCCATCGCGTTGCGCGCGGACTCTAGTCGCGCGGGCCACCCCGGTCGACAGCCGTGGCGACCCCGTCGGCCGCGCCATGCTAATCCTCCTGCCATGACGGACGAGGAAGCCCTGCGCCGCGCGATCGCGCTGGCGGTCGAGAACGTGGCGCGCGGCGGCGGCCCCTTCGGCGCGGTCGTGGTGCACGGCGGCGCGATCGTCGGCGAGGGCGCGAACCGCGTGACGCTCGACAACGACCCGTCGGCGCATGCGGAGGTCGTCGCGATCCGCGACGCCTGCCGGCGCCTCGGCACGTTCCGCCTGGATGGCGCAACGGTCTATTCGAGCTGCGAGCCCTGCCCGATGTGCTGGTCGGCGATCCAGTGGAGCCGGGCATCGCGGCTCTGCTTCGCGGCCGACCAGGCCGATGCCGCCGCGGCGGGCTTCGACGACGCCGTGTTCTGGCGCGAGGTCGCCTCGCCGATCGCGCGCCGCGCCCTTCCCGCCCGGAGGCTCCTCGCCGAGCGTGGCCGCGAGCCCTTCGCGGCGTGGCGGGCGAAGGCGGACCGGACCGCGTATTGAGCGCGCTGGACATGGAGCGCGGCATGGCTGCTGGCGGCATGCGATGGCCATGATCGTCGCCGGCGCCTGCGGGCTCCTCGCCGGCCTGCTGGTCGGGCTCACCAGCATGGGTGGCGTGCTCGTCCTGCCGGCGCTCGTCGTGCTGCTCGGCATGACGCCGCACGAGGCCATACCCGCGGCCATGGCCTCCTTCGTCGTGCCGTCCGCCATCGCCCTGGCCGTCGTCCATCGCCGCCGCCAGCTCGACCTGCCGGCCTGCCGGGCGACCTGGGCGGGCGCCGTGCCGGGCGCGCTCGCCGGCGCCGCGCTCCTGCCGCTGGTCCCCGTCGCGGTGCTGCTCTGGGGCATCGTCGCGATGCTCGCGGCGAGCGCGTTCCGGGCGCTGGCGCGGCCGCACCCTCCGGCCGGGGCGGGCGTCGAGCCTTCGCGCGCCGAACTCGCGCTCGCCAGCCTCGGGGTCGGCGCGGTCTCCGCCCTGACCGGGACCGGCGGGCCGGTGACGCTGATGCCCATCCTGCGCTGGCGCGGCGTCGAGCCGCGGCGCGCGGTGATGCTGTGCCAGGCGGTCGCCCTGCCGGTCACGGGCTTCGCCAGCCTCGGCTTCGCCTTCGGCGCGGCCCTCGACTGGGCCCTCGTGGCGGTGCTCGCGGGCTCGACGACGCTGGGCGCCGTGCTTGGCCTGGCCGCGGCGCCCCGCGTGTCCGTCGCGGCGCTCTCGCGCCTGATCGGCGCGATGATGGCCGTCGCCGCAGCGGTCATCGCCGCGCGCCTCGTCCTCGGCTGACCGTGGCCCGGGCCGGGCGGCATTGCGCCGCCGGGGGCGAGGAACTAGCCTCCCGGGCCCTCGACCATCTCCGACCGGGAAGTCTCGCTTGCGCTACGTCTCCACACGCGGCGGCGCCAGGCCGCTGGCCTTCGACGACGTCCTCCTCGCCGGGCTCGCGCCCGATGGCGGGCTCTACGTTCCGAGGGAATGGCCGCGGCTGACGGCGGCGCAGATCGCGGACCTCGCGGGCCGTTCCTACGCCGAGATCACCTTCCGCGTGCTCAGGCCGTTCGTCGGCAACGCGATCCGCGCCGACGACCTCGAGGCACTGGTCGCCGACGCCTATGCCGGCTTCGGCCACGAGGCGGTGGCGCCGCTCAAGCAGCTCGGGCCGAACGACTTCCTGCTCGAGCTCTTCCACGGCCCGACGCTCGCCTTCAAGGACTACGCGCTGCAGGTCGTCGGGCGCCTCTTCGACCACGTGCTCAGGAAGAAGGGCGCGCGCGTGACCATCGTCGGCGCCACCTCGGGCGACACGGGCTCGGCCGCGATCGAGGCCTGCCGCGACCGCGAGGCGATCGACATCTTCATCATGCACCCGAGGGGCCGCACCTCGGAGGTGCAGCGCCGCCAGATGACGACCGTGCTGTCGCCCAACGTCCACAACATCGCGCTCAAGGGGACCTTCGACGACTGCCAGGACCTGCTCAAGGCCATGTTCGCCGACGTCGCGTTCCGCGACCGCTTCGCGCTCTCGGCGGTGAACTCGATCAACTGGGCGCGCGTGGCCGTGCAGGTCGCCTACTACGTGGCCTCGGCCGTCGCGCTCGGCGCGCCGCGCCGGCGCGTCGCCTTCACCGTGCCGACGGGCAACTTCGGCAACATCTTCGCCGCGCACGCGGCGCGCCGCATGGGCCTGCCGGTCGCCTCGCTGGTCGTCGCGTCCAACCGCAACGACATCCTCTGGCGCACCATCGCGAAGGGCGACATGTCGCTCTCCGAGGTCGAGCCGAGCCTCAGCCCGTCGATGGACATCCAGGTCTCCAGCAACTTCGAGCGGCTGCTCTTCGAGCTCTGGGGCCGCAGGGGCAAGGCGACCGCCGCGCTGATGACGCGCTTCCGCGCCGAGCGCCGCGCCGAGATCCCGCCCGCGAGGCTCGCGGCGCTGCGCGCCGGCTTCGCGGCGGGGCGCTGCTCCGACGAGGAGACGATCGAGACGATCCGGCGCGTCCACCAGCGCACCGGCGAGCTGCTCGACCCGCACGGCGCCGTCGCGGTCCACGTCGCGGGCATCGCGCGCGGGCGGCGCGACGTGCCGATGGTGGCGCTGGCCTGCGCGCATCCCGCGAAGTTCCCCGACGCGGTCGAGCGCGCGACGGGCATCCGCCCGGCGCTGCCGGCGCGGCTGGCCGACCTGCACGAGCGCCGCGAGCGCGTGAGCGTGCTGCCCAACGACCTGCGCGCGGTCGAGGACTTCGTCGCGGCGCGCGCGAGGATGCGATGAGCGTCCGCATCTCGCGCCTCGCCAACGGCCTGACGGTCGCGACCGACCGGATGGAATCGGTCGAGACGGTCTCCGTCGGCGTCTATGTCGACGTCGGCACGCGCCACGAGGCCGCGGAGACCAACGGCGTCGCCCACGTGCTCGAGCACATGGCGTTCAAGGGCACGACGCGGCGCAGCGCGCGGGACATCGCCGAGCAGGTCGAGGCCGTGGGCGGCCAGATGAACGCGCATACGGGCCGCGAGCAGACCGCCTACTACGTCAAGCTGCTCAAGGAGGACCTCGAGCTCGGCGTCGACATCATCGCCGACATCCTGCTCGACTCCGTCTACGCGCCCGAGGAGCTGGAGCGCGAGCGCGGCGTCATCCTGCAGGAGCTCGGGCAGGTCGAGGACACGCCCGACGACGTGATCTTCGACCGCTTCTCCGAGGTTGCGTATCCCGGCCAGGCCGTGGGCCGCCCGGTGCTCGGCAAGGCGGACATCATCGCCTCGCTGCCGCGCCAGGCGCTGGTCGACTTCCGCGCCGCCTTCTACGGCGCGCCGCGCATGGTGCTCTGCGCCGCCGGCAAGCTCGAGCACGAGCAGCTCTGCGCGCTGGCGGAGACGCGCTTCGCCCGCCTCGCGTCGAGCGCGCGCGACGGCAGCGCGCCCGCGCGCTGGGAGGGCGGCGAGTACCGCAAGGACGACGACCTCGAGCAGGTGCACCTGACGCTGGGCTTCCCCGGCGTGTCCTACACCGATCCCGATTTCTGGGCCGCCAACGTGCTGGCGACGATCCTCGGCGGCGGCATGTCCTCGCGGCTGTTCCAGGAGGTGCGCGAGCGCCGCGGCCTCTGCTACGCGATCTCCGCCTGGTCGAGCTCGCTCGTCGATGGCGGCAATTTCGGCATCTACACGGGGACGGGCGCCGACGAGGTCGTCGAGCTCGTGCCCGTCCTCGCCGAGGAGCTGCGCCGCGCCTGCGTCGCGCCGGCGGCCGAGGAGATGGCGCGCGCCCGCGCGCAGATCCGCGCCGGCCTGCTGATGGGGCTGGAGAGCAGCTCGGCGCGCATGGACGCGCTCGGCAGCCAGATCCTGACCTATGGCCGGCCGATCCCGCCCGACGAGATCGTGGAGCGCATCGACGCGGTCGACGCGGAGCACGTGGCGACGGTGGCGAGGCGCCTCTTCGCCGGCGCGCCGGCGATGGCGGCGATCGGGCCGCTCGGCAGGCTGGAGACGCTCGACCGGATCCGCGCGCGGCTCGCCTGAGCCGCGCCGCTCAGGCGCGGCCGGCCGCGCCCGAGAGCGAGCCCGGGGTCAGGCCGAGCCTCGCCAGCGCACGCCCCCATTTCGTGTCGAGCTCGCGGTCGAACACGATCGCCTCCTCGGCGGGCACGTTGAGCCAGCCATTCGCGGCGATCTCGCGCTCGAGCTGGCCGGGCCCCCAGCCGCTGTATCCGAGCGCGAGGATCGAGCGCTGCGGCCCCTCGCCGCGGGCGAGGGCCTTGAGGATCTCCACGGTCGCGGTCAGCGCGTAGCCGCCCTCGACCTTCAGCGTGTCCTGGCGCACGTAGTCGTCGGAATGCAGGACGAAGCCGCGGCTCTCCTCGACCGGGCCGCCCGCCAGCACGCGGATGCCCGGCGTCTCGGGCCCGTGCGCGATGTCCAGCTGTCCGAGCAGGTCGGGGAAGGTGATCTTGCGGAACGGGCGGTTGACGACGAGGCCCAGCGCGCCGTCCTTGCCGTGCGCGCAGAGGTAGATGACCGTCCTCTCGAAGCGCGCATCGCCCATCTGGGGCATCGCGACGAGGAGCTGCCCCGCGAGGGAGCCGGTCGTCTGGTGGGCGCTGGGCATGGGCGCTGGGGGACCTTTCGGGCGTCGGGGGCAGTCTAGCCGAGGCGGCGGGGCCCGCCCATGCGCTGGCGCATCGGCGGGGACCGGGCCGGCACCGGACGGGGTGACCGCGGGGCGGGCGGGCGCTATATAGCGCCGGCGCGATGCGGCCCTAGGCCGAAACCAGAGGAAGGAACCACCATGATCAAGGTTGGCGACAAGATCCCGTCGATCAAGCTCAAGACGAAGACCGCCGATGGCGTGAAGGACATCACCACCGACGAGCTCTTCGCGGGCAAGAAGGTGGCGCTGTTCGCCCTGCCGGGCGCCTTCACCCCGACCTGCTCGGCCAAGCACCTGCCGGGCTATGTCGAGCACGCGGACGCGATCCGCTCGAAGGGCGTGCACACGATCGCCTGCCTCTCGGTCAACGACGCGTTCGTGATGGACGCCTGGGGCAAGGACCAGAAGGTCGGCGACAAGGTGCTGATGCTGGCCGACGGCAGCGCGGACTTCGCCAAGGCGGTCGGCCTCGAGCTCGACCTCGTCGCCAACGGCATGGGCGTGCGCATCAAGCGCTTCTCGATGCTCGTCGAGGACGGCGTCGTGAAGACGCTGAACGTCGAGAAGCCGGGCGCCTTCGAGGTCTCCGACGCCGGCACGATGCTCAAGCAGGCCTGAGCACGCGGTAAGCAGGCACGCGCGCCGTTACGGCGCGCGGCCGGCAGGGGGTGGCTGGCGACGGCCACCCCCTGCCAGGCGCCGCCCCCGGCCGCGGGCCGGCTCGGCGATCCAGGCCGGCAATGCCAGCCTGGATGAATGAATCCAATAATTCCAATTGGTTGGAACGCTGCGACCAAAGGGATCGCCAGCCGGGCTCGGGGAGCGCTTGACTCCCCGGTGGGCAGTCCTTATTTCCGCCAGCACTCGGCGGCCCCGAGTGCTAACAGCGCGTTCCGGCGGCCGCCAGGCAGTCGCAAACCGGAGGATATCCAAGGATGAAGTTCCGTCCCCTGCACGACCGCGTCGTCGTGCGCCGCCTCGAGGAAGAGACCAAGACCGCTGGCGGGATCATCATTCCCGACACGGCCAAGGAGAAGCCGATGCAGGGCATCGTCGACTCCGTTGGCCCGGGCGCCCGCAACGAGAAGGGCGAGCTCGTCGCCCTCGACGTGAAGGCCGGCGACACGGTGCTGTTCGGCAAGTGGTCCGGCACCGAGGTGAAGCTCGATGGCGTCGAGCTCCTGATCATGAAGGAGTCGGACATCATGGGCATCATCGAGGGCGCCAAGAAGAAGTGAGCCGGTTTTCCATCCGCAGCCGATAGAGAAGAAGGTAGATACACATGGCAGCCAAGGACGTTCGTTTTTCCGCCGACGCGCGCGCGCGCATGCTGCGCGGCGTCGACATCCTCGCCGACGCCGTCAAGGTGACGCTGGGCCCGAAGGGCCGCAACGTCGTCATCGACAAGGCCTTCGGCGCCCCCCGCATCACCAAGGACGGCGTCACCGTCGCCAAGGAGATCGAGCTCTCGGACAAGTTCGAGAACATGGGCGCGCAGATGGTGAAGGAGGTCGCGGTCAAGACCGGTGACCTCGCCGGCGACGGCACCACCACCGCCACCGTGCTGGCCCAGGCCATCGTCCGCGAGGGCGCCAAGGCCGTCGCGGCCGGCATGAACCCGATGGACCTCAAGCGCGGCATCGACATGGCCGTCGAGAAGGTCGTCGAGGACCTGCAGAAGCGCTCCAAGCCGGTCAAGGACCACAAGGAAGTGGCCCAGGTCGGCACCGTCTCGGCCAACGGCGATCGCGAGATCGGCGACATGATCGCCAAGGCGATGGAGAAGGTCGGCAAGGAAGGCGTGATCACGGTCGAGGAGGCGAAGAGCCTCGAGACCGAGCTGGATGTCGTCGAGGGCATGCAGTTCGATCGCGGCTACCTGTCGCCGTACTTCATCACCAACGCGGACAAGATGATCTGCGAGCTCGAGAACCCCTTCATTCTCATCCACGAGAAGAAGCTCTCGGGCCTCCAGGCGCTGCTCCCGGTCCTCGAGTCGGTCGTGCAGTCGGGCAAGCCGCTGCTGATCATCGCCGAGGAAGTCGAGGGCGAGGCCCTGGCGACGCTCGTCGTCAACAAGCTCCGCGGCGGCCTCAAGGTCGCGGCCGTCAAGGCCCCCGGCTTCGGCGACCGCCGCAAGGCCATGCTCGAGGACATCGCCACGCTGACCGCCGGCCAGGTGATCAGCGAGGAGCTCGGCATCAAGCTGGAGAGCGTCACGCTCGACATGCTGGGCCGCGCCAAGAAGGTCGTGCTCGAGAAGGAGAACACCACGATCGTCGACGGCGCCGGCAAGAAGGCCGACATCCAGGCGCGCTGCACGCAGATCCGCGCGCAGATCGAGGAGACGACCTCCGACTACGACCGCGAGAAGCTCCAGGAGCGCCTGGCCAAGCTCGCGGGCGGCGTCGCGGTCATCCGCGTCGGCGGTGCCACCGAGGTCGAGGTGAAGGAGCGCAAGGATCGCGTCGATGACGCCATGCACGCCACCAAGGCGGCGGTCGAGGAGGGCATCCTCCCCGGCGGCGGCACGGCCCTGCTCGGCGCGGTGAAGTCGCTCAAGAACCTCAGGAGCGCCAACGACGACCAGACCCGCGGCATCGCGATCGTCCGCCAGGCCCTCGAGTCCCCGGCGCGCCAGATCTCCGAGAACGCGGGCGTCGACGGCTCCGTGATCGTCGGCAAGATCCTGGAGCAGGACGACGTCAACTTCGGGTACGACGCCCAGGCGGGCAAGTACACCGACATGGTGAAGGCCGGCATCATCGACCCGACCAAGGTCGTTCGCCTCGCCCTGCAGGACGCGGCTTCGGTCGCGGCGCTGCTGATCACCACCGAGGCGATGATCGCCGAGCGTCCGGAGAAGAAGCCGGCGATGCCGGCGGGCGGCCCGGGCGGTGGCATGGGCGGCGACATGGACTTCTGATCCCTTCGGATCGGAATCCGTGCGAATGGACGGGGCGGGACCTTCGGGTCCCGCCCTTTCCTTTTGCGGACGGCTTGGATAGGCAGGACTGGCCGGCGCGCATGGGCGCGCGTGGGAGGCCTCGATGTTCACGAAGGAAAAGCTGGAGGCGCTGCGCGCGCGCTACGCGGGCGCCAATGCCGGCGACGTGCAGGACCCCGAGTTCCGCAAGGTCTCGGAGATGCTCTTCTCGGGCACGGACCGCCGCAAGCTGCCCTACGCGGGCGTGAAGACCTTCCTCGACGCGCCCTGGCGCGAATCGGTGTCGGGCGGCGCGCCGATGGACGACCTCGACGCGGTGCTGGTCGGCATCCCCATGGACCTCGGCGTCACCAACCGCAGCGGCGCGCGCTTCGGGCCGCGCGCCGTGCGCGGCATCGAGCGCATCGGGCCGTACAACCACGCGCTGCGCATCGCGCCGCTGGCCGCGCTCTCCATCGCCGACATCGGCGACGTCCCGTTCTCCAGCCGCTACAGCCTCGAGCAGTCGGCGCGGGACATCGAGGCCTTCTACGACCGCATCGCGGCGTCGGGCGCGTTGCCCTTCGGCGTGGGCGGCGACCATTCCGTCAGCTACCCGATCCTGCGCGCGCTGGGTCGCGAGCGCCCGGTCGGCATGGTGCATATCGACGCGCATTGCGACACCGGCGGGCCCTTCGAGGGATCGAAGTTCCATCATGGCGGGCCGTTCAGGCAGGCCGTGCTCGACGGCGTCCTCGATCCGGAGCGCACGATCCAGATCGGCATACGCGGCTCGGCCGAGTTCCTGTGGGAATTCTCCTACGCGTCCGGAATGACGGTCATCCATGCCGAGGAGGTCACCGAGCTTGGCGTGCGCGCGATCGTCGAGAAGGCGCGCGCCGTCATCGGGGACGGGCCGACATACCTGTCCTTCGATGTCGACGGCCTCGATCCCGCCTTCGCGCCGGGAACCGGGACGCCGGAGGCAGGCGGCCTGTCCGCGCGCGAGGTCCTCGCGATCCTGCGCGGCCTCGCCGGCGCCAGCATCGTGGGCGGCGACGTCGTCGAGGTCGCGCCGCAATACGATTCCGGCACCAACACCGCGCAGGTCGCGGCCCAGGCCCTGTTCGAGATGGTGAGCCTCGCGGCGCTGGATCCGTCGCGTCCGCGCCGACGCGGCTGATCCTTCCCCGTCAACCGCCGCCGCCGTTGCGACGCGTCGGCGCGGCTTGAGGCCCCGCAATTGCCCTGGCGCGCGTGGACAGGATCCTCGCGCCCATGAACGCGACGCACAGCCTTGCCGCGGCGCAGGCCGCCCCCGACAGCCTGCCGCGCCTGCTCGAGGCCCTCGGAAGGCCCGCCTTCCCCGATGAACTCGCGCGCTTCCTGCGCGACGAGACCGGCGCGGCCGCGGCGTCCATCCGCGAGATCCGGGAGGATGCGGGCGAGGACCGCGTGGTGGCGGCGACCTCGCCGGATGCCGTCGCGCCGCCGACGGCGCTCCCCGTGCCCGGGCTCTGCGGCCGCGGAGAGGCCTGGGTCGACGACGTGCCGCTCCCCGCCGCCGGCGACCGCGCCGTCATGCGCAGCGCGAGCGCGCTGGTCGAGCGCACCGGCCCGCGCGCCATCGTCGCCACGCTGATGCGCGCGGCTGATGCGCGCGACGCCGTCGCCGAGGATCGCATGCGCCTCGTGCGCCGGTTGCCGGTGCTGCGTGCGCTCTGGCGCTCGCACCAGCGCGGCCTTGGCGTCGAATGCGAGCGCAACGCGGTCTTCGAGGCGCTGGGCCAGCGCGGATACGGCACGCTGCTCCTCGACAGGTTCGGCGTGGCGATATCGCTCAACCGTCGCGCGGCCGAGCTGATGCGCGACGGCGGTGCGCTGCGCCTCGGCGCCGGGCGCGTGCGCGCCGCGGACACGACGCAGGCGGCCGGGCTGGAGGAGGCGATGCTCGGCGCCGTCGCGGCCCTGGAGCGCGGCCGCAGGCCGCCGCCGCGCGCGCTCGTGCTGCGCGGCGCCGACGGTGACGGGCGCCTGCGCCTGCATCTCTGCGCGATTGGCCTGCCCGCGGCCGGCGAGGGTCCGCGCGTGCCGGCGCTCGCGCTGCTGCTCGACGACCCTGCCCGCGACATCGCGCCCGAGATCCGCGACAACGCGCGCCAGCACGGGCTCACGGCGGTGGAGACGGAACTGGCCTGCCGCCTCGCCGATGGCCGTACCGTCGACGAGGCAGCGAGCGACCAGCGGATCAGCGTCCACACGGCGCGCAAGTACCTCCAGCAGATCTTCGCCAAGACCAGCACCAGCCGGCAGGCCGAGCTGGTCCGCGTGCTCATCAGCGGCGCCGCGCCGCGCGGGGCAGGGGCCACGCGCCGCGCCGAGCGGATGGGGGCCTGAGATGACGGCGGAAGAACCCGGCGGGCCGGCGCGTGGCGCCGCCTCGCGTGCCGCAGCGCCGCCCGCCTCGTCGGGCGGCCGCGTCGACCTCGTCGCGCTGCTCGCCTTCGCGCTGGCCGCGAGCCGCCAGGCGCAGCCCACCCACGAGCACCGTGCGCGCGCCCAGGCGATGCTCGCGGAGCACGCGATGCGGCACTTCTCGACCCAGGTGGAGGTGCTGCGCCGCGACGCGGTGCTCGACCACCTGGCGCGGCACGGCCGGGACCGGACGGGTGCGATGCGCCTCGCGGCGATCGGCTGCCTTGCCACGCTGGTCGCGCTCGGGCTCGCGCGCGGCGCCGAGGCCATGGCCGGGCGGCTGGGCTGGGATCCCGCGGCGGCGCTCGCCCTCGTCGAGTCCATCCTCGCCAGGCTGTGGCCCGGCGGATGAGCGCCCCGCGCCCGCGCGATCCCCTCGCCACGACCCTGCGCGCGTGCCTGCGCGCCTTCGCCTTCGTCGCGGCCTTCGGCGCCGCGATCAACCTGCTCTTCCTCACCATCCCGCTCTACATGATGCAGATCTTCGACCGCGTCGTGGCGAGCCGCAGCTTCGACACGCTGCTCTACCTCACGCTGATGGCCCTCGCCGGCATCAGCCTGCTGGCCTTCCTCGACTACCAGCGCACGCGGGTCGTCGCGCGCGTCGTCGCGCATCTCGACCGCGCGCTCGGCGCCGAGGCCTTCGAGCGCGCGGTCGCCGGCGCGCTGCGCGGCCGCAGCTACACGACCGAGGCGCTGCGCGACCTTGGCGCGATTCGCTCCTTCCTCGGCGGGACGGGCGTGCACGCGATCCTCGACGCGCCCTGGACCCCGATCTACCTCGCTGTCGTCTTCCTCATCCATCCAGGCCTCGGCGCGATCGCGACGGGTGGCGCGCTTCTCCTGGTCGTGCTCGCCGTGGCGAACGAGTTCGCCACGCGCGCGCCGCTGCGCGAGGCGGGCATGGCGCAGATGCGCGCGATGCGCCGCGCCGAGGCCTCGGGCCGCAACGCCGAGGCGGTCGTCGCCATGGGCATGATGCCGGGACTGCTCGGCATCTGGTCCGAGGAGAACGCCGAGATGGCGCGCCAGCAGGACAGCGCCGCGCGGCGGGCCAACGCGCTGCTCGCGCTCTCGAGGTTCCTGCGCATGCTGCTGCAGCTCGCCTTCCTCGCGGCGGGTGGCTGGCTGGTGGTCCAGCAGGAACTGACCGCCGGCGCGATGGTCGCCGGCTCGCTGCTCTACGGCCGCGCGCTGGCGCCCCTCGAGCAGGCACTCGGCGCATGGCGCGGCTTCCTCGTGGCGCGCGCGGCGAACGAGCGGCTCGGGCGCTTCTTCGCGGATGGCGGGACGGCCCACGCGCCGATGCGCCTGCCCGATCCCGTCGGCCACCTGGAGGTCGACCGCCTCAGCTACGCGCCGCCGGGCAGCGACAGCCTTCTCCTCAAGGGCGTCTCCTTCGACCTCGAGCCGGGCGAGGCGCTCGGCCTGCTCGGGCCGTCGGGCGCGGGCAAGTCGACGCTCGCGCGCCTTCTCGTCGGGCTGCTCAGGCCGAGCGCGGGACAGGTGCGCCTCGACGGCGCGGATGTCTGGCTGTGGGACCGCGTGGCGCTCGGCCCGCGCATCGGCTTCGTGCCGCAGGACGTCGAGCTCTTCTCCGGCACGATCGCGCGCAACATCGCGCGCATGGGCGAGGTCGACGCCGACGCGGTCGTGAGCGCGGCGAAGCTCGCCGACATGCACGAGGCGATCCTGCGGATGCCGCGCGGCTACGACACGGAGATCGGCGAGGGCGGCGCATTGCTGTCCGCGGGGCAGCGCCAGCGCATCGCGCTCGCCCGCGCCGTCTACGGCGACCCGCGCGTGCTCGTCCTCGACGAGCCGAACTCCAACCTCGACCGCGAGGGCGAGCAGGCGCTCGCCGCGGCGGTCGAGAAGCTGAAGGCGCGCGGCTGCACGATCGTGCTGGTCACGCATCGGCAGGGCCTGCTGGCCTGCGTCGACCGCGTCGTGGTGCTGCGCGACGGGGCGGTCCTGCTGTCGGGCCCGCGCGACGTCGTGCTCGAGCGGCTGCGCAACCCGCAGGCGCCCGCCTCGCTGCCCGGCGCGCGCGCGCCGCGCGCCGCGCTCGCGGGCTGAGCCATGAAGCACCGCGACGCCGGGGCGGACGTGCCGTCCATCGCGCTCAACGCGCTGCTCGGCAGCATCGCGATCGCGCTCTTCCTGCTGGGCTTCGGCGCATGGGCCGCGCTGGCGCCGCTCGCCTCCGCCGCCGTGGCGCAGGGCCAGCTCAAGTTCGAGGGCAACCGCCGCGTCGTGCAGAACCTCGAGGGCGGCGTCATCCGCGAGATCCTCGTGCAGGACGGCAGCCTCGTCGAGGCGGGCCAGGTGCTCCTGCGACTGCATGACGAGCAGACAGGGGCCTCGGCGGAGCTGCTCTCCGCGCTGCTCGACTCCCAGCGCGCCCTGCGCGCGCGGTTGCTGGCGGAGGCGCTTGGCGCCGAGGCCATCGACTTCCCGCCCGAGCTGCGCGCGCGGCGCGGGCAGCCGCGCGTCGCCGAGATGCTCGATGGACAGGAGGCTATCTTCCGCCAGCGCCGCAGGACGCTCGACGCGCAGTCGGGGATCCTGCGCAGGCGCATCGGCCAGCTCGGCGAGGAGATCGGATCCTACGAGGCGATCGCGCGCTCGCAGGAGGACCAGCTGGTCCTGATCCGCGAGGAGGCGAGCGTCGTCGAGGCGCTGCTGCGCCAGGGCTTCGAGAGGAAGCCGCGGCTGCTCGCGCTGCAGCGGCAGGCGGCGGCGCTGCAGGGCAGCCGCGACCAGCAGCGCAGCCTGGTCGCGCGCGCCGAGCAGGGCATCGGCGAGACCGAGATGCAGCTGCGCCAGCTGGTGGAGGCCTTCCAGCGCGACGTGATCACCGAGCTGCGCGACGTCGAGGCGCGGATCGTCGACGCGGGCGAGCGCCAGCGCGCGGCAAGCGACATCCAGGCCCGGCGCGAGATAGCCGCGCCGGCGGGCGGGATGGTGATGAACCTGCGCTTCACCACCGTCGGCGGCGTGGTGCGCCCGGGCGAGCCGATCCTCGAGATCGCGCCGGCGGAGGACCGCCTCGTGGTCGAGATCTCCATCCAGCCGCAGGACATCGACGTCGTCGGCCTCGGCCAGCGCGCCGAGGTCCGCCTCACGGCGTTCCGCCAGCGCGTCGTCCCGCAGCTCCAGGGCCATGTCGTCTATGTCGCGGGCGACGCGGTCGCGGGCGAGCGCAACGCCCCGCCCGCGTACCGGGTCCATGTCGCGATCGACCCCGAGCAGCTCGACAAGCTGCGCCGCGCGACCGGCGTCGCCCCGACGCCGGGCATGCCGGCGGAGGTCCTGATCTTCGCCGGCGAGCGCACCTTCCTCGACTACATGGTGCGGCCGCTGCTCGACAGCTTCCGCCGCGCCTTCCGCGAGCAGTGACCATGGGCGCGCGCAAGGGCAGGGTGCTGCTGGCCTGGGAGCTCGGCGACGGGCTCGGCCATGTCGGCCGGCTCATGCCGCTCGCCACGCGCCTCGAGCGCGACGGCTACGTCCCCGTGCTCGCGGTGCGCGACCCGGCGCAGGCGCTGCGCGTCTCCGGCGCGCGGCACCTGCCCGTCCTGCAGGCGCCCTACGCGACGCCGCGCGGCGCGCGCGCGTCGGGATTCCACGCCCGCAGCTTCGCGGACATCCTCTGCGTGATCGGCTACGAGGACGAGGAGCGGCTGCGCGCGATGCTGCGGGCGTGGCGCGACCTCGCGCGCCTTGTCCGCCCGGTGCTGGCGATCGGCGACTTCAGCCCGACGCTGGCCCTGGCGCTGCGTGGCTCCGGCGTGCCGGTGATGCTCGTGGGCAGCGGCTTCGCGCTGCCGCCCGCGCAGGACGGCTTCTTCCCGGAGGTGAACGCGGAGGGGCGCGCGATCGCGGATCGCGAGCACCTCGCCGCGTCGATGCGCAGGGCCAGCGGCGCGCCGCGGGACGCGACGCCGGCCGCGCTGGTCGCGGGCGACTGGCAGGGCGCCTGCACCTGGCCGCTCCTGGATCCCTATCGCGCGTCGCGCGCGCGGCCGGCGATCGGCCCCCTCGGTCCCACGCAGGCGGCGGGTCCCGACCCGCGGGCGCGCGGATGGTTCGCGTATCTCTCCGCCGAGGCGCCGATGGCACCCGCGGCGATCGCGGCGCTGGAGGCGATGCCCGTGCGTGGCGGCGTCTTCCTGCGCGATGGCAGCGCGTCGCAGCGCGCGCGCCTCGCCGCGGCTGGCCACGAGG
>Ga0209985_10002768_pt1 | contig 15539 bp, 16 predicted proteins | sample NOAtaG_FD_187305 | JGI IMG/M metagenome (GOLD analysis project Ga0209985, IMG submission 187305) | Freshwater lake microbial communities from Lake Erie, under a cyanobacterial bloom - NOAA_Erie_Diel6S_1000h metaG (SPAdes) (version 2) | ecosystem: Environmental > Aquatic > Freshwater > Lake ...
CGCAAGCGATAAAAACAAAGTTTAAGCCGTTGTTTCTGGGCATGGCGGAAATCAAATATCTTGGGCATAGACAGGAAGATGTTTGATTTCCGCTATGCTTCGTTGTGCTTTTGATGCGGTGCGATCGCCAGTATTAAAATCCTCAAAAACCCTAAGCGATCACATTGCATCGACACAGTTCGGACGCGAAGCAGCAATATAGGTCTGGGGGATTGGGGGTGTCCCCCAAAAAACAAAACTGACCAACGGAAATCAATTGTCATCAATAGCATCTAGCACTGAACAAGCAATTGTTTTTCTGGGCAAAACCTTAACCTTTCATCAAGCGAATCAACTGCGGGTGATAGCAAATCAACTGCACCGCATCAACCGAGCTAAGGTCATTGAGGCTAAACACCCATCAACTTCACATGATCGTAATTTTTCAGACTGATCTACCGTCCAGCGATAAAAATCTGACTCATACAAACTCGTTCCCATACCTTTACCTTAAACTATCCCCATTTTCCCCTAGAACAATTCAAACATGGAACTAAAATCTGCCAAACCTAAATCTAGACTCAGATACCTACGCATATTATTTTTCATCCCTGCGATCGCATCTTTGGGTGTGATCGCATATTCATCTGGCAAATATTTCCTTGGTTCGTGGCGATGGCGATCGCAGGTCCGCTCGCTGGTTATTTGATTATGCAGATTATTTCACTGTTTGTTAAATGAAATAGGCGATCGCAGTTAGTTACACAAAATATTGGAACAAATCAGTAAAAGCAACCAAATCAAAACGTCAACCTGCAAATAATTCTATACATTTAATTAAGAGCATATTTGTCTCGTTAATTGGGATTAGCGTATTACGAATGTATCTTTGAGTTGTAGCGAGATTGCCAGCGGAGGCAGCCAAAGCTCAAGCCGATACAGCCAAAGTTCAAGCCGAAAATATCCGATTGATGATTGAAATGGTTAACAGAAAACAGGCTTAATTTCTAGGTCTTTGATCGCTTTCAAGATCAAAAATAACTTTCTGCCAATACCAAACTTCGGGCATATTCGGATGATCTTGTTTAGCAATATCGATCAGTCGCTGGGCGATCGCCATATTGCCACCGACTAAACCGAGTAAACGCTGCTGTAATTCCAAACTCGGCATTTGCATCAAATCCACAGTTGCCGCAGCATTGGCAAGTTGACGCTTACCCTCTTTAGTTTGTTTTTCGAGTTCTGATTGCCAGAGATTAACCCGATCTAGGGCATAGCGATACCGATCCATATTCGACTGGTTAAACCAAATATTCGCGGCAAGTTGATAATCATCGATCGCACCTTTTAGATCGCCAAATTCATATCTTGCTTCAGCCCGATCGCAATATAGTTGAGGACTTTTATTATTGAGAGATAGCGAGCGAGAAAAGTCTTCGATTGCTGTGCGATAGTCTTTAAGTTTTAGATGAGCTTTTGCGCGATCGCTGTAGATTTCTGCCATACTGGGATATTCGCGGAGTAATTCATTAAAATCGGCGATCGCTCCTTGAGCGTCACCGATTTCAAGACGGATGCGACCACGACTAATGCGCACTTCAATATTTTGTGGCTCAAGAAAAGTTGCTTGGTTGAGGTCTTTGATTGCTGCTTCAGGATCGCCGAGCTTACCTAGGGTCAAGCCTCGCAGACAAAAAGCTTTAACATTTTTAGGCTCAATTTGCAGCATCCAATTGAGATCGATTAAGGCATTGATATATTCGCTCTTATCGATTTTTTGCTGCACATTGGCAAAAATATCTGCCGTAGATGGTGGCAGCATTGCCTCCAGAGGTTTATAGCTCTCGATGCAACGGCGGCAATTGTCTTCATCCTTTAGTTCTAAAAAAAGGCTTGCTGCTTTTTTATAGGTAGCGATCGCCTTTTCGATTTGATTTTGTTGTTTATAGGTCAAGCCTAATAATTGATGGGCGATCGCGGATTTGGGATTAATTACTAGCGCTTGGGCAATGTCAGATTGAGCCGCCACGATATCGTTAATTGCAATGCGAGTGATGCTTCGAGCAATATACACATCGATTGCGTCAGGTTTGAGGCTAAGAGCTTGGTCATAGTCAGCGATCGCTCCTTGGCGATCACTCAAATCAAATAGGACTAAACCCCGCTGATAATAGGCTTCAGCTAGTTGAGCATTAGCTGCGATCGCACAGCTAAAGGCTTGTACAGCACCATAGCGATCGCCAGCCTTTGCCTTTGCTAAACCCTGCTGATAGAAATCTTCTTGAAAATCTTGTATCATGGCTCTACTTGCTATCCCAGCTATAGCGATTATGATAAATGAAACTCATACTTTTGCAATGCATTACTAAGGAGTTATCGCGATGTCCAAAAAGTCGAAAGATATCAAGCATCAGCTCGAAAAAACGCTGCATACTGTTGCTGATGTAGCTCAACAGCAGTACGAAAAAAATTTAAAAAAAGCCCATAAAAACGTTGACAAGCAGGTTGGCTCAGTACGCGATCGCCTTGAAGAATTTGATAGCTGGGCTGTTGAGTCGGTTAACGAGGCTTTAGAAAATGTTGAGAAAAAACTAGAGAAAAAAGTCTCCAAAACCTTAAATCGCGTCCAAAAAGCCGCGCGATCGGCATGGGAAAAATTAACTGATTAACAAAAAAGAAGCGCGAAGCGCTTCTTTTTTGTTAATCGTTTGTGGGGACAATTCATGAATTGTCCCCACAAACGATTAACCAGTAGATTGCATCTGGCTCATCAACTTACCAAAGTGATCGCTATGGAGGCGATAACTAAGCGGGTGTCCGATGAATCGGGCTGTGCTTTGATATAAAACTTCAATTTCAATTAACCCATTATCTTTAAGAGTTTTGCCTGTAGAAACTAAGTCCACGATCGCTTCCGCCATGCCTGTAATTGGACCAAGCTCAACTGAACCATAGAGAGGAATAATCTCAACAGGTAAATCAATGCTGTCAAAGTAGGCTTGGGCGCAACCGACATATTTGGAGGCGACACGGCTATGAGTTGGCAGGTCGAGAGGCGATCGATAGCGGCTCTCTCCTGAAACAGCGATCGACATCCGACAGTCACCAAAGCCCAAATCAAGCAACTTTGCTACTTTAGGAGTTTTTTCGCGCAATACATCTTCACCGACAATGCCAGCTTGCGCCTGTCCATATTCCACATATACAGGCACATCTTGCGCTCTTACTAGCAGTGCTTTAGCGGCTCCTGTGGGATCGGTGATTTGGAGTTGGCGGTTTGATGCATCGAGAAATGCACTAAAGTCAAGCCCAACTCCTTGAAGCAAGCGGATCGAGTCTTTTAAAAGTGAGCCTTTGGGCAGTGCGAAGGTGAACATGGAATGGTTAGAGCGTTTGTCATAGTCCATTCTATAGCTATAGCTGTCGCCATTCTTGTTAGGACATAAAACCCAAATAGTGTGAGGCGGCGCGAAGCGCCGCCTCACACTATTTGGGTTTTGATTTGTCCTGATACAGGTGACTATATCTATATAAATAATCCCCAAATAGAGTTGCGACGCAAAGCGTCGCAACTCTATTTGGGGGGGGTGAGATCGCAAAAAATATCGATATTTGATGCTTAGAAATTGAGCCAATCAAAAATCTGTGTAACCGTCAAAGTTAAATCAACGCCACTGAGAACAGGTGCAGACTGCTCTCCTGTATACATTTGAATGCGGCGATCGCTAGATATGACAAAAATATTCTGTTCTTCAGGATCAAGCATCCATCCTAACTCTGTCCCATTTTCGATGCAGTGCAATATATTTGCTAAAACCTTGTTAGGGCTTTGTCTGGGTGAAAGAATTTCAATTGTCCAATCAGGATAAGTCAAAAATTTATTTGCTATTTGTCCATCAGAATCACAGGGGATTCGCTCCCAACGAAATACGCAAATATCAGGAACAATTGAAGCGCCGCCGAAGGTACAACGTAATTCTGTAAATGCGTAGGCTATTTTTAGCTCTTCAACTACTTGGTTAATGTGTGCGCTAAATTTAGTCTGTAAGCGACTATGTTTACCCTGTGGCATTGTTTTTTGACTGATTTTGTTGTTGATAAATTCTGAGGCAGGTTTGGTTTCAGGTAGTCCCAGAAATGCCTCTAGGCTATGGGGTTTTGCTTCTGTAATGACCATGTATTTTTCTCTTTACCTTTTTACTTTTGCCTTTTTACTTTATAACCCATTCCCGATCGCAAAAAATGCTGACCAATAATTGGGATGGCCATATGTTTTAGAACGGATTTGCGAAATTTGGGCTTTGTGTAACGCTTCTGAAATGGTGACATCTCCTTTTTTTAACGCGCTATAAAAAGCAGTCATGAGTGCTTGTGTACCTGCATCATCGACCTTCCAGAGGGAGGCGATCGCATTTTTTGCACCTGCTTTTTGGACTTGGTAACCAAAGCCCAAAATTTCCACACCATCCCCAAGCTTGCCGACTCCCGTTTGACAAGCACTCAACACAATCAAATCGAGATTTGGAATTTGCCAATTGGTGATTTCATTGAGGCGAATTTTGTCGCCATTACCAAAAATGATGAAAGAATTTTCTGGTGCGCCAGTATTAAACTCAGCATGGGTTGCGAGGTGGAGAATATTGTGATTTTTGAATTTTGATTCGATGGCTTGGCGGCTAAAACTTTCTTCAGTTAAAGTAACTGAATTTTTAAAGGAATCAGCGATTGATTGCACTTCTGTAATCGTAGCGGGTAAAGCAATTTGTCCAAATTTTCGCTCGCCCACTTTACCGCCAAATGCTCCTGCAAGGATACTAGGCTGAGATTTAGAGCGCGGCGAAAAATCGGAGAGAATATAGGCAATTAGATTACTGATGCGATATTTCTCAATTAGCCACTGTTTGCCATCATACAGCGCCGCCAAGGGAATATAGCGCAGTCTTCCATCAGGTGCATAGAGGATCGTTTCAGCTTTTGCTTGGGTGAGTTCTGTCTCAATGGGTTTAATTAGTAAATTGTAGAGTTCTTGAGCAGGTTCCTTGACATCCTCGGAGCCAGCATCAAGGAGTCCGCTCCTGAAATCAGCAATTAACCTTTCTAGCTTCTCTTGAGAGATTTTCACAGTGCGACTGATGGGAATAGCATTCGCAGAGAATAGCACTAACTCTAAGCGATCGCTAAGAATTAGAGGATAAAAAAGAACAGTTCCTTGAGGGATTTGTTTGAGATAATCGGGAACTTTATTAAGCTCTGATTTCGGAAGTTGTTGAATCTGATTGGCAAGTTGACGATTGAGTTCGGGTATTTTATCTTTGCTAATGCTTGAGAGCTGAGCACTAATCGTTTTTTCTGGCTCTAGCATTCTAATCCCTTGTGCAGTTCGATCATTCCCCTTGATGTTTTTAAGATAGTCTTCCAGCTCTTGCACTTTGAGCAAGTCCAGAACTTGAATAGCTTCGATCACACGTCCTTGATTGAGTAGTAGCCCAGCAAGTATCCGATAGGTAAATTCAACTCGACCTAAATAAGATTTCCGTTCTTCTTGGCTGAGTCCACGAATATCTTTGCGAATGGATTCACGCACATTGACAGATTGTTTATAAGATAAAATTGCGAGATCGGGAAAATTTAGTCCATAAAATGACAATCCCAAATTATTGAGGATAATTCCTTCACCATCACGATCACCGATTTGTTTGGCGATTACTAAAGCTTGCTGGTAAGACTCGATTGCATTTTGATACAGTCCTAGATTGTTATATGCAAGCCCCAAACCGATCAATGAATATCCTTCTCCGTTAAGATCGCCGATTTGCTTGGAGATAGCTAAAGACTGTTGGTAGAAATCGATTGCATTCTGATACTTTCCTATCCTGTAGTATCCATTTCCCAAACCGCCAAGTGATTTGCCTTCACCATTGCGATCGCCAATTTGTTTAAGGATTGCTAAAGCTTGCTGATAGTAATCAATTGCTTTCTGATACTGTCCTATATTGTTAGAGGTAAGCCCTAAACCAAGTAGTGAAGTTCCTTCTCCACTACGATCGCCACTTTGTTTGGCAAGTGCTAAGGCTTGCAGATAGTAATCAATCGCTTTCTGATACTGTCCTATATTGTTAGAGGTAAGCCCCAGATTAGAGAGCGATTTTCCTTCGCTAAGGCGATCGCTGATTTGTCTAAATATTGCCAAGGATTGTTGATGGTAATCTATGGCTTTTTGGTACTCGCCCAGACTGGAGAATGTAGTGCCAAGATTTCCAAGGGTAGATCCTTCGCCATTAAGATTGCTAGTTTGTTTAAAGATTACTAAAGCTTGCTGGTAGTAATCTATGGCTTTTTGATACTGTCCTAGCCTGTTGTGCGCATTTCCTAGTCCATTGAGAGAAGTACTTTCATTATTGCGATCGCGGATTTGCTTGCTAAATTCTAAACTTTGCTGAAAAGCGGCGATCGCTTGCTGATACTGTCCGATACTGATGTAGGCAATGCCCAACCCAATAAACGCATCTCCTTCTCCAAAGCGATCGCCAATTTGTTTAATGATTACTAAAGCTTGTTGGTAGTAGTCTATGGCTTTTTGATGTTCACCGAGGCTGTTATATACAAAACCAAGACTTATCAACGAAGCCTTTTCGCTGTTGCGATCGCCAAGTTGTTTAAAGATCTCTAAGGCTTGCTGAGAAGATTCTATTGCCTGCTGATACTTTCCTAGTCTGCCATACAGAATTCCGAGACTACCAAATGATTTCCCCTCACTAGTGCGATCGCCGATTTGCTTGGAAATGACTACGGATTTTTGATAATAATCGATCGCTGGTTGGTACTGTCCTAAACCGTTGTAGGCATTACCCAGTCCAAGGAGTGAATATCCTTCCCCATTACGATTGTCGATTTGCTTAAAGATTGCTAAGGATTGCAAATAAGCATCAATCGCTTTTTGATACTCTCCCAAATTGCTATAGATATAGCCCAGACTAAGCTGCGAAAATCCTTCACCGTAGAGATTGTTCGCAGTTTGGTAGATTTCTAATGCAGCTTTGTATGATTGGATTGCTTCACGGTATTGTTTTTGGGAAAGCTGTTGATTTGCTAATTGGATCAGTTGATCTGCTGATAATTTGGAATCCTGCGTCATCTGTGCTTGGGAAGTCAATAAAAGCAAGTCAGGCGGCAAAGCTATGCCCATGAGTCCAGACACTAAAATAAACGTAAGTGAGTAAATCCGTGAAGCCATAACATCACCTTTGAACTTACCGAGTAATTATACATTTGCTAAAACTCCTTAGCTAAATACTCATGTAGGATTGCTGTAGCCCTAAAATATAGTTAACGAGCGTGCAATCTTCTCATCCTATTGCGATCGCATCAGATCATCTATCCGTAGCCGATCGCATCGAATCTTTTAAAGCAGGTTTTCTCGGTGCGATCGCTAGTGTGTTCGCATTTTTTGTGATCGCTATACTGCATTACGTTTTGCATCACTTTTTGCAGAATTTTTTGACTGTGCAGCTAATCAGCAGTTTTGAGCTTAGTAATCCCTTAATTTTGCTAATCAAATTAGGAATGATTGGCTTCTCAGGTTTTTTGTTTGCGGTTACATATCGCTACATCGTGCGCCGCGATCGCAACTCACATCTCAAATCGGGGGCGATTTTAGCTTTTGCTTGCATCCGTAGTTTTGCCACAATTGATCGCGATTTACCTGCACTAACGCTGTTGCCTTTAGTCCAAATGGCTTTAGCGATCGCTATCTTGTTACTCGAAAATATTGCATGGCTAGCGATCGTGCAAAGTATTCTCGAAACCGCAATTCAGCAAAAATGGATCGCTGCTTTTGGTTCAGCCAAAGATTGATTTGGCGATAAGCTAGTTCTCGAAAGTGTAAAATCAAAATCTATCGCTTTAGCAATCGAGAGCAGTAAATTATGGCAAATAGTGACGATCGCACTCAAAATATTCCTGTCAAACTTAAAAATGGCAGGATCATTCGAGTTGAGGTAACGCAGACTGGACGTGAGGATGTGGCACTTGGAGCAGCCAGTGAGTTTGAGGAAGTAACTGATGCGTTAGAGGGGATTGTGCAAGCGATCGCTGAGACGATTAATCAGGCAAATCCCACTAAGGCAACTGTAAAGTTTGGGCTGGAGATTGCTGTGGAGTCGGGCAATTTGATTGCGATTTTGGGCAAGGGCAGCACTAAAGCAAATTTAGAGATCGCGCTGGAATGGACAAAAGAAGCAGGATCAGGAAAAATCATTGGCTAGTCTAAGTCCAGACAATCTCCATACTTGTACTGTGAAGCTGAGTATTGATGGTATTCACGGTACGGGTTTCTTTGTGGCGGCGGGGCTGATTTTGACCTGTCATCATGTGGTTAAAAATGCTGGCGATCGCCCGATTAAGGTGAGATGGCAAAACCAAGAGAATTTTGCAGAGGCGAGGGTTTTGCAGTCTTTTCCCGATCCTGTGGATCTGGCTTTATTGCAATTTGAATTGCAATTTGAGACGGTGAAGACTTTAGCCTGTGTGGAGTTGGATGGGGCGATCGCTGCTTTTGACGATCTTTTTGCCTATGGTTATCCTGATATTGACCCGAATGGTGCGGGTGTGGTGTTGCGGTGCGATGGGCTGAATGGTGATGTGCCGCCGAAGATTAAGTTTAGTGATGGTAGGGTGCGCTCTGGGCTAAGTGGTGCGCCGTTGCTTAATCCTGCTACGGGTAAGGTTTGTGGTGTTGTGAAATATACGGAAGATCGCAGTTTACCTTTGGGCGGTGGTGGGATTCCGATCTCGACTGTTTTTGAATATTTTCCCGATCTTGCGGCTCTAAATCGTCAGTTTCACCAGCAGCAACGGGGTGATGTGAATCCGTTTCAGTATGGTGCGCCTGTGTCGCCCGATCGCTTTTATGGTCGGGTGAAGGCGATCGCGGATGTCAAAAATCGGATTGGGGCAATTTCGGCGCAATGTGTGAATATTGTGGGGTTGCGGCGCAGTGGCAAGAGTTCGTTTTTGCGCTATATCAAGGAACGTCCGCAGGTTTTCTTTCAGGATTCACAAAAGCCGTTAATTGTGTTGTTGGATTTGCAAGATATTAGGTTTCATGAGCCTTTAGGGATGATGGAAGGTTTACGGCAAAATCTGAGAAGACAGATGGGAACGGAGCCTTGGGTAAAGGCTGATAATGATGATCCATATGAGATCGAGGATGCTTTATTGGCTCTGAAAGATCATGGTTATCGGTTGATTGTGATGTTGGATGAGTTGGAACGGATTGGGGTACGACTGGATAAGTTTCAAGATTGGGGTGAGGATTGGCGATCGAAGGCTGGGGCGGGTTTGTTTTCACTGGTGGTGGCGAGTCGGCATCCGCTTAGTGAGATTTATAAAAATTTGGGGCTAACTTCACCGTTTGGGAATATTTTTAGTACGACGGTGTTGGGGGCGTTGGAGCTTGAGGCATGGGAGAAGTTATTGCGGGATGGATTTTCTAGTTGTGGGACGGATACGCTGAATTTGATTGATAATTTGGCGGGGCGGTTGCCTTTTTATACGCAGATGGCGGCGGCTTTAATTTGGCAGCATGGTGATGTGGAAGTGGTGAAAAGGGAGTTTCTGTTTCAGGTGCATTCGCATTGGGCGGGGATTTTTTACGATCTGTCTGATTTGGAACGTCATGCTTTGAGGGTGGCGGCGGGGAAATCAGCGACTGCGGCGGCTCCTGTGACGCGGGATTGGTTGCAACGGTATGGGTTGTTGGGAACTAATGGGGAGTTGTTTAGTGATGTGTTTGCGGAGTTTGTGCGAGGTTTGCGATGAGTGAGGCTTTGAAATTGTGGATGCGGGAGTGTTGGGAGTTGTGGTATTGGGCGATGTTTTGTCCTTCGCGGTTGCAGGAGAGGATGAATGAATGGAGTCCTAAAAAGGTGCGTAGAGATGGTAATCGCCCAGATACAACTTTTCAAGATTTGCTCAAAGAGCAAATCAATTGGCGCTTTCTATTGCAATTTATTCAAATTGCCTGTTGTTTCTGTGCGCCCATTGTTACCATAATTGCCGTTTACAGTCTATCCATAGATTGGCTACTATTGCCAGTCATTCTCTTAACAACTTATTGTGGGAGCTTTTGGAATCTTTCTATCGGTTTAAATGTTCCGTTGATTTTTATTCCAATTTATCTAGCCAAGCCTATTTTTTTGGTGTCTGGACTGACAAAAGCGATAGAAACTTTGCCACCTCTGCCACAGATTGGGATAGGTTTATTGGTCGGCACTCTAGGACTAATAATCTCAAATGTTGTGGGGCTTGCCAGTTTAAAACTTAATCTACTTTTAGCTAGAAGTTTGTTGACAATTGGAACTACACTCAGTGTGCTTAGTGGTGTTTGGATAGGTAGTCAAGACTGGCGATTTGTTTCAGTTATTTTCTTCTTTGTTGAAATATTCTTATTTCTTTACCAGAATAAAATTGATTCAGAAGAAAATGCTGTCTTTCCAGGGGTGTTTGCGGGGGTGGTTGTAGCGGTGGTTGTGGCGGTCAGTCTAAGTAAAAGCTTCGTGATGGCTAGTATGGGGTTTCTTGTGGCGGCTGGCGTGGCATTTCTTGTGGCGGCTGGCGTGGCATTTCTTGCAACTAGGAGCAGCATTGTGGCGATCATTGTTCCAATCGTTGTGCTGGTCGTTGTGGGGGTTGTCGTAACTATAAGCGTTGTTCCAATCGTTGTGCCGATCATTGTGCCGATCATTTTGAAAGCCGTTGAAATGATCGGTACACCAATCATTGTAACTGGCAACCATTTTGAGTTAGTAGTAATGATTGTTGTGATTGCTGGAGTTTGGCTGTTCTTGATGGGTGCAATAATTGGCGGTGCGACGTTCGCTGTCGGTTTAACGGTCGGTTTAGCTGTCGGTTTAGCTGTCGGTTTAGCTGTCGGTGTGGCGGTAGTTGGGATGGTAATTGTGGCAGCTATAAGTACCATCGATTTACCTGTATTTATATTCCTGTGCTGGCTAGTTGGGGCGAGTCTTTCGCCTAACAGACAAAAATGGTTGGGATTAATCGCTGCTGGTGCAATGTTTTTTTTGAGAATAGAACACCAAGCTTGGGAAGCAGTGTTATCTATCGCAATTACATTAATCGGTTATTACAGGCTCTTTCCTGACTTTAGCTTATTAACATTCTTTACCCTGCCAACAATTTCTATCTTTCGCCGCATCAAAACCAATCCATTTCAACTTTTACATTTATTACCCCCCTTCACCAGCGAACTCCTCTGGCTCCCCCTACCCAATCACGATCGCCTCCTCATCGCCGCCTTTCGCCAAAATCCCCTAGAAGCAATCCCAATTTTCCAATCCATCCAAAAACAACCCCTCTACGGATTCCAACAAACAATTAAAAACGCCTTACCGCAACTAGTCGCCGATCAATTAATCACCGTTCACACCATTCCCGATCTCATAACCACAGGCACACCCAAACACGCCATCTTACCCCTACTCGTTCCATCCCTATACCAAACCGAAATAGTAGATACCAAATCCCTTAACATTGAACTTCTCCCCACCTTCCAAAAATATGCTCAAAATACCGATGCAGCCCTCCAAGCAGGAAGTATAGCCCTCCGCGAACGCGGCTTAGAACGTATCCTTGACCAACTATCCACATTAAACTCCCAACTCTCAGGACTAGTCAAAAGCAAAGCCATCCCACGCTGGCAAAACGTCATCAAACAGTGGCAAACCATCATCCAGCAAGAACTAGAACAACTCCAACGCCAATCCCAAGGCGAAATCCTTAACCCCTTTCAGTATGGCAATCCCCTCACCCGCGACAGAGCGCAACTATTTAAAGGACGTTCCGCCTTTGCCGATCAAATCGTCCGCCAAATCCTCGATCGCAACCGTCCCACCATCATCCTGCATGGTCCCCGACGCTGTGGCAAAAGCTCGTTTCTGCTCAACCTACCGCGTCTCCTAACCAGTGACGTTTTACCCGTATACATCGACCTCCAAAGCCAATCCGCCAGCCAAAGCGAAGCCGACTTCTGCTTCACCATCGTTCGCGCCATCCACCGCGATGCCCGTAGCCAACAAGTACTCCTACCCGCCCCACCCAAACGCGAAGAATTTCGCCTCAGCCCCTACACCCAACTCGAAGACTGGCTCGACACCGCCTTAACTCAACTAGGCGACAGACGTATCCTCCTGAATATCGATGAATTTGAAGCGATTGGTACAGCAATGGAACAGGGACGCATTAGTACCAATCTCTTTGACGAACTTCGCAGCCTGATCCAACATTGGGATCGCCTCAGTTTCCTCTTCTCTGGAGTCCAAACCCTAGACGAACTCGGAACCAATTGGAGCAGCTACTTCATTAGCGCCATGCCCATCGAAATGACCTACCTCAACTCCAACGAAGCCAGAGAACTACTCCTAAATCCCGATCCTGAATTCACCCTCGAATATGACATAGGCATCGTAGACCAAATCCTCACCCTCACCCGTTGCCATCCCTATCTCCTCCAACTCCTCGGCTGGGTACTCGTCCAACTAGCCAATACCACTCACACCCAAATCGTCACCCCCACCCTCCTCCAATCCGCCATCCCCGAAGCCTACATCAACGGCATCGGCTACTTCACCAACGTTTGGGAACAATTCACAGGCACATCTCCCACGGAAATCACCGCAGGTCAACAACAACTCCTTGCCCTAGCCCAAGGACAACAACCCCACCCCACCAACGAAGACGAGCAAAAATCCCTACAAAGAATGCTCCGCTATCACATCATCGAGAAAATCGATAGCCAATACAAATTTGAAGTCCCCTTAATCGAACGCTGGGTCAGAGAGAAGTCAATCTAAATATTTGTTAGCCTATGGCAAAATGTGAAAGTAGCGATAATACATTTATGCCAGCAAAAACAAGGTAATCAATGAACGAGATCATGTTTATTATCGAAGATGCCGATGAAGGCGGATACATTGCCCGTGCTTTAGGCGCATCTATTTTCACAGAAGCCGATTCTTTAGAAGAGTTATATGAGCTAATCCGTGATGCAGTTCGTTGTCATTTCGATGAAGTTGTTTTGCCGAAAATAATTCGTTTGCACTTTATTCGCGAAGAAGTTATTGCTGTATGAGAATACCCCGCGATATTTCAGGTGCAGATTTAGTCAAATTGCTGAGCAAATTTGGCTATGAAAACACCCGTCAAACTGGTAGCCATATGCGTCTCACTACTCAACAAAATGGCGAACATAACGTTACAATCCCCTATCACAATCCTTTGCGAGTCGGCACTCTATCGGCAATCCTAGCTGATATCGCTAATCATTTTGGCTTGACAAAAGATGAACTAATCCGCAGATTATTTGAACGATAGACTATTTTGCCGCACCCACATTTTTATGCCTTACATTCCCACCCATCGTCCACCGACCCATCCTGGGGAAATGCTCCTAGAAGAATTTCTATCGCCATATAGCCTAACCCAGCGACAACTAGCCGACGCGATCCATGTCCCATACCAAAGGATCAACGAAATCGTCAACTGTCGGCGTGGCATTACCCCCAGCACCGCCCTACGCTTAGGAAAATTCTTCTCCACTTCACCAGACTTCTGGATGAACCTACAACAATCTTGGGATTTGTATCACGCCCAATTAACAGAAAGCACTGACTTATCCGTAATTCAACCTTTATCTTTAGCCGCCAGTTAACAGCGATCGCTAGATGGCAAAATATGAAAGTAGCGATCTTAGTAACAAGAGACTAGCACAATGGCTTTAAAAGAATTACAAACCCAGTTACTTGCTCTCTCCTCTGTAGAGAAAGCACAAGCAATTCAATTTCTACTGCAAAACCTTACCTATAGCTTGCAAGGAATTGAAAAAACGGCGGGTGTATGTGGTGGTGATGCTTGTATTCGGAGTACGCGCATTCCCGGCTGGTTACTAGTCAGCTATCGCCAGCAAGGAACAAGTGATGCAAAAATCCTAGACGCATATCCATCTCTAACAGCGATCGATTTAGCAAATGCTTGGATCTATACAGAAGCTCATCCAGAAGAAATCGAAATAGCCATTCGCAGAAACGAGGAAGATTAGCAAATGGCTCGACTTTACGCTGTCGAACAGTTTCCGATACATGAAACAGTCATAACTTTTGAGTCACTCTCTCTCAGGGCTGCTTTTAAGAGTTAATCGGCAAAAATAAACCTAAATAATGTTTTCAGCATAATGACCATGACCAGCGATCGCTAGATGGCAAAATATGAAAATAGCGATCGCCATTGCAAAATTCCATTCTCAGATTTATGCCTAATCAAATTGTCCTCGCAGACTACGAGCAACTATTGCGAGAACTAAAAAATCGCATACGTTCAGCGCAAATCAAAGCAGCCTTAGCCGTAAACCGAGAATTGGTATTACTCTATTGGCAAATCGGGCGCGAAATTTTGCAGCGACAGGGGCAAGAGGGCTGGGGAACCAAGGTAATCGATCGCCTAGCCAAAGACCTCAAACAATAATTTCCCGAAATGATGGGCTTCTCGTCTCGCAACCTAAAATATATGCGATCGTTTGCCGAGACTTGGACAGACGAACAAATAGTGCAGCAACTTGCTGCACAAATTCCTTGGTTTCATAATTGCATTCTGCTCGACAAGGTAAAGTCAAAACCAGAGCGCATTTGGTACATCCAACAAGCGATCGCTAATGGTTGGAGTCGCGCCGTATTGGAACACCAGATCGAGACAAAACTCTATCAACGTCAGGGCAAAGCAATTACCAATTTTGAGTTAACCTTGCCCCAGCCACAATCTGATTTAGCCCAACAACTGATTAAAGATCCCTACGCATTTGATTTCTTAACTTTGGCGCAAAATGTACAAGAGAGAGAGCTAGAGAAAGCTTTACTCGATCGCATTCGTAGCTTCTTATTGGAACTTGGGACAGGATTTGCTTTTGTTGGTAGTCAGTACCATTTGGAAGTAGGCGGCGATGATTTTTATATTGACCTCTTGTTTTACCATCTGAAACTGCGCTGCTACATTGTCATTGACCTAAAGACGACAAATTTCAAGCCAGAATATTCAGGCAAAATGAGCTTTTATGTATCGGTAGTCGATGATTTACTGCGGCATCCTGACGATAAACCGACAATTGGCATCATCTTGTGCAAGTCACGAAATCAAACAGTCGCGGAATACGCGCTACGAGATGTAAACAAACCCATTGCAGTTTCTCAATACAAGCACGAGTTACCAGCATCTTTGCAGAATGTCTTACCAAGCATCGAACAATTAGAAGCAGAGTTAGCAACGATTGAAATGATAGAAAGCGATCGCCTATGACAAAATTGACATAGCGACTTATCTCTCACTCACTCATTAGCTTTGATATCTACACCAATACTCACGTCACTATTTGCTCAACTTCCTATCTGGCAATGGATCACTGAGCCGCTTGCGCTGGAATTTATGCGAAATGCCCTAATTGCAGGTGGCTTAGCAGGAATTATTTGTCCAGCGATCGGTTGCTTTTTGATCGTGCA
>Ga0209985_10002772_pt1 | contig 15526 bp, 15 predicted proteins | sample NOAtaG_FD_187305 | JGI IMG/M metagenome (GOLD analysis project Ga0209985, IMG submission 187305) | Freshwater lake microbial communities from Lake Erie, under a cyanobacterial bloom - NOAA_Erie_Diel6S_1000h metaG (SPAdes) (version 2) | ecosystem: Environmental > Aquatic > Freshwater > Lake ...
AGTGCAAAGCGCAACAGCTGTTCCTTCTGGTGGCACCAGGCATCCAGGTACCAGGTGTTGCGGTAGTGCACCAGGCGCTGCGGTGACACGTCGCGCTGGGTCACCGCCTTGCGGCCGCGTGTCTCGTAGCGCATGTGCACGCGCCGGCGCCGCACCAGGGCATCGCCAAAGAGTTCGAACCACTTGCTGGGCACCGGCCGACGGCCCGCGCTGACGATGCGCACCCGTCGCATGAGGGCGCCGGCCTGGCGGTCGTCAGGGCCGAGCATGCCTTGCAGCTTCTCCAGCAAGGGCTGCAGGTGGCGCGACAGCAGGCCGCCCTCGTCCAGCCCCTGGATGAGCTGGTGCATGGTCAGCAAGGCGTGGATCTCGCGCTCGCTGAACCAGACGCCAGGCAGCTCATGCTGTACCGGCCCCCGCCCGCCCGTGGCCTGGAGCTTGTAACCGCGGTCAAAAGCGTCCCAGACGATGGGGGCGTCCATGCGGTCGCGCAGGTACTGGATGTCACGCTTGAGGGTGGCCGGCGAAACCTCCAGCTCGGCCAGCAGGGTGGCGAAGTCCACGCAGCCGCGCGATTTGATCAGCGCCTCGATGCGGTAGAAGCGTTCGGAGCGGTCCATCGAGCCTCCTGAAACATTGAACAGGCCCGGCGGCTGGCACGAGCGGCCGCCTTGGCGATGGTTCGGATTCTGGATGCAAAGGAGGACTCTGGCGGGCTTGCCCGGCGGCATGTCGCCCGGGCAGCGCTGAGCCTGACGCCACCCTGGGGCAGTCCCGCACTGCAGATCTTGCTCACAGCGGCGATAATCCGGGGTTGAGGGGCACAAGCCCCAAGTTCCTTCTGGCGGCGGCCGCGTCCTCAACAGGCGGCCGCACACAAGACACCCCGGAAACCCCGATGGCCAAGACACCGCCCAAGACCACCGTTTCCAGTGAAGGCCTGCGCTACCACTCCAAGGTGCCCGGCTCGCCCTTCGTGGCCACCGGCCACTTTGGTGCCGCCACGATGTCCTGCTTTCTCTGCGGCAAGCACCGGCCCCGCGCGCAGCTGAAGTCGCGCAAGCTGATGGGCAAGACGCACTTTGTGTGCGCGCCCTCCTGCAAGGAACTCGAGGCGACCCTCACCGCCCGCTGATCCGACCCGGGTCTGCCCTCGCGGGCAGGCCTGCGAGCGCCAGCAGTTCCTCCTCCCCCAGGGTTTCGCGTTGCAGCAACTGCTGCGTGGCGGCGTCCAGGGTCTCTCGGTGGGTCTGCAACCAGACCGCAGCGCGGTCCAGAGCCGCTGTGACCAGCACGCGCACGGCGTCATCCGCCTGCTGCGCCGTGGCCGCTGCGGTGCCGGGCTGCGGAGCCGCTGGAGCAACTACCGGAAGGAAGGTCGGCCGCTCACCCGCCCAGGAGACGGGCCCCAGCGCCTCGTCCATGCCGTAGCGCAGCACCATGTCGCGGGCGAGGTCGGTGGCCTTGGCCAGGTCGTCAGCTGCCCCGGTGGAGGTCTCGCCAAAGACCACCTGTTCTGCCGCCCGCCCAGCCATCAGCACCGTCAGCCGATCCAGCAGCTCGCTGCGGCGCTGCACATGCCGGTCTTCCGAGGGCCGCTGCAGCGTGTAGCCCAGCGCCCCCATGCCGCGCGGAATGATGGAGACCTTGTGCACCCGGTCGGCACCCGGCAGGGACAGGGCCACCAGCGCGTGCCCCAGCTCGTGGCAGGCCACCAGGCGCCGCTCGGGTTCGCTGAGCAGCCGATGGCGCTTCTCAACACCCGCCACGATGCGCTCGATGGCCAGAGTGAAGTGCTCCAGCGTCACGGCCGCAGCACCCAGCCGCGTGGCGGCCAGCGCCGCCTCGTTGACCACGTTGGCGAGGTCGGCTCCTGCCAAGCCCACGGTGATACCCGCCACCTGGTCCAGGTCGGTCTGCGGCGCCAGCACGATCTTGCGGGCATGCACCCGCAGGATGGCCAGACGGCCCAGCCGGTCGGGCCGGTCCACCAGCACCTGGCGGTCGAAGCGGCCAGCCCGCAGCAGCGCCGGGTCCAGCACCTCGGGCCGGTTGGTGGCCGCCAGCAGCACAACGCCCACGCTGGGGTCAAAGCCGTCCAGCTCCGACAGCAGCTGGTTCAGCGTCTGCTCCCGCTCGTCATGGCCGCCGGCCAGGGTGAAGGCCCCGCGCGCTTTGCCCAGGGCGTCCAGTTCGTCGATGAAGATGATGGCCGGCGCCTGCGCCCGGGCCTGCTCAAAGAGGTCGCGCACGCGTGCGGCGCCCACCCCCACGAACAGCTCGATGAACTCCGAGCCGTTGATGGAGAAGAAGGCCACCCCCGCCTCACCCGCCACGGCCCGGGCCAGCAGCGTTTTGCCGGTACCGGTAGGCCCCATCAGCAGCACGCCCTTGGGCATGCGGGCGCCCAGGCGACCGTGGGCCTTGGGGTCCTTCAGAAAGTCCACGATCTCCTGCAGCTCGGCCTTGGCCTCGTCCACACCCGCCACATCCTCGAACCGCACCCCCGTCTGCCGCTCCATGTAGACCTTGGCCCGGCTGCGGCCGATGCCCAGCAGACCGCCCTCCCCCATGCCGCCCATGCCTCCCAGACGCGACGCCAGCCGCTGGGACAGCAGGTACCAGACCCCGAAGAAGATCAGCGCCGGCGCTAACCAGGACCAGAGCTGGGTCAGCCAGGTGGACTCGCGGATGCGGCGGTAAGGCACGTCAAACGCCGACAAGCGCTCTGCCAGCATGGGCTCGACGAGTTCAGCCGCCAAGGCACGCCGCCCACCGGGTGGTGGGCTCTTCAGCGGCCCGAGGACCACGCTTCCGACCACATGCACCTCGGCCAACTGCCCCTCGCGCAGGGCCTGCTCGAACTGGCTGTACGGCACCAGCTCCACCGCTGCTCGCTGCTCCCACCACAACGACAGCCCCCACCACAGCGACAAGGCCGCCAGGACGACCAGCAGGGTGAACCGGCGCTGCGGACCCAGGAAGGGGCGCGGATCCTGAAAGGGGTTGGGGCGTGGTGGGGAGGGGGTGGTCGGTCGGGTCATGGCACGGGCCGTGGGCCCTTACCCTAGACCCGGCCTTCAGCCAGGGGCTTGCGCCGGCGCAAGCGTGGCGGTCACGGCAGGCAGCCCACCAAAGAAGAGGTCGGCCACCATCTCGCCCAGTGCCGCGTAGGACAGCGTGCCATCAGGACGCAGCCAGGTGAAGGTCCAGTTGATCATGCCGAAGAGCAGCATGGCCATGGGCTTGTGCAGGTCGGCCGACAGGTCAGGCCGGCAGGCGGCGATGCCCTGGGCAAACGCGGCCACCACCTGGCGCTGGCCGTTCAGCACCGCTTCGCGGGCGCGCTCGTCCAGGAACTTCACATCCTCGGTAAGCACGCGGTGCTCGCTCTGGGCATCGGCATAGGCCTGCATGAAGCGGCGGATCAGGCTGCGCAACCGAGCCTCGGCCGCGCCCTGCGGCTGGTCTGCGTGTTGAATCGGTGGCAACTCCGAGGCAATGTGCTCCAGCCGTGCCACGTGGCTGCGCACGATGTCCTCCAGCAGCGCATGCTTGTCGCTGAAGTAGTGGTACAGCGTGGCCTTGGAGACACCGCTGGCCGAAGCCACCTCGTTCAGCGTGGCCGCCGTGTACCCACGGCGGGCGAACAGCGCCGCCGCAGCCCTCAGGATCTGGGCACGCTGCTCGTCGTAGGTGGCGGCGCGCGGGCGGGCCATGGGCCGGTGAGCTGGTGGCGGGACGTGGCGGTGGGGCTGGCCGCGGTGCTGTCCGGCGTATCTCGGTGCGGCTTCAGCGTTCGTCGAAGCTGAGCACCACACGCTCGGTCAGCGGGTGGGCCTGGCAGCTGAGCACAAAGCCCGCGGCCAATTCCGACTTTTCCAGCGCGAAGTTGCGGTCCATGCGCACCTGACCTTCCAGCACCTTGCAACGGCAGGTGGCACACACCCCCGATTTGCAGGAGTACGGCACGTCCAGGCCGGCGCGTGCAGCGGCGTCGAGGATGCTCGGGTCACCCGCGCCGAAGCCAAACTCCCGGGTCAGGCCGTCGCGCACCAACACGATACGCGCCTGCTCGGCGTCGCCCGCCTGGTGGGCATGTGCGTCGCCCTGCGGGGCCAGGGCTGGCGGTACGCCGAAGCGCTCGATGTGGATGCGGTCTTCGGCGATACCGGCGCCTTTGAGACCCGCCTCGGCCTCGTCGTTGAAGGCGTGAGGGCCGCAGACGAACACTTGGTCCACGCCTTGGGGGTTGATCAGGGTGCGCAGGAACAAGCCGATGCGCTCGGCATCCAGCCGCCCGGCCCCTAAGGGCGAGTCCACCTGTTCGCGCGAGAACACCGGGTGGATCGCCAGGCTCGTAAGGTAGCGGTTCTTCAGATCCTCCAACTCCTCCTTGAACATGGTGGAGGCCGCGTTGCGGTTGCCGTACAGCAGGGTGCAGCGCACGCGGGGCGCCGTGGCGAGCAGGGTGCGCAGGATGGACAGGATGGGCGTGATGCCGCTGCCCCCGGCGACGGCCAGCACATGGGCGGCGCGGTCGGTGCCGGCCAGCTCGGCCGCGGCCTGGCCGAACCGGCCCTGGGGTTGCATCACCTGCAGCGTGTCGCCGGCCTTGAGCTGGCCGTGGACCCAGGTGGAGAACGCCCCGCCTGCCACCCGTCGCACGCCCACGCGCAGCGGCTCGCCGGCCGCAGAGCAGATGGAGTAGGAGCGGCGAAGGTCCCGCCCGCCGACCTCGTGTCGCAAGGTGAGGTACTGGCCGGGCGCAAAGGCGAAGTTGCTCGCCTGGTCCTGCGGCACTTCGAAGGTGACGACCACGGCGTCGTCGGTGTCTGGGCGCACGTCGCGCACGCGCAGGGGTTGGAAGTGCAGTCCGCTCATGGGGAGGTCCGGGGTCGGTGATCGGGGCGTCTTTGAGGGCAGGCACACAGGCCAGCCCGCAGACATTCAAATCGGCTTGAAGTGTTCGAAAGGTTCGCGGCAGGCCAGGCAGCGGTACATCGCCTTGCAGGCGGTGGAGCCAAAGGCCGACAGCCGCTCGGTCTGCGCACTGCCACAGCGCGGGCAGTCCACCCCGCGAGGGCGGATGCGGATGGTGGCCACGCCCGGGGCCGCCTCGGGCTCCACGGGGCCGGGAGGCGCGATGCCGTACTCCCTCAACTTGCGCCGGCCCTCGTCGCTGATCCAGTCAGTGGTCCAGGCCGGCGCACGGCGCAGCGTGACCGTGACGGGGCCGTACCCGGCCGCGTCCAGCGCCTGGCGCACGCTGTCAGAGATCACTTCCGTGGCCGGGCAGCCGCTGTAGGTGGGCGTGAGCACCACCTCGGTACCCGCCTGCCCACACACCACGTCCCGCACGATGCCCAGGTCCCGCACGGACAAGGCCGGCACCTCGGGGTCGGGCACGGTGTCGAGCACCGCCCAGGCGGCGTCGGTGCACGCAGCAGCAGAGGTCGAAGCGTTCACCACACCCCACCCGGGAAGGCCCGCTGCAGGTGCTGCATCTCGGCCAGGATGAAGCCCATGTGCTCGCTGTGCACGCCGCGGCTGCCGGTGCTGACGAACTTGGAGGCTGCCGGCACGGCCAGCGTGGCCTCGGTCAGCACGGCCGACACCGCGGCCAGCCAGGCCTCGCGCAACGCACTGCGCTGCGGCCCCAGGCCGGTGGCAGCGGCGTGGGCGTCCAGTTCGTCATCGACAAAGAGTTCGTTGGTGTAGGGCCAGGCGCGCTCCAGCGCCGCCTTGGCGCGTGCCGCCGATTCCTCGGTGCCGTCGCCCAGCCGCACCACCCACTGCGCGGCATGCTCCACGTGATAACGCGCTTCCTTCACCGCCTTGCCGGCGATGGCCGCCAACTCGGCGTCGCTGGATGACGCCAGGGCCTGCCAGTGCAGCTTGAGCCACACCGCCAGCAGCAGGTTGCGCACCTGCACATCAGCAAAGTCACCGCCAGGCGCGTGCGCGCTGCTACGGCGCAGGGGCTGCTCCACCAGGGTGAGGTTGAAGTAGTCCCGCTCGTCGCGCAGGAAGGCCAGCTGGTCTTCGTCCAGACCCTGTCCGTCGAGCTGGCCGGCATGGCTGAGCAGGGCGCGGGCCTGGCCCAGCAAGTCGAGCGACAGGTTGGTCAGCGCAATGTCTTCTTCCAGGATGGGGCCGTGCCCGCACCACTCGGACAGACGCTGGGCGTGGATCAAGCAGGTATCGGCCAGGCGCAGCACCCAGCGCGCCTCGCGGGAGCCGCTCAGCGTGACAGAGCGCCCCGGGCCGCGGGACGCGCCGCTCACGCCGGCTGCCAGGCCAGCAGCCACCGCTGGCCTCGGGGGTGTCGCGGTGGTGGATGGGGAGGTCATGGTGGACGTCATCACCGGCCTCACATGTGGTCCACGGCTTCAGGCAGCACGTAGAACGTGGGGTGGCGGTAGACCTTGTCTTCCATCGGGTCGAAGTACATGTCCTTGTCGCCAGGGTCAGAAGCCGTGATCTGGCTGGAGGGCACCACCCAAATGCTGCAACCTTCCTGGCGCCGGGTGTAGACCTCGCGCGCGAGTTGCAGCGCCATGGCAGCGTCGGGCGCGTGCAGGCTGCCGCAATGCTTGTGGTCCAGGCCGGCCTTGGGGCGGACAAAGACCTCCCACAGCGGCCATTCCTGGGTGGTATCGGTGCGGCTCATGCGGCCTCCTTCTTGGTTGCTTGCTTGCGGGCATGGGCCAGCGCGGCTTCGCGCACCCAGGCGCCGTCTTCCCAGGCCTTGACGCGCGCGCCCAGGCGCTCCTTGTTGCAGGGGCCGTCACCGCCCACCACGCGCCAGAACTCGTCCCAGTCGATCGGGCCGAAGTCGTGGTGGCCGCGAGCCTCGTTCCACTTCAGGTCCGGGTCGGGCAGGCTCACGCCCAGCACTCTCGCCTGCTCGACCGTGGCGTCGATGAACTTCTGGCGCAGGTCGTCGTTGCTGATGCGCTTGATGCCCCAGCGTGCGGACTGCGCGCCGTGCACGCTCTCGCCGTCGGGCGGGCCGAACATCATCAGGCTGGGCCACCACCAGCGGTTGGTGGCGTCTTGCACCATGGCGCGCTGCTCGGGCGTACCCTCGCGCATCATCACGTTCAGGGCATCAAAGCCCTGGCGCTGGTGGAAGCTCTCCTCACGGCAGATGCGCACCATGGCGCGGGCATAAGGCGCGTAGGAGCAGCGGGTGAGCGGCACCTGGTTCATGATGGCCGCGCCATCCACCAGCCAGCCGATCACGCCCACATCAGCCCAGGTGAGCGTGGGGTAGTTGAAGATGGAGCTGTACTTGGCCTTGCCGCTGTGCAGCGCAGCCAGCAACTCGTCACGGCTGGTGCCCAGGGTCTCGGCCGCGGAGTACAGGTACAGGCCATGGCCCGCCTCGTCCTGGATCTTGGCCAGCAAGATGGTCTTGCGCTTGAGCGTGGGCGCGCGCGTCACCCAGTTGGCCTCAGGCAGCATGCCCACGATCTCGGAATGCGCGTGCTGGCTGATTTGGCGCACCAGCGTCTTGCGGTAGTGCTCAGGCATCCAGTCCTTGGCCTCGATGAAGCCGCCCTTGTCGATCTTGGCGTCAAACCGCCGCTCGAGCTCGGCCTCTTCCAACGACCGGACGGCCTTGCGCTCTTCCTTGGGCGCGGTGTCCATGGCTTGGGTGTACATCTTGGGGCTCCTTTTGGGGCGTTCAGTGGGTGCTCGGGTTTCTTTTGGCAAGCGTTACGGCTGGCCGGCATTCATGTGCGTTACCGCGCTCGGCGGACAGGGGCGGGCTGCGGCGCTTCGGCGTGTCGGTCGGCCCGCAGGGCCGACTGCCCTGCGGTGCTCGGGTGCAAGGCCCCGCGGCAGAACTCGCTTCGCGCCCTGCAGGCGCTGCGCTCAAACAGCTGCCGCGAGCATGTTGACGAAGCGCGCTGCGCGCGCGGGCCTCACACCCTGCACTCCTCGGCGACCCGCAGGCGCGCCACAGCCCACCCCCGTCCGCCGTCAAACCAGCCCGTGAAGGCTGTGAGAAGACACTCGCCGACGCTTCGTACTTGGACGTCGGCCCCGAAGCGATCAGCACTGGTTGTTCAAGGATGCGGGCGTGTGCCTCAATCAGCCGCGAACTCCAAAGGTTCAGCGCGGCAGCGTGGGCCTGCCCAGGGTGCCTTTGGGAGCGGCGAGAAGCGCAGCGGCGGGGTCGGCGCGCGAAGCGCGCATCCAAAACTGACTCGCCGCAGCTGTCTGAGCGCAGCGCCCAATGGGCGCGAAGCGAGTTCTGCGGCGCGACCCTGCCGCGAGCATCGCAGCGGAGTCGGCCCGTAGGCCGACCGCTCCCGCCGGCACCCTGGGCGGGCCCGCGCTGCCGCGCAGCGATAGGGCACGATCTGCAGTCATCCAAGGCAGGCCCCTGCTGCAACGGAGCGTACGGAACAGGTGCAGACAGCAACGCCACCGATTACCTCACTTCGGCCGGTTGTCGATCACCCGCCGGGCCTTGCCCAGGGAGCGTTCGATGCCATTGGGCTCGAGCACGTCGACCTTGCAGCTCACACCGATCAGGGTCTTGATGCGGTGCTGCAATTCGCGCGCGACGGCAGTACGGTCTGAAGACGCGAACGCGGGCTGGATCTCGCAACGCACCAGCACCTCGTCCAGGTGCCCCTCGCGCGAGACCACCAGCTGGTAGTGGCCTGACAACTGCCCCTGCTGCAGCACCAGCTCCTCGATCTGCGTGGGGAACAGGTTGACCCCGCGGATGATCAGCATGTCATCGCTGCGGCCCACGATCTTGCCCATGCGGCGCATGCTGCGCGCCGTGGGGGGCAGCAGCCGCGTGAGGTCGCGCGTGCGGTAGCGGATGACGGGCAGCGCCTCCTTGGTCAGCGTGGTGAACACCAGCTCGCCCTCGCTGCCATCGGGCAGCACCTCGCCCGTGTGCGGGTCGATGATCTCGGGGTAGAAGTGGTCTTCCCAGATCACCGGGCCGTCCTTGGTCTCCACGCACTCGCTGGCCACGCCCGGGCCCATCACCTCGCTCAGGCCGTAGATGTCCACCGCGTCAATGCCGGCGCTGCGCTCGATGTCGGCGCGCATCTGCTCGGTCCAGGGCTCGGCGCCGAAGATGCCCACCTGCACCGACATGGCCGACGGGTCCTTGCCCTGGCGGCGGAACTCCTCCACGATCACCTGCATGTAGCTGGGCGTGACCATGATGATGTCGGGCTTGAAGTCCTCGATCAGCTGCACCTGCTTCTCGGTCTGGCCGCCACTCATGGGGATGACCGTGCAGCCCAGTTTCTCCGCGCCGTAGTGCGCGCCCAACCCGCCCGTGAACAGGCCGTAGCCGTAGGAGACATGCACCATGTCGCCGCGGCGGCCACCCGCTGCGCGAATGCTGCGGGCCACCAGGTCAGCCCAGCGGTCGATATCGCCCTGCGTGTAGCCCACCACCGTGGGCTTGCCCGTGGTGCCGGAGGAGGCGTGGATGCGGACCACCTGGTCACGCGGCACCGCAAACAGGCCGAAGGGGTAGTTGGCGCGCAGGTCGGCCTTGGCCGTGAAGGGGAACTTGGCGAGATCGGCCAGCGCCTTGCAGTCCGAGGGGTGCACGCCTTTGGCATCAAACGCCTTGCGGTAGTGCGGCACGTTGTCGTAAGCGTGCTGCAGCGTCCACTGCAGACGCTGCAACTGCAGCGCCTGCAGTTCATCGCGGCTGGCGCGTTCGATGGGCTCGAGGTCGCCGGGGGCGGGGTGCTTCACGGGCATCGGGCGGTCTCCTGGAAGTTCTGGTCTTGTGTGGGGGTTACCGGGCGCAAACAGCGAGGCAGAGGTAGCAAGCCAGGCGAGATGGACGCGTGACTCAGCGCTGCTTGCCCATGGGCAGGCCTTCCACCAAGGGCTTGCCCTTCATGGTGTACGAGCGGCCCCGGAAGGCGGCAAGGGTCTCACCCTTCTGGTTGGTGACCGTGACGTCATATACCCCCGTGCGCCCGGACTTGCTCAGCTCCTGGGCGTGGGCGGTCAACAGGTCACCCAAGCGCGCCGCAGCCATCAGGTTGACGTCAAAGCCCGAGGCCACCGTGATCTCGTTGTAGGCGTTGCAGGCGAAGGCAAAAGCACTGTCGGCCAGGGTGGTGACCAGCCCGCCGTGACAGGTGGCGTGGCCGTTGAGCATGTCCTGGCGCACCGTCATGGTGGCCGTGCAGGTGCCGGGGCCCACCGTCGCGATGGCGATGCCCAGCGACCGGGTGGCATGGTCGTCCTTGAGCATCGCATCGCGCGAAGCCTCGGCAATGAGCTGCGGGGTCGGGGTGGCAGTGGTCATGGGGAGTTCAGAGTGCGTTGGTGTCACATCGCCAGGCGTTCAGCCGGGTTTTCATCAGCCCTCAGGCTGGACGGTACGCTGGGGGTTGGAAGGGGTGTTGGGCTGGGCTGGCGTGTTCAAGCCATCGCGGGCCGTATCAACGGTCCTTGAAACTCACGGAGCGCTTCAACGGTCCTTGAAGCTCGGCGCGCGCTTCTCGCGGAACGCCGCCACGCCCTCGGCAAAGTCGTGCCCACGGCCCAGTTCGCCCTGCACCACGCCCTCGCGCACCAGGGCCGCGTCGAAATCCAGTGTGGTGGCCGCGTCGATGGCGCGCCGAGTCTCGGCCAGGGCCCGCGAGGGCATCTGGGCCAGGCGCTGCGCCAGGGCCTGCACCTCGGCAGCGAAGTTGGCGTCATCCACACAGCGCCAAATCAGGCCGATGCGTGCGGCCTCTTCGGCCGGCAGCTTGTCGCCCGTCATGGCCAGGCCCAAGGCCTGGGCGCGGCCCACCAGCCGCGGCAGCAACCAAGTCCCCGCGCAGTCCGGCACCAGGCCGATCTTGCTGAAGGCCTGGATGAAGCTAGCGCTGCGCGTCGCAACCACCATGTCGCAGCACAGCGCCAAGTTGGCCCCGGCACCCGCAGCCACGCCGTTGACCGCCGCAAGCACCGGCACGGGCATGGAGCGCACGCGGTTGGCCAGCGGCCGATAGAAGCGCTCGATCACCGACTGCACGTCGGGCGGGCCGTCGGTGCCGGCCATGGCCGGGTCGTTCAAATCTTGACCGGCGCAGAACCCACGCCCTGCTCCTGTGATCACCACCACGCGTACGGCCGTATCAGCAGCAGCAGCCTCCAGGGCCGGCAACAGCAACGCATGCATCGCGGCGGTAAAGCTGTTCAACGCCGCCGGGCGGTTGAGGGTGATGGTGCAGACCGCCCCTTGGGTGGCGCTGAGCAGAGGCGGTTCGAGAACGTCTGACATGGAGTCTCCTGGCCTGTGGGCGGCGGTCAGCCCCGGATTGAGGGCGCAGACCACCGGTTGGGGGTGGTTTGGCCTGCCGCATGAGTTATTCGACCGTACGGTCGGCGAATGATAGAGCATCTCTCCCGGGCTTGACAAGCAGGCGGCACACCTGACAGTAGGACGCCTCGCGCACGGCGCGCAGTGGCAAGATGCAGTCTGCGTGACCCCAACCTGAGCCCGCCCCATGACCTTCCGCACCTTGATCCAGGCCACCGAACTGCACCACCTGATGCAAAGCCCCCGGGCTGATCTGGTTGTGTTCGACGTCAGCTTTGACCTCACCAATGCCGCTGCAGGCCACCGCGCTCACATGGCCAGCCACCTGCCGGGCGCCCGCTATCTGCACCTGGACCGAGACCTCGCCGGCCCCAAGACGGGCCTCAATGGGCGGCACCCCCTGCCGGAGCGCGACGTCTTCATCGCCCGGCTCGCGCAATGGGGTGTGGGCGAACGCACCCAGGTGGTGGTTTACGACCAGTCCGGCGCCATGTTCGCCGGGCGGCTGTGGTGGATGCTGCGCTGGGCAGGCCACGAAGCAGTGGCGGTGTTGGACGGCGGGCTGGCGGCCTGGAGCGCGCAAGGGCTGCCATTGGCCACGGGTGAAACCGCAGAGCCCGCTGGGGCCGCGATGACAGCGCCCGCGCCGCTGCCATCCCGCCCAAGCGCCGTGCCCACGGTGGACCGGCAGACCCTGCTGAACAACCTGAATCGGCCCACCCGGCTGGTCATCGACGCCCGCTCCGCCGACCGGTTCCGCGGTGAAAACGAGACGCTGGACCCGATCGGCGGGCGCATTCCAGGCGCACGCAACCGCTTCTTCAAGGACAACCTCGGGCCCGACGGCCGCTTCAAGCCCGCCGAAGTGCTGCGCGCCGAGTTTGCGGCGCTCACCGACGGGCGAGCGCCGCAGGAGCTGGTGATGCAGTGCGGCTCAGGCGTGACGGCATGCCACAACCTGCTGGCCATGGCCCACGCGGGCCTGGATGGCGCGACCTTGTACCCCGGCTCCTGGAGCGAGTGGTCGGCCTGGCCTGACGCTCCGGTGGCTACTGGCCCCGCCTGAACGCCTTCAATCCCCGATCAGGCGCCGACCAATCCCCAATCAGTCGCCAAAGCGTTCTTCCAGATAGGCCAGCAAGGTGCGCAGCGCCTGGGCCTCGCCGCCCACGGGCCGGCCGGGTCGGGCCGCGTCGTTCCAGGCAAACAAGTCCAGGTGCAGCCAGTCCAGCCCCTCGGGCACGAAGTCCTCGAGGAACAAGGCGGCCGTGACCGCCCCAGCCATCGGCCCACGGCCCGTGTTGACGATGTCGGCAATGTCACTCTCGATGAGCCCGTGATAGCCCTTCCACAGCGGCAAGTGCCACAGCGGGTCTTCCAGTTGCAGGCCCAGGTCGACGAGCTCGCGCGCCAGGTCCATGCGGCGGCAGAACAGGGCCGGCAGTTGGGGGCCCAAGGCCACCCGGGCGGCGCCGGTCAGTGTGGCCAGGTCGATCACCAGCTCGGGGTTGCGCTCGGCCGCGTAGGCCAGGGCGTCACACAGGATGACGCGGCCCTCGGCATCGGTGTTGCCGATCTCAATGTGCAGGCCTTTGCGCGTCTTGATGACATCACCGGGGCGGAAGGCGTTGCCCGACACCGCGTTCTCCACCGCCGGGATCAGCAGTTGCAGGTTCACCGGCAGTTTCAGCGCCATGACCATGGTGGCCAGGCCGAGCGCGTTGGCGGCCCCGCCCATGTCCTTTTTCATCCAGCGCATGCCGTCGGCGGGCTTGAGGTCCAGGCCGCCGGAGTCGAAGCACACGCCCTTGCCCACCAGCGTGAGCTTGCGGTGCTTGGGGTCGCCCCAGTTCAGCTCGATCAGGCGCGGCGCCCGGCTGGAAGCCCGACCCACCGCATGCACCGCGGGGAAGCCGCTCTTGAGCAGGGCGTCACCCACCACCTCGCGGAACTTGGCGCCATGCGCCCGCGCCACGGCCTTGACCGCGGCAGACAGCTCGGCCGGCCCGAGGTGCTCTGCAGGCGTGTTGACCAGGTCGCGCGTGGCCGCGATGGCCGTGGCCAGCAAGAGCCCACGGGAGGCTGCCTCTGAAGGCGCCATCTGCAGCTCGGCCGCGGCCCGCTTGGGCGCCTTGTAGAGGTCGAACACATAAGCCCCGAGCTCCCAGGACAGGGCCGCCGCCAGCGGGTCAGCCTTGAGCCCGTCGCCTCCCAGCCGGTAGCGCCTCTCGGGCAAGGCCCGCGGCAGGGCCGCCAAGGCATAGGGATGGTCTGCAGACTTCACCCCCGCCCACACAGCGGCCAGCCGGCCCTGGTCATCAGGCACCAGGGCGTGGGTGTCGGGCGCCCCAACAAAACCCGTGGTGGCCATCCACTGCCGCGTCGCAGCCGGCAGGCCCTGGGTGCTGGCTGCGAACGACGCCTTGTCGACGAGGTGGATGGGCGTGGCCGAGGCCACCGGCTTCTTCAGCTGAACAGTCATGCGGGGTCCGGGGAGGGTCGGTTGAGGGTCAAGCGGCCTCGCGCTGCTGGCGCCACTCCACCAGGCGGCGCATGTGGCGCATGGAGATCTGGTGGGCATGGATCAGGCCCAAGGCGCCGTTCTTGTGCAGCTCCAGCACTTTCTCGTCGCTCAGCGCGGCGAACTTCTTCTCGTCCACGGCCAGGAAGCCGTCGACAGTGAGCGTCTTGCCATCGGGCAGCGTGGCGTCAAAGCGCATCTCGGTCAGCAGATCGGCCTTGACCAGCACCTCACCAAACAGGCGTGTGCGCTGCACCTCGGCCTCAATCTTCTCGAGCTGGTCGCGCACGGCAGTCAGGTGCTCGCTGGGCTGGCCATCCTCCTTGAACAGCGACGTGCCTTCGCTTTGCGACCAGCCGGCCCAGGCCTCGTCAATCACCACTACCACGCGCGTGTCGTCCACGCGTGCAATGCCGAAGGGGTAGGCCTGCAACAGCGCGGGCATGTAGTTGGCGCGCCAGGTGCCGCCTTGCTCCAGGTACAGGTTCTCCTTCTCGCGCAGGCCGAAGACGGCCACGGGCGCGATCTGGCGGTTGCCTTGCGGGTCGTTGCCCGCATTGACGAAGACGATGGGGTACTCCACGCAGGCGTCGCCAAACTCCACCGAGGCGATGAACATGGCGTTGAGCTCACCCGCCACCGACCAGTCCGGGCGTGAGGGGGCGATGCGCCAGCCTTGGTGGGCGGTGGTGTCGACGGCGGCAGCCTTCTTGAACAGGGCGGGGTTGATCACTCAGTCTTCTCCTTGAGTTTGTGATGTGAGGGCGCTGACCAGCACTTTGTCCACGCGCTTGCCGTCGAGGTCCACGACCTCGAAGCGCCAGCCCTCCCACTCCACCGCATCGGCAGTGGCGGGCAGGCGGCCCAGCAACAGCATGATCATGCCAGCCAGCGTGTTGTAGCGGCCGCGGTCCTCCTCGGGGAGTTCCCGCAGCTCCAGGCGGTCCTTGAGCTCCGGCACCGGGATCAATCCGTCCATGAGCCAGCTGCCGTCCTCGCGCTGCACGGCCCAGGCGTCTTCGCCCGAGGGCACGGTGAACTCGCCCGTGATGGCCTCCAGCACGTCGCGCTCGGTGATCAAGCCTTGCACGGCACCGTACTCATCCACCACGAAGACCAGCTCGCTGGTGGAGGCGCGCAGGTGCTCCAGCAGCTCCATGCCCGAGAGTGTTTCTGGCACGAAGACCGGCGCCTGCAGATGGTCGGCCAGGTTCAGCGCCTGCCCGCGCACCACGGGCGTGACCAGGCGGTGCGCCGGCAGCACGCCAATCACCTCGTCCAGGCCGCCGCGGCACACCGGGTAGCGGGAGCGTCCGTTCTCGGCCATGGTGGCCAGCGTTTCCTCCAGCGGCGCGTTCACGTCCAGCCAGGCGATCTCGGCGCGCGGCACCATCATGGAGCCGATCTGGCGGTCGTCCAGGCGGAACACATTGCGCACCATCTGGTGCTCCTGCGCCTCGATCACGCCAGCGTCCAGGCCCTCTTCCAGGCTGGCGGCAATCTCTTCTTCGGTCACGCTGCGGGCCACCTGGCCCTTCAGGCCCAGCAAGCGCAGCACGCCCTCGGTGCTGGCGCCCAGCAGCAGCACAAAAGGCCGCGTGGCCGTGGACAGCCAGTTCATGGGGCGCGAAACCAGCCGCGCCACCGTCTCGGGGAACATCTGCCCCACGCGCTTGGGCACCAGC
>Ga0209985_10002777_pt1 | contig 15493 bp, 14 predicted proteins | sample NOAtaG_FD_187305 | JGI IMG/M metagenome (GOLD analysis project Ga0209985, IMG submission 187305) | Freshwater lake microbial communities from Lake Erie, under a cyanobacterial bloom - NOAA_Erie_Diel6S_1000h metaG (SPAdes) (version 2) | ecosystem: Environmental > Aquatic > Freshwater > Lake ...
AACCGGGGTACCAGTACCACGGATGGACATAGCCGCGCCGGTAGTGCGGGTAGCGCGGATAGACCGCGCCGGTGAGGTCGTTGATCACCAGCCGCCCGCGGAAGTCGCTCGTGGTCACGTCGCCGCGGAACGAGAAGCCCGAGCCGGTGCTGAAACCGAAGTTCCCGCCGTCGCCGATCGACACCGAACCGCCGAAGCCGTTGCCGACAAACCGATCAGGCCGCCGCCCGCCCAACTGATCCACAGGTCTCGGCGTGCGATCGATGATCGCCGGCACAACCGGATTCACCACCAACCCACCGCCCGCGCCCGGCCTGACAGCACCCGGCGCCGGAATCACCCGCTGCGGCGGCGGGACATAGTTCGGTCCCGGCAACGCCATCGGGTACATCGGAGTAATCGAAATCGGCACCGAAGGCGTGATCGACGGGCCGTAGGGCTTCAAGGGCACCACGAAGGGCAACCCGCCGTTGGGAATCCCCGTCGGCAAAGCCACCGGCCCGCCACCGCTGCCCGGCGGGCGAGCAGGCGTGCTCGGTGAGTTTCCACCGCCCGATCCACCCGGCGCCGCCGCGGGCGCGGCCGGTTGCCCCTGCGCCATCGCCGCCGCACCGCTCATCGAGAGCGACAACAGCAGCCCCGCCATCAAGGTCATCGCGCGCCCGCGCGTTGCGATCATGCCGATTGCGCTCGTGGTCCTGCTGTTCATCTTCACCACCGCCGTTCGTGCGTTCATCGGTCGCCCTCCCGAGTCGAAGTCCTCTTCTCTCGCGACGGTTCGTTCGCGTAAGTCCTTCGACTCCATGAGTTTACGTTCATTTTCGTTCCGCGGGGGCTCAGGATTCATTCCCGCACAAAGGATTTACCCTTGATTCCGGTACGCAAGAACCCCACCCATCATCACCCCCCCTACCCCCCTTCCCCACGCACGCTTCCCCACACTTCTTCTTTGCATGGTCAGCCGAAGGCCGCCGCGATACGCTGCATCCATGATTTCACCCAGCCCGGCACACTCTCCCGCCCAGCGCCCCACCCGCGAGCGTTCTCGGAACCGCTTCGCCGCTCTGCGCGCTTTCGCCCTTTCCACCCTTGCCGCGGGGCTGTGCCTGCTTCCCGCGTGCGCCAGCGTTGAGAACTGGTTCACCTCCTCGGGTTCAATCTCCACCGTCTCGGTCATCACGGGCAAGTACATCGAGGGCGATCTTCCCACGGCCGTCTACACCATGCCCGACGAGTTCACCGCCGATGTCTACCTGACCAACCTGCCGATCTCACGCCTGGGCGACACCAGCGACACCCTCGCGGATCTCACCGGCACCGTCGTGCACATCCACGTCTTCCTCGTCCCCGCCGCGGGCAAGACGCCCATCGCCCAGCACGCGGTCAACGCCTCCGTCCGCCAACTCGTCCTGAGCTCAGGCCAGGCCGGTCTCTACAGCGGCGGCGGCTTCGTCTTCACCGACGAGCCGGGCGATTCGTCCTACGCCGCCAGCGTCCGCGACAGCTCGATGCGCCTCGCGGTGGCAAGCCCGGGCTTCGTCGACCAGCTCGGACAAGCCAACCTCACCGGCGGCTTCAACGCCAACCTCGACGACAAAGCCGCCCGCCTCATCGCCGGCCGACTCGCCCAGTACGCCCTGACACTGCCCAAGGCCGACCTGCCCGAAGCCGTGACCAGCGAAGCGCCGGCGAAGAAGTAAGCAAGCAGGGAGCAAGGCAATCGGGAATCGGGAACAGGCAATAGCAGAAAAGGCACAGTGCTTTATGCACAGTGCCTAGTGCCTAGTGCCCAGTGCTTTGTGCCCAGTGCCTTCCCCTCTTGTTTGCCATTTGCCAATTTGCCATTTGCTATTTGCGATCTGTCCCCGCCCACCACGCCTCGATCAGCCGCGTCGCCGCGCCGTTGTACAACTCCTTCAGCGTCTGCGCATCCAGCGACAAGCCGCGGATCATCGGCGCGCTCATCGCGTCGTACTTTGTCGGCTCCACCATCTTCAAGTCCGGATCGGCGATCGGGCTTTCGCCGGTGTAGTCCGTCTCGAACATCGCCCGCAGCGCCCAGTGTCTTGAGCAGTAGAGATCGAACGCCTCTTCGGGCGAGCTCGCCAGGTCGCCCATCGGGCTTTGCCCGCCCTTCGTCGGCGAGAGCTGGTCCTCCATCACCACCAAATCCGTCCCGAAGAGCACGCGCCCGCGCCACTTGACGAAGAACTCGCGCACCTTTTCGCGCGGGTGCTTGCTCAGCTCGCGCACGATCCACTTCGTCGCCGACGTATCGATGTACAGGTTCGCGTGGGCCGAGAGCATCGAATCCAGAAAATCCAGATCCTCAGGCCACCCGCCCATGTGCGCCGCGATCCACGGCCGCGGAAACTCGTCCAGCATCCGCCTCAGTCCGACATACTGGTGCGCCTTCGTGCCGTAGGTCGAACCGTCGCGGTATTTCGTGCTGAACCACGTGTCCGGGTCGGCCACGTGCACCATGAACATCATCCCCAGGCTCATCGCCAGCTTGCAGTGCTCACGCCGGATCGGCGAGTCGATATCCGCCAGGTCCGTCGCGCCACCGGGCACGATGTCGCGCAGCCGCGGCGAGGCCCAGATCTTCATCATCCGCGCCCCGAACTTCGCGTGGAACGTCTCGATGTCCTTGAGGTACTGCCCGCGGTGCGCCGCCGCCTTGTCCGGATGCCCCCAGGTCGGGATCGCGATGAACCGGATCGAATCCCCCAACGCGTCGGCCACCGGCTGCGCCAGCGGAAGCTGCGTCATCGTGTACGTCCGCGTGATGCCGAAGAGCTTGCGGGCCTCGTCGTACAACCGGCAGGCACGTTCGCCATGAATGTGCGTGTGCGCGTCGATGATCGGATACCCCGGGTTCCCCAGCCGTTCCGCCATCACGCGGTAATCCCAACCAAACCGATTCGCCGGCCCGACCTTGCCCGTCCCTGAACTGCTCATGCCCAGAGGCTAGGTGCCGGCAACCCCCGCAATCGCAGAGACCCGCAGAGCAACGCCTCCCGCATCTCGGCGGTGGGGCAAAGTGGCAGAACGCACGGCGGCAAAACCCGCTCATAGTCCAAACTTTCTGTCAAGAACAACAGGTCCGTGCACCCTCTTTTCAAGTTTTCAACCGCCACCACACCGCAAAACCGGCCATCTCGCGGGCAAATCGCCCACGCGACAGCTTATTGACCGACTATCCACAATCCGAAGAAAAGAGCACGGTTGTGTTGCATTGTGGGGCAAAGTGGTGGAAAATCCCACAACCGACCGTCGAGGACCGTTCCGCCATGCTCTTCACCGGCAAAAGCGAGCACACCATCGACGGAAAGTTCCGTCTGGCCATCCCTTCGAAGCACCGCTTCTGGGGAGAGGGCCAGCCGCCGGCCTGGTACTGCATCCCGATCACCGACGGTCCTCTTCGTCTCTACACCGAAGATCACTTCAACAAACTCGGCGAACAAGGCGGAGACAGCCTCACCCCCGACGAATCCGTCGCCGAGTTTGAAACGACCTTCTTCAGCTCCGCCGAGCGGGTCGAGCTCGACGCCTCCGGGCGGTTGCTGGTGCCCAAGTGGCACGTGCAACGCGCCGGGCTGACAACCCGGAACCCCAGCGGCGGACTCGACGTCGTCCTCGTCGGCGCCCGCACCCGCCTGGAGATCTGGGACAAGACCCGCTGGGACGCAACCGAAGACGAACGACACAAACGCCTCCCAGGACTCATGCAACGGATCGAAGCGAACAAGAAAGCCGCACCAACCAACCCAAGCCACTGATCAACGGACACAGTTTCAGTTCACAGCAGAAGGGGATATCGGGGAACGGATTCACGGAGGGAGCCCTCGGGCCACGGACGGCCCACGAACACCGCAGGGCGCACGCGAGCATCGGTCAGCACAGGACCCTCCCCCTGCTGCTGACCTCGAAAAGCGGTAAAGGCACGGACCGCCTGACCCGCCGATCGAAAGCGCCGCGTGCGCACAGTCAGATCAGCCAAGGCCGGCTGTCTGACGTGAGCGGAACGCCCTGCCCCCCCGCCGGTCCTGACGGACACGCGGGGACTTCTCGGGAACGAACCGTCGGTGCACGCCATGGTGCCGCGGCTCGCGCCCGAACAAGCGTCGGCCCTGGTCGCTCAAGGACGAGCGTTGCACGCACTGATTGGTTCATTGAGGCCTGCCCAAGCGCACGGACGCGCCGAGGCCGGCTTCAGAGACTCCCGCCCACGGACACCGCGAACACCCGAGGGTTTGAGAACAAACAGGCTGGGTACGAGGACGTGCGAGAAAAGAACCAAGGCCGAACTCTCCGCCCGACGGGTTGATCCCCGTCGGGCGGCTTTCGTTTTGCCGCTCGCACCCCCTCCTTCCTCTCGCCCCCACTCCCCCACCATCGCGGCTTGTGTATTCACGCAACGCCCCGGGCCGCCCACCCGCCGGCGTCTTCCACGCTCAACCGCTCGCGCAGGCGCGACCGCACTTTCTGCCAGCGTTTGCGCAGGCACTCGGGCGTGATCCCCAGCCGCCGGGCACCGACCGTCCAGCTTGTCTCGCTGAGCCACAGCGCCAGCACCTGCCGATCGTCCTCGGCATTCAAAGCCTCGAACGCCCGGCTCATCAGCGCTCGCCCATCATCGTGATCATCCTCGGCCCGCCGCCTCACACTCACCGCCACCGCGAAGCGACCGCCTCTGGTTGCAACGCCCGCGAGCTCGCGCTCGGCCGACCGACGCCTTCGCGCCCGCCGACCGGCGTCGATGATCGCGTTCTCGATGATCGTGTTCGTCAGCGCCCACAGCCCCGCGGGGTGCGTCGCACGCAGCCGCCGCGTGCGCACGAGCGTGTCGAGCCTTCGCGCCACGGTGCTGAGGATGTCATCAACGTCCTGCACGCGCCGCCAGCTTGTGGGTAGCGCGGGTTCGATCTTCGCCCGCATCGCCCGCGCGAAGCGCACGCAGAACGCCGCGCACGCCTGCCGATCGCCCTCGAGCATTCCGCGGAGCATGTCCGCAACCACCCCGTCGTCCGCCGCACGATTCTCCGATCGCATGGTCGTGTCCTTTCCTTCGCCCGTTTCAACCGAGCTTCGGACAGTGCGCAACTCTGCGCTCACGTCCGAGGCCCATCGGCCGCACCACGCTAACGCCCGCGCCCCGCGTGCGCGATGGGGCAAAGACCCCAAAGTTCGCCTCAGAGCCCTCGACGTCCGTCGAGGGTGCCTTCATACCGCCCTTCACACCACGCCGCAGCCCGGCAACGATGACCTGATGTCCAACCCCCCACCGCCAAACCACCAAGCACGCCCCCATGCCGACGGCAGCGCGGGCGACGCCAACTACGCCGCCATCGGCAGCGGCTACGCCAACTTCCGCAGGCCCGATCCGACGATCTTTCAGCACATCCTCGCCGAGCTCGGCAGCGCTCGGCACATCATCAACGTCGGCGCGGGCGCGGGCTCATATGAACCCACCGACCGCGCCGTCACCGCGGTGGAACCCTCTGAAACAATGCGGGCGCAGCGGCCAGCGCACCTGCCCCGCGCCATCAACGCCGCCGCCGAGCAACTCCCCTTCGACGACAAGACTTTCGACGGCGCACTTGCCAGTTTCACCGTTCACCAGTGGCGAGATCTTGACCGCGGGCTTTGTGAACTCCGCCGCGTCACCCGCGGGCCGGTGGTCATCCTCACGTGCGACCCGGCGCTGCTGCGCACCTTCTGGCTCACGCACTATGCCCCGCGTGTTATCGAGATCGAGGCCGAGCGCTATCCCACGCCGCAGCGCATCGCCCAAACCCTTCGCGGCACAACACGCACCACCATTCTCCCCATCCCGCGCCTCTGCCTCGACGGCTTCAACGAGGCCTATTACGCACGCCCGGAAATGCTGCTGAACTCCGCCGCCCGGAGCGCCTGCTCCGCGTGGAGCTTCCTCACCGAAGGCGAAGTCCTCGCCTTCGAGATCGCCCTGCGCAGCGACTTGGACTCCGGCGCGTGGGACCGCACGCACGGCCACCTGCGCACGCAAGCCACCTTCACCGGCTCGCTCGTCCTCATCGTCAATGAACCAGATTGAACGCAACGCCGCTTCGTACGCAAGTTTCAGAGCTCTCGACTTCAGTCGAGGGTGATTCAACACAAAACGCACCGTAGAGCACGCAACACTCAGCACTCAGCACTTCGTGCACGTGCCCCAAACTCCACAGCCGTGCCTCGTGATGCAAAAAGAACAGAACCCTCGACTGAAGTCGAGGGCTCCGAAGTTTCCGCATCACGGCCTTTGTGTATGTGGCGATCGACCGTAAGACCGATCAGTTCTTCGCGCCGCCGTTCTTGATCAGCTCAACGATCTGCTTGCCATAGTCATCCCCGCGGTTCTCGGCCCACTGCTTCGCGTCCCAGCCGCGCTTGTCCTTGATCTCCAGCGAGGCCTGCTTTTCCAGCAGCACGCGCACGATGTCCGCGTTGCCGCGTTCCGCCGCACGCATCAAGGGCGTCATCCCGTCCCCGTCCACCGCGTTGACGTTCGCGCCGGCGTTCAGCAGGGCCGCGATGACGGCCGAGTTGTCCGCCGCCTCCACCGCGTTGTGCAGCGCCGTCTTGCCTTCAACGTCGTAATCCTCAACCGACGCGCCCGCCGCCAGGAGCGCCTTGACCTTCTCCGGATCGCCCGACCGCGCCGCGAGGATCAGCGACGTCTGGCGATACTTGTTCCGCCCGTTCACATCCGCACCCGACGCGGTGAGCAACCGAACCGTCTCGGCCTTCCCGCGGATCGAGGCCAGCATGAGCGCCGTCCATCCGTCGACATCGCGCGAGTTGGGGTTCGCCTTCGCCTCAAGAAGCTGCTTGGCAACCATCGGCTCATCACCCAGTGCCGCGAACATCAGCGCCGTGCGCCCGTCGTTTGCTGCGAGGTTCACCTGCGCAGCCTTGCCCACCAGCATCGTCACCCCGGGCATGCTCCCCGACCGCGCCGCGTACATCAGCGGGGTCATCCCCGCCTCCCGCGGCACCGCAAACTGCCTCGCGTCCTTCTCCGCACCCGCCTTCAACTCGCGCTCGATCGAAGCGATATCGCCCGTGCTGGCCGCCTCAAGGATCGCCGCGGGCGAGATCGACGTCGGCCCCGCGTCCGAGATCGCCGAGACCAGCGACTTGGCGATGAAAACCAAACCGCCGCCGACGATCAAGAGCGCCACAATCCGGACCATCTTGACCGACGTGCTGGGTGTACTCATAGTCAGTTCTCCGTCCATGGGATTCCAGTCTACCGACTTTCACGCCCGCATGTGCGCCGAGCCGAAAACGCCCAAACGCGCAGAAATCCCCCGATCAACCCCGGGCAACCCCGCGCGAACAAGCCACTCCGCCACTGTGCCACTTCGCCACTCAACCACTCCCTCCCCACCGCCCAAGCTCGGCATAAAGTCATTCCTTATGCCACTGACCCGTGAACAGCTCGCCCAGCGTGCCGCCAAGGAACTCCGCGACGGCTTCGTCGTCAACCTCGGTATCGGCATCCCCACCCTCGTGGCCAACTCCATCCCCGCCGGCATGGACGTTTGGCTTCAGAGCGAGAACGGCCTGCTGGGCATCGGACCCTTCCCCACCGACGACAAGGTCGACCCCGACCTCATCAACGCTGGCAAACAGACCATCACCGCACGCCCCGGCGCCGCCGCGTTCTCCAGCGCCGAGAGCTTCGGCATGATCCGCGGCGGGCACATCGACATGTCCGTCCTTGGCGCCATGCAGATCAGCGAACAGGGCGACATCGCCAACTGGATGGTCCCGGGCAAAATGGTCAAGGGCATGGGCGGCGCCATGGACCTCGTCGCCGGCGTGAAGAAAATCGTCGTCGTCATGGAGCACACCGCCAAAGACGGCACCAAAAAGTTCGTCAAACGCTGCTCGCTCCCCCTCACCGGGGTCAAGTGCGTGCACATGCTCATCACCGACCTGGCCGTCTTCGAGATGAACCACACCACGCAGCGCTTCACGCTGAAAGAACTCGCCCCGGGCGTGAGCCTCGACGAACTGAAAGCCAAGACCGAGGCCGAGTTCGACGTCCCCGAGTCCATCACCCTTGTGACGGTGTAATCACCGCCGCACGTTGACCAGCCGCGACATGCCGTTCTTCCGCGTCACAGGCAAAGACATCTTCCACGAGCAGCCGCGCGAGCTGTTCTTTGACGCGCCGAGCGCCGAGGCCGTGCGTCTGTACGCAGCGGAAAAGGGCGTGCGCGCCGACGCTGTCATCGAGTTGCAGCAAGGCGATGTGCCCCCAACCGCGACGATCATCCGCATCCAACCGCCGCCCGCGCCGATCAGCGACGAAGAACTCATCGCCCAAATCCGCCGTCGGCGGCTGCATCTGGCGACGCTGGGCGTCGGCCTTGGCCTCTTCGTCATCGCGGGGACGTTCTTTGTCCTCCGCGCGAAAGAGCACATCATGAAAGGCCGGGGCAACGACGCCCAAACCCCGAGCTGGCAACGCTGAGCAACCAAATCCACGCGCTTCAGAGCCGACGACTTCAGTCGTCGGTGACTTGCACGCACGCACACATTTCTCTCCACGCACCCAACCCAAGAACCATCGGCTGAAGCCGATGGCTCTGAGAAAGACCCACTCGGCGCCAACGACTTCCGTCACCGTCGGTGCTTTCGCATCCTCACCCCATCCTCTCTGTCTTCCTCCGCGTTCTCTGCGTCCTCCGCGTTGAATCCCCGCCGACTTCCGACCCACCATCCCGTTACCATCCGCATCATGCCCCCCACCGCCACCGCCTGGTTCGACGGCCATCTCGATCTCGCCATGCTCGAAGTCCTCGGACGCGACATGCACGCACCCGCAAGCTCCGCCGGCGGGCCCGACCTTCCCGCCGCCGTCACGCTCCAATCCCTCCGCGAAGGCCGCGTCACACACGCACTCGCCACCATCTTCGTCGAAGCCGACGGCAAAGACCCGCGCGGCTCCTACCCCAGCAACGACGCCGCCGCCGCCAAAGCCGCCGGCCTCGCCCAACTCCGCATCTACGAACGCTGGGTCATGGATGGCCACGCACGCTTCCTCAAAGGCCCGCCCATCCACCCGCCCGGCTCCAACCCCCCGCTGACCATCGGCATCCTCATCGAAGGCGCCGATCCCATCGAATCGCCCGCCGAACTCCGCTGGTGGAAAGAGCACGGCGTCGTCGCCGTCGCACTCGCCTGGTGGAAAGACTCGCGCTACGCCACCGGCAACGGGCACGACCTGAACGGCCCAAACGCCAACCTCGGCCTCACACCCCTCGGCCGCGAGATGGTCAAAGAGATCGACGCCCTCAAACTCGTCCACGACCTCTCCCACCTCTCCGACCCCGCCCTCGATCAACTCCTCTCACTCTCCAGCAAACGCGTCATCGCCTCGCACTCCAACTGCCGCGCACTGCTCAACGACCCGAAAAACCAACGCCACCTCGCCGACCCCATCATCAAAGAAATCGCCCGTCGCGGCGGCATCATCGGCCTCAACCTCTACTCCAAGTTCCTCGATCCCAACTACGCCGAAGGCTCCCGCGCACACATCGACCTCTGCGTCCGACACATCGAACGCGTCTGCGACCTCGTCGGCGGCCGCGGCTGCGTCGCCCTCGGCTCCGATATGGACGGCGGTTTCTCCGCCGCCAAACTCCCCCAGGGCATCGACCTCCCCCAACACCTCGACAAACTCCTCACCGCCCTCTCCCTCCGCGGCTGGACCGACCGCGACCTTCAAGGCTTCGCCTTCGCCAACTGGCAACGCTTCTGGCGCTAACAGTTTCCGCATCAATCATCCAAGGGTTTACCCTGACCACACCCGTCCTCGCCGCCGGGGAACCCCCATTCCGCGCGCCAAACTCGACAACGCCCACCGAACCCCACACCGCCGATGCGCGATTTCCCGCCTCTTCCCAATCAAAATCTCATGATTTTGCCCCGCTTCGGTGTATTGTTGAAGCGTCCCTGTCTTTGGGAGGAAGGACCCCATGAGACTTCGGTGCCAACCGGCGGCGGTTGCTGCGCTCATCGCGGCGCCTCTGACTTGGGCACAACCTGTGCCTCCGGGACAATCTGCGCGCACCCAAATCGGCTGGTCCGGCGTCACCGTCCCCGGCCTCCTCCCTCAGCAAACCACTCAAGACGCCGACCCCGTGGGCGAATCCATCACCGGCCCCACCTCCTACGGCTTCAACGCCTTCATCGTCGGCGGGCTTCCCTTCTTCAGCGGCACCGCCTCCGCACGCTCCACACCCGTCGAGTTCGGGCCCCCCGGCGTCGGCTCAGGCACCTCCCTCGCCGCCTCCTCCTCCGTCAACGTCATCAACTCCCGCGTCGCCGGCAGCACCTACTCCGCCCAAAGCACCTCGTTCTACAGCGAGACGTTCTCCCTCCGCCCGATCACCGGCACCCCCGCCTTCATCGACCTGAACTTCACCATCTCAGGCACCATGACCCGCTCCGCCGCCAGCTCCGGCCTCGTCTCCCGCGTCACCGTCAACGCCATCACCAACAACGGGCCCTCCACCACCCTCTACTCCGACGCCCTCGGTCAGGCCCCGACGCTCAACGGCACCCAGCTCGCCCCCGCCAACCCCAACGAAATCTCCCGCACCATCACCAACCAGCTCGTCACCTACCGCCTCTTCCTCGACGCCAACAACTCGCCCATCTCCGTCGCCTTCGCACTCAACGCCTTCACCTCCTTCGGCACCGGCGCCACCATCGGCACCGGAGGCCAGGCCTCCAGCTCCTTCTCATCAGGACTCCAGCTCCAGTCCATCGCCGTCCGCGACGCCAACGGCAACCTCATCCTCCCAGGCCGATACGAACTCACCGGCAACTCCGGCAACGACTACTCCTACCTCTTCGCCCCAACCCCCGGCGCAGGCCTCACCCTCGCCCTCGGCGGCCTGCTGGCCTCCCGCCGGCGCCGCTGAACACACACCGCAATCACCGCCCATCCCCGTGCCACCGATCGCGCCCCGCGATCGGTGCAATGCCCACAACAACCATCACTCGGAGCCGACGACTTCAGTCGTCGGTGCCTTCGCATCAACTCACACAAAAACAAAAACCCGCCCCGACGACGTGCACTCACCGCCCGTTCGAGCGTGCCTTCTTGATCGCGCGGCGAATCGCCGCACGAACACCCTTGCCGGTGCTGATCATCTCCGCGATCTCTTGACTGGTCTTCGGCTTGCGAACGATCGGCCGCTTCATGCAGTCTTCTCCACTCGCGAGTCTCGAACGCCTCGTCAGTTTCCCTCTCTCGCACCCCACAGCAGCGCATCCAAATGAACCCGCGCGATCCCAAGCTCCTTGGCCATGCTCGCCGCCGAACGCTGAAATCGAGCACTCATTTCAGGCGTCAGCGAACGAATCCACACCCCACGCGGCAAGGTCCGATCGTGTTCGCGGATACCCCTCATCGTGTAGCTGTCCAAGGGCACCTCGAGCAACGATTCGATCTGTTGCAACGGGTACCGCTCGCACAGATGCCGTGAATACAGAGCGTCGCGGAGAAACATGTTGAGCAGCTTGCGAGCCAATCCCCACTGCCGCGCGGGTTTCGGGAACGATCTCTGCAACTTCAGTGTGCTCTGATCAAGATCGTCATCAAAGGACTCAGCCTGAAAATCGCTGAGATCCAGCGTCATGAAAAACGCGTGAGCAGCCGACAAAACTCCAGCGTTCCCCGCACCCCGTACAGCCGAGGGAACAATCGCGGCACGCGCAAGCCGGCGCTGAATCGTGCGCAGCAGCTCGAACCGCTCCACCTCACTCCTCCCCCTGATCCAACACCGCCATAAACGCTTCTTGCGGGATATCCACGCGCCCCACGCTCTTCATCTTCTTCTTGCCTTCCTTCTGCTTCTCCAGCAGCTTGCGCTTCCGGCTCACGTCGCCGCCGTAGCACTTCGCCGTCACGTCCTTGCGGAAGGCCTTGATTGTTTCGCGCGCGATGATCTTCCCGCCGATGGCGGCCTGCAGCGGGATTTCGAACTGGTGCCGGTCGATCTGCTTCTGGAGTTTCTTGAGCATCAGCCGCCCGCGATACTCCGCCGTGGTTCGGTGGGTGAGGAAGCTGAGCGCTTCCACCGGGTCGCCGTTGATGAGGATGTCGACGCGGACGAGGTCGTTCTCGCGGAACTCCTTCACCTCGTAGTCCATCGTGCCATAGCCGCTGGTCATCGCCTTCAGCTTGTCGTAGAAGTCGTAGATGATCTCCGCCAGCGGCACATCAAACGTCACCATCTGCCGCGTATCACCGACGAGCGACTGGGCCTTGAACTCGCCGCGACGCTCGGTGCACAGCTTCATCACCGCGCCGATCGATTCGTTCGGCACGATGATCTCCACCTTGCAGATCGGCTCCAGAATCGCCTCGTACGTCCCGCCCGCGGGCAGTTCCGCCGGGTTGTGGACTTCGATGATCTCGCCGATGGACGTCTTTCCATCGGGCCCGAGGCCGCCGCTGCGCATCTTGACGCGATAGGTGACGGTCGGCGCGGTCTGCACCACGTCGGTGTTGAACTCGCGTTCGAGCCGCTCCTGGATGATCTCCATGTGCAGCAGGCCGAGGAACCCGCAGCGGAAGCCGAACCCAAGCGCCTCGCTGTGCACGGGGATGAACGTGAACGACGAGTCGTTCAGCGAGAGCTTCTCGATCGCGTCGCGGAGCTTTTCAAAGTCGCTCCCCTTCGCGTCGGCGCTCGTCGCAGGGTAGAAATCGCAGAAGACCATCTGCACCGGCGGCTTGTACCCCGCAAGGGCCTCACCCGCCGGGTCGTTCTCGAGCGTGATCGTGTCGCCGACGCGCACGTCGCCCAGCGAGCGGATGGCCGCGACGATGAACCCCGCCTCGCCCGGCCCAAGCCGCCCGACGCGCGTGGGCTTGGGCGTGCGCTTGCCGATGTCGGTGATCTGGAACGACCGCCCCGTCCCCATCATCCGGATCTTGTCCCCGACCTTCAGCGAAACCGTCTCCCCGTCCATCACACGCGCGTACACCACCACCCCGCGATAGTCGTCGTACTGCGCATCAAAGATCAGCGCCCGCGTCTGCTTCATGATCGGCTTCCGCGGCCCAGGAAACCGCTCGCAGATCGCCGCCAGCAACTCCGGAATCCCCTGCCCCGTCTTCGCCGAAACCAAAATGCAATCCTCGGCCCTGAACCCCAGCACCTGCTCGATCTCCATCGCGACTTCATCGCAGCGTGCACTTGGCAGGTCGATCTTGTTGATCACCGGGATGATCGTCAGATCCTCGTTGATCGCCAGATACGCGTTCACCACCGTCTGCGCTTGCACGCCCTGCGTCGCATCGACAACCAGAATCGCACCCTCGCACGCCTTCAGCGCCCGGCTCACCTCATAGTTAAAGTCCACGTGCCCCGGCGTATCAATAAAGTTCAGCATGTACAGCGACGAATCGTCCGTCTGCGTAAGCGCCGCCAAACCACCCTCCGGCGCGCCCGCATCGTTCTCCTCGAGCGCGTCGGCCTTCTGCCCCTTGACGTGATGGTGCATCACCGTCACCGCGCTCGCCTTGATCGTGATCCCACGCTCACGCTCAATGTCCATGTCGTCAAGCAACTGCGCCCGCGCCTCACGCGCCGACACCGCCTTCGTCGCCTGCATCAGGCGGTCCGCAAGCGTGCTCTTCCCGTGGTCGATATGCGCGATAATCGAAAAGTTGCGGATGTTCATAACCAATCACAACCCAACCAGACCGCGCACCCGCGGCCTGTTCTTGCCCAGTGTCCACACCAACTCCCGCCCAGGAAAGCGTAGGAACGCCACCCAACCCCCGACGCAAACTTCCCCCGCGAATTCCCCGCCCCCGACCCACACCCCAAACCCAAACGCACTCACAAAGACCTCACCAAACCCCAAACCACAACCGCTCACTCCGAGCTTTGAGCTTTGAGCTTTGAGCTTTGGTCTCTACTTGCACTCATCCTTCGGCTTCTCATTCTCCCCCGCCGGCTTCGCCGTCGGCGCCAACGCAAAGACCCGCTTGCGGTCCGTCACCACCACACCCCCGGCCTGCTCAACCGTCACCGCGAACGCCGCCGGGTTGCCGCGCACCAGCAGCTTCGGATCAATCGGGATCACCATGTCCCCCGTGCTCGCATCCGTGAACGCCTGCCGCGCATCAAACACCCCGCCGTCCACCGGATACTCGCTCGGCCTCGCCGGGTCGAAAATCCAAAGCTGATACTGCTCCGCCGACGGGTTGTTCACCGCCAACCCCTTGAACCGCAAGAACCCCTTCTGCAAGCGCTGGTTCCAGACCACATCGCCCCCCGCGAGCGTCTTGCCCACCGGGTCCTCCGTCGCCGCAAAGCTGAACACCGCCGTGTCCTTGTGCTCATCGATCAGCTTCTGCCGCTGCACCCACGAAGGCGCCGCCGCCTCACTCGCCACCGGCGTGCGCAACCACCCAACCGCCGCCAGCGCCACCGCCGCCGCCGCCGCCACCCACCCCGAAACAAACCGCAAGTTCGCCCGCGTCGTATCCGCCCCCGCCACACCCGCCGCACCCCCCGCACCTTCCGTCCCGCCCGCCGCGCTCGCACGATCCGCACCAGCATCCCCGCGCCCCGCACGCACCATCGCCACGCCCTGCGCAACCAGCACACGCTTCAGCCCCGCCGGCACCTCCGTCGGGGTGCCATCCTCACCCACCGCGATACTCGCCGCCAGCATCTCCACATCGCGGATCGTCCCCACCGCGAACCCCTGCCCCTTCAGCGTGTTCAGCGCGTTCTGCAACTCCGCCAGCTCCGCCGCCGACAGATCACCCACCGCGTGCGCCGCCAGCAGTTCGTTCACCCGCTCCAGGAGCGCCAGTTGATCACTCACGACGCACCTCCCTTCGCGTTCAGCGCCCGCATGATCGTGCTGCCGCCGATCAGCTCGCGCACACGAAGCAGCCCGCGCCGCAGCCGCGACTTCACCGTCCCGATGGGGATCCCCACCATCTCCGCGATCCGCGAGTGCGAAAACCCGCGGTGCAGCGCCAGCAGCAAGATACTCCGCTCCTGCTCTTCAAGCTGCGCCAGCGCCGCCGCCGTGCGTCGAAGGTCATCTGCCTGAATCGTCGACGCAACCCCGACCCCACCAGCCCCCGCCTTCTCGATCTTCCCACCCTCAACCACCTCACCGACCATCCGTGGCCGCGCACACACCCGCCGCTGCACATCAATCAACCGCCGGTGCGCAATCGTCGCGATGTACGCCGCCTCACTGCCAAGCCCCGCGTCATACCGCCCCGCGCACCGCCACACCTCCACAAAGATCTCCTGCACCGCGTCCTCGGCATCCCCGCCGATCGGCTCCAAATACCGCTTCGCCAGCGCATACACCATCCCCGCATACTCATCCACGCACGCCGCCACCGCGCCCTCGCCCCCACGCGCGATCTGCTGCAACAGGTTGGCAGGCTTGCCGTCACTCATAC
>Ga0209985_10002786_pt1 | contig 15463 bp, 12 predicted proteins | sample NOAtaG_FD_187305 | JGI IMG/M metagenome (GOLD analysis project Ga0209985, IMG submission 187305) | Freshwater lake microbial communities from Lake Erie, under a cyanobacterial bloom - NOAA_Erie_Diel6S_1000h metaG (SPAdes) (version 2) | ecosystem: Environmental > Aquatic > Freshwater > Lake ...
GGTGAAGCCCTCGTCGTAGAGCAGCTCGCGAATCCGCCGCACGAGCAGCACCTCGTGATGCTGGTAGTAGCGCCGGTTGCCGCGCCGCTTCATCGGCTTGAGCTGCGCGAACTCTTGCTCCCAGTAGCGCAGCACGTACGGCTTGACTCCGCACAGCTCGCTGACCTCACCGATCGTGAAGTACCGCTTCGCGGGGATGGGCGGCAGAAACTTCTCCATTGAAATCAATGGGATCGGTTAGCTCTTGCAGACTCTACTCGAAGTCCTCGCCGAGCGACGTGTCGCCCTGCACGATCGACTTCAGCTTGTGGCTGGCGTGGAACGTGACCACCTGACGGGCGTCGATCGGGATCGACTCGCCAGTCCGCGGGTTGCGACCCGGGCGCGGCGCCTTGCGCCGGATGTTGAAGTTGCCGAAGCCCGAGAGCTTGACGTCCTGGCCGGAGACGAGCGCGCCGCGCACGATCTCGTAGAAGGCCTCGACCATGTCCTTGCTCTCGCGCTTGTTCAGCCCGAGGCGGTCGAACAGCATCTCGGCCAGTTCCGCCTTGGTGAGCGTGGGCGTCTCCAGCGAGGGCAGCACGACCGCCGCGCGGTGCTCGCCGTCGCGGGCCGCAGCCCCGATGTCGTCCTTGTCCGCCACCACCGCCCTCCTCGCCGTCCCGCCGCCTCCAGGCCCTCAACCCCGCAGCCGCGCCCCGAGCGCGGACTGCACGCGCGCCACGGCCGCAGCGACAGCCGCGTCGATGCGCGCGTCGGTCAGCGTGGCCGCGTCGTCGCGCAACTCCAGCCGGTACGCAAGGCTGCGCTCCCCCGCGCCGATGCCTGCCTGCGGCTGCGCCGGATCGTACAGGTCGAACAGCGTCGCTCCGCGTACGAGGCCCGCCGGATCGTCGCACAGGCACTGCGCCACGGCGGATTGGGGAATGTCCGCGCGCAGCACCAGCGCGACATCGCGCGCCACGCCCTGCTGCCGCGGCAGCGGCGTGAACGATGGCAGCGGGCGCGCCAGCAGCGCATCGAGCTCGAGCTCGAACAGCACCGGCGGCTGCGGAAGCTCGTAGGCCTGGCGCCAGCGCGGGTGCAGCTCGCCGACGAAGCCCACCGGACGGCCATCGAGCTCCACGCGCGCCGAACGGCCAGGGTGAAGCGCTGGGTGCTCAGCCGGGACGAAACGCGCCACCCGCGGCGCGAGGAGGGCCTCGAGGTCCCCCTTGACGTCGAAGAAGTCGACCGCTCGCTCCTTCAGGCCCCACTGCAGCGGCGCGCTCGGGCCCCAGGCCAGCGCGGCCACCCGGACCGGCTGGTCCACCCCGGCCACCGCGAGCGGGCCGTCCGGCGCCGCCGGGTTGCGCAGGAAGACGCGCCCGATCTCGAACACACGGACGCGGTTGGCGCGGCGCGCGAGGTTGGTCTTCAGCACGCCGACGAGGCTGCCGAGCAGGCTGGAGCGCATCACGGCCAGCGGGGCGGCGATCGGGTTCAGCACCCGGATCGGCTCGGGGTTGCCGGCCAGCTCGCGCTCCCAGCGCTCCTCGACGAACCCGAAGTTGATGGTCTCCTGGTAGCCCAGGCCGGCCAGTGCGTGCCGCAGCGCATTCGGATGCCGCGACTCCTCGCGCCGCACCCGTGCCAGCAGCGGCGCCAGCGGCGCGGTCGCGGGCAGCTTGTCGAAGCCGATGACGCGAGCGACCTCCTCGATCAGGTCCTCCTCCAGCGCCAGGTCGAAGCGCCAGCTCGGCGGCGTCACGGTCAGCGTGCCCTCGGCCTCGACGCAGGGCAGCCCGAGGCGGCGGAACACGCTGGCGCATTCGACCTGCGTCACCGGCATCCCGATCACCTTCGAGGCGCGCGCCACGCGCAGCGTGACCGGCCGCGCCTCGGGCAGGGCCAGGATCTGGTCGTCCATCGGCCCGGCCTCGCCGCCGCAGATGTCGAGGATCAGCTGCGTGATGCGTTCGATGTGCTCGACCGTCAGCGCCGGGTCGACGCCGCGCTCGAAGCGGTGGCCGGCGTCCGTGGCGAAGCCGAAGCGGCGCGACCGGCCCTGCACGGCCTCGGGCCACCAGAACGCGGCCTCGACGTAGACGTTGCGCGTGCCATCACTCACCGCGGTGGCGTCGCCGCCCATGATGCCCGCCAGCGACTCGGCGCGCTCGGCGTCGGCGATCACGCCCACCTGCGCGTCGAGCTCGATCGTGTTGCCGTTGAGCAGCGCGAGCGTCTCGCCCGGCCGGCCCCAGCGCACGACGAGCCGGTCGCGGATCTTGTCGAGGTCGAAGATGTGCGACGGACGGCCGTACTCGAACATCACGTAGTTCGAGATGTCGACCAGCGCCGTGACGCTGCGCTGCCCGCAGCGCGCCAGCCGGTCGACCATCCAGCGCGGTGTCCGGGCCGCCGGGTCGACGCCGCGCACGACGCGGCCGGAGAAGCGGCCGCACAGGTCGCTCGCCTGCACCTCGACGGGCAGCCGCTGCGCGTGCTTCGGCGGCACTGGCGCGATGCGCGGCGTGCGCAGGGGCGCGCCAGTGAGCGCCGAGACCTCGCGCGCGATGCCATGCACCGACAGCGCGTGCGCGAGGTTGGGCGTGAGCTTCAGCGTGAAGATCGTGTCGTCGAGCGCGAGGTGCTCGCGCAGCGACGCACCCACCGGGGCGTCGGCGGGCAGCTCCAGCAGGCCGGCGCTGTCCTCGGAGATGCCGAGCTCGCGCGCCGAGCACAGCATGCCGAAGCTGTCGACCCCGCGCAGCCTGCCGACGCCGATCGAAAGCGGCTTGCCGTCGGCCCCGGGCGGCAGCACGGCACCCACCGTCGCCAGCGGCGCCTTCAGGCCGGCGCGCGCGTTCGGCGCACCGCACACCACCTGCAGCGGCTCGCCGGCACCGGTGCGCACCTTGCACACGCGCAGGCGGTCGGCCTGCGGATGCGGCACCGCCTCGACGATCTCGGCCACGACGACGCCGGAGAACGGCGGCGCCACGGGCTCGAGCTGCTCGACCTCGAAGCCGGACATCGTCAGCAGCTCGGCCAGCTGGCGCGTCGACAGCGGCGGATCGCAGAACTCGCGCAACCACGACTCGGGGAATTGCATCGCTTGCTCGCGGGTGGGTGCGGTGGGACTCAGCGGAACTGCGCCAGGAAGCGCAGGTCGCCCTCGAACATCAGCCGCAGGTCGTCGATGCCGTAGCGCAGCATCGCCAGCCGGTCCGGACCCATGCCGAAGGCGAAGCCGATGTGGGTCTCGGGGTCGAGGCCGAAGTTGCGCACCACCGCCGGGTGGACCTGGCCGGAGCCGGCCACCTCGAGCCAGCGCCCGGCCAGCGGCCCGCTGCGGAACGCGATGTCGATCTCGGCGCTCGGCTCGGTGAACGGGAAGAAGCTCGGGCGAAAGCGGACGTCGAAGTCGTCGGTCTCGAAGAACTCGCGCACGAAGGCGATGAAGACCACCTTCAGGTCCTTGAACGAGACGTTCTCGCCGATCCACAGGCCCTCGCACTGATGAAACATCGGCGAGTGGGTGGCGTCGCTGTCCACCCGGTAGGTCCGGCCCGGCGCAATGACGCGGATCTCGGGCATCCTCGCGCCGCCGGCCACGGCGTCGGCGTGCCGCGCGGCATGCGCACGCGCGTAGCGCACCTGCATCGGGCTCGTGTGCGGGCGCAGGTTCAGCCAGCGCCCCTCGGCGTCCTTGAGGTCGACATAGAAGGTGTCCTGCATCGACCGCGCCGGATGGTTCTCCGGGTTGTTCAGCGCAGTGAAGCTCATCCAGTCGGTCTCGATCTCGGGGCCCTCGGCCACGTCGAAGCCCATGCTCGCGAAGATGGCCTCGATGCGCTCGATGGTGCGGCTGACCGGGTGCAGTCCGCCAGTGGCCCGGCCGCGGCCGGGCAGCGTGACGTCCAGCGCCTCGGCGCGAAGCTGGGCCTCCAGCTCGGCGGCCGCCAGCGCGTCGCGCCGGGCCTGCAGCGCGGCCTCGATGGCGCCCTTGGCGGCGTTGATCTCGGCGCCGCGCGCCTTGCGCAGGTCGGGCGCGAGCGCGGCCAGCGTCTTCATCAGGTCGGTGACACGGCCGGCCTTGCCCAGGTAACGCGCCTTGGCGTTCTCCAGTTCGGCCGGGGTCGGCGCCTGTGCGAACTCGGCGCGTGCGGCGTCGACCAGGGAGTCGAGATCGTTCATGGGTCGCGCTCGTTCGCGATGGACAAAGACAAAGGCCGCCCCTCGCGGTGACGGCCTCCGTGCGCTGCGCCGCGGGCCGCCGCTGCGGCCGGCCCGCGGCGGGAGATCAGGTCAGCTGGGCCTTCACCTTGGCGACGATGCTCTCGAAACCGGCCGGGTCGTGCACGGCCAGGTCGGCCAGCACCTTGCGGTCGATGTCGATCTGCGCCTTCTTCAGGCCGGCCATGAAGCGGCTGTAGGTCAGGCCCGCGGCCCGGCTGGCAGCGTTGATGCGCGCGATCCAGAGCTGCCGGAAGACGCGCTTGCGGGTGCGGCGGTCGCGGTAGGCGTACTGGCCGGCCTTCATCACCGCCTGCTTGGCGATGCGGAAGACGTTCTTGCGACGGCCCCGGAAACCCTTGGCGAGGGCGAGAACCTTCTTGTGGCGGGCGTGCGCTGTGACGCCGCGTTTGACGCGTGGCATGGGTGTGCTCCTTGGTGGTCCGTGGCGCTCAGAGGCCCGCGAAGGGCAACATCGCCGCCATGTGGCCCATGTTGGTCTCGTGCACGTTGGCCGGACCCCTCAGGTGCCGCTTGCGGGTGGTGCTCTTCTTCGTCAGGATGTGCCGCTTGTAGGCTTGGCCCCGCTTGACGGTGCCGCCCGGACGCACGCGGAAGCGCTTCTTCGCCCCGCTCTTGGTCTTCATCTTGGGCATTGCTGCTCCTTCTTTGCTGCCGTCTGCAGGCGACACCGCAACGCGGCGTGCTTGATGGCCTGCAGCGGCTTGTGGCCGCCCGGACGCCGGCTGCCTGCCGCCGTCCGCACGGAACTCCGCTGTCTCACTTCCTCTTCGGCGCCAGCACCATGATCATCTGGCGCCCTTCGAGCTTGGGCATGTGCTCGACCACCGCGACGTCGGCCAGCTCGTCGCGGATGCGCTCCAACATCCGCATGCCGAGGTCCTGGTGGGTGATCTCGCGTCCCCGGAACCGCAGCGTCACCTTGCCCTTGTCGCCATCCTCGGCGATGAAGCGGCGCAGGTTGCGCATCTTGATGTCGTAGTCGTTGTCGTCGGTGCCGGGTCGGAACTTGACCTCCTTGACCTCGATGACCTTCTGCTTGGCCTTGGCCTCCGCCGCCTTCTTCTGCTCCTGGTACTTGAACTTGCCGTAGTCCATCAGCCGGCAGACCGGGGGGTCCGCGGTGGCTGCGATCTCGACCAAGTCCACGTCCAGTTCACCTGCCATCCGCAACGCTTCGTGGGTGGGCACGATGCCCAGCGGCTCGTTCTCGACCCCGTTGAGCCGCACCTGCGGCACCATGATTTCGCGATTGAGCCTGTGCTTGCGCTCCGCATTCGGGATGCGCCGGTCCATGAAGGTAGCGATGGCGGGAACTCCTCGGGCCACCCGCAGGCGAAGCAGGCCGGCCACACACGACGAAAAGCGCGCCGCGCGGCGTCCTAGGCCTTGGAAGCAATGTCGGAGAGCACCTTCTCAAGGAAGGCCTGCTGCGCCATCGCCCCCAGGTCCAGGTTGCCCCGGGCGCGCACCGCAACGGTGCCGTTCGCCTTCTCCTTGTCGCCGACGACCAGGATGTACGGCACCTTTTGCATGGAATGCTCGCGGATCTTATACGTGATCTTCTCCGGGCGCAAATCGGCCTTGGCCCTAACTCCTTGTTTTTGCAGCGATTTCGCGACAGCCTCCGCGTGGGCCGCCTGGCCCTCGCTGATGCAGGCCACCACCACCTGGGTCGGCGCGAGCCAGACCGGCAGCGCGCCGGCGTGCTGCTCGATCAGGATCCCGATGAAGCGCTCGAGGCTGCCGACGATCGCGCGGTGCAGCATCACCGGGTGCCGGCGCGACGAGTCCTCGGCCACGTACTCGGCCCCCAGGCGCTCGGCCATGCTGAAGTCGACCTGGATCGTGCCGCACTGCCACTGCCGCCCGATCGCGTCCTTCAGCGTGTATTCGATCTTCGGGCCGTAGAAGGCGCCCTCGCCGGGCGAGATGACGAACTCGCAGCCCGAGCGGCGCAGGCTCTCCATCAGCGCGTACTCTGCCTTGTCCCAGACCGCGTCGCTGCCGATGCGGGCCTCGGGCCGGGTGGCGACCTTGTAGATGATGTCCGTGAAGCCGAAGTCGCGGTACACGCGCTGCAGCAGCGCCGTGTAGGCCACGCACTCGTCCAGGATCATGTCCTCGGTGCAGAAGATGTGGCCGTCGTCCTGCGTGAAGGCGCGCACGCGCATGATCCCGTGCAGGCCGCCCGTGGGCTCGTTGCGGTGGCAGTTGCCGAACTCGCCGTAGCGCAGCGGCAGGTCGCGGTAGCTCTTGATGCCCTGCTTGAAGATCAGGATGTGACCCGGGCAGTTCATCGGCTTGAGCGCGTAGTGCCGCTTCTCGCTCTCGGTCGTGAACATGTTGTCCCGGTACTTGTCCCAGTGGCCGGTCTTCTCCCACAGGCCCTGGTCGAGGATCTGCGGGCCCTTGACCTCCTGGTAGCCGTTGTCGCGGTACACGCGGCGCATGTACTGCTCGACCTCCTGCCACACCGTCCAGCCCCCGGGATGCCAGAACACGGTGCCCGGGCTGTGCTCGTCGAGGTGGAAGAGGTCCAGCTCGCGGCCGAGCCGCCGGTGGTCGCGCTTCTCGGCCTCCTCCAGCATGCGCAGGTAGGCGGCGAGGTCTTCCTTGGTCGCCCAGGCCGTGCCGTAGATGCGCTGCAACTGCTCGTTGGCCTGGTCGCCGCGCCAGTAGGCCCCGGCCACCTTCATCAGCTTGAAGTGCTTCAGCCGGCCCGTGCTCGGCACGTGCGGGCCACGACAGAGGTCCTCGAAGCCGCCCTCGCGGTACAGGCTCACGTCCTCGCCCGCCGGGATGCTGCCGACGATCTCGGCCTTGTAGTGCTCGCCGAGGCCCTTGAAGTAGGCCACCGCCTCGTCGCGCGGCAGCACGCGGCGCACGACCGGCTCGTTCTTTGCAGCCAGCTCGCCCATGCGCTTCTCGATGGCCGCGAGGTCGTCGGGCGTGAAGGGGCGCTTGCAGGCGAAGTCGTAGTAGAAGCCGTTGTCCACCACCGGGCCGATCGTCACCTGGGCCTCGGGAAACAGCTCCTTCACCGCGTAGGCCAGCAAGTGGGCCGTGCCGTGGCGGATGACCTCCAGGCCGTCGGCATCCTTGTCGGTGACGATGGCCAGCGCCGCATCGCGCTCGATGACGAAGCTCGTGTCGACGAGCCGGCCGTCCACCTTGCCGGCGAGCGCGGCCTTGGCCAGGCCGGGGCCGATCGAGGCAGCCACCTCGGCCACCGTCACCGGCTGCGGGTACGCCCGGCGCGATCCGTCGGGCAGCGTGATCTGGAGCATCGGGTCCTCCGGGTTCTTGGCGGACAGGCAAGAAAAAAGCGCGGCGTGGGCCGCGCTTCGCATCAGGTCAGGGGGCGGGACGTGACGTGCGGGCGCGGCCGGCTAGGTGCCGGTGGCGGGCTGCGTAGTCCGCGGTGTCATAACCATGATGCCTTTCCCGGTCCTTGTGAGAGGAGTAACGGCGGTGATTGTAGCCGTCGGCCGCCGCGTTCCGCGCGGCGGGGGACCCCGCGGCGGGTCACAGCGGCCGGGCCTCGATCGGCCCGCCGCGCGCGACGGCGTCGGCGAACTCGTCGGCCAGCCGCCGGCTCTCGGCCAGCGCCCGACGCCACACCGCCATCCGCCTCGCCTCGTCGTCGCCGAAGCGCCGGAAGTCGCTGCGATCGGGCAGCTTGCCGCCGGGCAGGCCCGCCACCCACTCCGGCGCCGGGGCGAGCACGACCAGGTTGTCCAGCGCAGCCGTCGCGCGGTGCCGGTGCTTCAGCGCCTTGTCCAGCCAGCCTGGCACCACCTGGGAGGCGAAGTGCGGGTAGAGCACCAAGCCCTCGGGCATCGCGGCGTAGTCCAGGTGCAGGTGGTAGTCGGTGATGCCGCCGTCCCAGTATGCGCCGCGCGGCGCGCCCGGGGGATCCTGCACCGCCTCGAGCACGAAGGGGATGCTGCAGCTGGCCAGCACCGCCGGCGCCAGGTTGGCTGCCGTCAGCGCGCAGGTTCGGCTCGCCAGGTCGGCCAGCGGCACCGGCAGCGCTTCGCGCGGGTCGCTGAACACGACGCGCTCGAGCCAGCCGCCCAGCGCGCGCCGGCTGACGAGATTGCTGACGAAGGCGCCGAGATAGCCCGCCGGCGTACGCAGCCGCCCCGGCCGCCGCAGCACGTGGCGGCCGCGGCTCGTGAACACGTGCAGCCGGTAGCGCGGGCTGGCCAGGATCTCGGCAGCCCGCGCCGCCAGCCGCTGGTCCAGCCTCTCCGAGAACAGGCGCGAGACCGTGCGTGCCGTCGGCATGCGGCCCGGCTCGTGGGGATAGCTCTGCGTGATGTAGTCCTCGGCCAGCTGCGCCAGCGCCGCATCGGCGTCGGGCAGCGTCGCGCAGGCCATGCGCCAGGCGCCGATCGAGGCGCCCGCCAGGTGCACCACGTGGCTGCTGCCGCGCAGCCAGTGGCCGAACAGGAAGCGGTCGAGGGGGTTCAGCACCAGACCCTTGGGGCCGCCGGCCGCGGCCGGGACCAGGCGCACGTCGGACGGCGCCAGACCGCGCTCGCGCAGCCGGGCGCGCGCCCGCGGGCCGGCGTGGATGCGCAGAGCTTGCATCGTGCGCTCCGCGACCCGACCGCTCTCAGCGCTGCGGCGTGCGCAGCCTGGAGAAGGCCGCCGCCATCGCGCCTTGCGCCGAAGCTTCGCCGCGCCCGCCCCGGGTCCGCTCGTCGCGCCCCGCAGGACGGTAGCGGTTGTCGCCGCCGGCCGCTCCGCCCTGCTGCGCCGGCGGGTCCTCGTCCAGCCGCATCGTCAGGCCGATCCGCTTGCGGGCGAGATCCACCTCGAGCACCTTGACCTTCACCGTCTGCCCTGCCCGCACCACCTCGCGCGCGTCGGCGACGAACCTGCGGCTCATCCGGCTCACGTGCACCAGGCCGTCCTGGTGCACGCCCAGGTCGACGAAGGCGCCGAACTGCGCCACGTTGCTGACCGTGCCCTCGAGCACCATGCCGGGCCTCAGGTCGGTGATGTCCTCGACACCCTCGTTGAACCGCGCCACGACGAACCCGGGGCGCGGGTCGCGCCCGGGCTTGGCGAGCTCGGCCAGGATGTCCTTCACGGTGATGGTGCCGAAACGCTCGCCGGCGAAGGCCTCGGGCCGCAGCGTCTTCAGCACCTCGGCGCGCCCCATCAGCTCCTGGATCGGCCGGCCCGCCGCGGCGAGCATCTTCTGCACCACCGGGTAGGTCTCCGGGTGCACGCCGGTCATGTCCAGCGGGTCGTCGCCGTCGCGGATGCGCAGGAAACCCGCCGCCTGCTCGAAGGTCTTCGGCCCCAGGCCCGTCACCTCGAGCAGCTGGCGGCGGCTGCGGAAAGCGCCGTGGGCGTCGCGCCAGCGCACGATGCCGGCCGCCACGCCGACCGAGAGCCCCGACACGCGCGCCAGCAGAGGTGCCGAGGCGGTGTTCAGGTCGACACCGACCGCGTTGACGCAGTCCTCCACCACCGCGTCGAGCGAGCGCGCCAGCGCGCCCTGATCGACGTCGTGCTGGTACTGGCCCACGCCGATGCTCTTCGGCTCGATCTTCACCAGCTCGGCCAGCGGGTCCTGCAGCCGCCGCGCGATGCTGACCGCGCCACGCAGGCTGACGTCGAGCCCCGGCAGCTCCTGGCTCGCGACCTCGCTGGCGGAGTAGACCGACGCACCCGCCTCGCTGACCACCATCTTGTCGATCGCGTGGCCGGGTGCGGCCGCGCGGATGCGCTGCAGCAGGTCGGCCGCCAGCCGGTCGGTCTCGCGGCTCGCGGTGCCGTTGCCGATGGCGACCAGGCTCACGCCGTGCGCTGCGACCAGGCGGCCCAGCGCGTGCAGCGCACCGTCCCAGTCGTTGCGCGGCTCGTGCGGGAACACGGTGGCCGTGTCGAGCACCTTGCCGGTGTCGCTGACCACGGCCACCTTCACGCCGGTTCGGATGCCGGGGTCGAGGCCCATCACCACGCGCCGGCCGGCCGGCGCGGCCAGCAACAGGTCGCGCAGGTTCTCGGCGAAGACCTTGATCGCGGTGGCCTCGGCCGCCTCGCGCAGGCGAGCGAACAGGTCGCGCTCGAGGCTCAGCGAGAGCTTCACCTTCCAGGTCCAGCCCACGCACTTGCGGATCAGAGCGTCGCCAGGCCGGCCGGCATGGGACCAGCCGAGGTGGCGCGCGATGCGGCCCTCGGCCAGGGAGGCCGCCGGCCTCGCCGACGCGCCCGCAGCAGGCCCGGGGACGTCCTCGTCCTCGGTCGCCAGCTTCGCGTCCAGCCACTCGAGGCCGCGGCCGCGGAACACCGCCAGCGCGCGGTGGCTCGGCACCTTGCGGATCGGCTCGGCGTAGTCGAAGTAGTCGCGGAACTTGGCCGCGTCCGGGTGGTTGCCGTCCTTGCCCTCGACGAGCCGGCTCCGGAACAGGCCCTCGGACCACAGCCACTCGCGCAGCTCACCCACGAGCGCGGCGTCCTCGGCCCAGCGCTCGGCGAGGATGTCGCGCACGCCGTCGAGCACCGCGTGCGCGTCGGCGAAGCCGGCCTCGGCCAGTGCGGTCCAGCCGCCGTCTCGGGCGGCAGCGAACGCGGTGGCCTCGGCCAGCGGCTCGAGCATCGGGTCGGCGAACAGCCGATCGGCCAGCGGTCCGATGCCGGCCTCGCGCGCGACCATGGCCTTGGTGCGCCGCTTCGGCTTGTAGGGCAGGTAGAGGTCCTCGAGTTCCTGCTTGGTCGGCACGGTCTCGATCGCCGCGCGCAGCTCGGGCGTCAGCCTGCCCTGGCCGTCGATGCTGGCAAGCACCGCGGCCCGTCGCTCCTCCAGCTCGCGCAGGTAGGCCAGGCGCAGCTCCAGCGTGCGCAGCTGCACGTCGTCGAGGCCGCCTGTGGCCTCCTTGCGGTAGCGCGCGACGAAGGGCACGGTGGCGCCGCCGTCGAGCAGGTCCACTGCGGCGCGCACCTGCGCCGGACGGGCCGCCAACTCGGCGGCGATGAGGTCGACGATCTTCGGGTCCGGGGAAGCCAAGGCGTGATGCAGGGAGCGAAAACGGCCGCGGAGTGTAGCGGCGGGGCGGCCCGGACCGCGGCTCAGCCCGCCGCGCGCAGCGCCCTCTTCAAGTCGGCACCCACCTCCGGCCGGTCCTTGAAGGGATCGGTCGGGTTGCGCGCGAGCACGATGTCCTCGAGCCTCGTCTGCACGGACGCCAGGGCCTTCGGGTGGCTGTAGACGTAGAAACGGTCGGCCTCCATCGCATCGAACACGAGCTGCGCCACCTGGGCCGCGGTGACCTTGCCGCTGGTGACGGCCTTCTCGCTCATCGCCTGGCCGATCAGCTGGCTGCGCGTGGGCTTGTCCTCGGCCAGCGCGGCGGGACGGTTGCGCTCGCTGCGGTGGATGCCCGTGGGCACGAAGAACGGGCACAGCACGTGGGCACGGACGCGCTCGGACACCAGCGCGAGGTCCTGGTACAGCGTCTCCGACAGCGACACCACCGCGTGCTTGGTGACGTTGTATACGCCCATGTTGGGCGGGTTCAGCAGCCCGGCCATGCTGGCGGTGTTGACGACGTGGCCGCGGTAGGACGGGTCGCGCCGCTCGGCCTCGAGCATCGCCGGGACGAAGGCGCGCACCCCGTGCACCACGCCCATCAGGTTGACTCCCAGCACCCACTCCCAGTCGCGCAGCGAGTTCTCCCACACCAGGCCGCCCGCGCCGACGCCTGCGTTATTGAACACGAAGTGCGGCGTGCCCAGCCGCGCCAGGGTGGCCGCGGCGAGCGCGTCGACCTCGCCGGCCTTCGACACGTCCACGCGCATCGGCAGCACCTCGGCGCCGAGTCCGGCGATCTCGCTCGTGGCCGCCTCGAGCGCGTCGGCCTGCACGTCGGCCATCGCGATCCGCATGCCGGCGCGCGCCGCGATCCGGCACGCCTCGAGGCCGAAGCCCGAGGCGGCCCCGGTGACGACCGCCGTGCGGCCCTTCCAATTGCTCATCGGGTCTCTCCTTGAAGTCGGTTCGTGACGGTCGCACGCGCCGGGCCGACGCGGCCGGCGGGCCTCAGACAGTCTCCAGCGGCCGCGCGCGCTCGACGATGACGTCGAGGTCGGCGCCCTCGTCGAGCAGGCCGAAGACGTCGGCGGCGCCCTGCAGACGCGAGGCGCAGAACGCGTCGAACACCGCCGCCGGGGCCTGGCGCTGCAGCAGCGCGGCCTGCAGCGCCAGCGCGACGTCGCGCGCGAGCGACCGCGCCTGCGCCTCGGCCACGCCACCGCCGGCGCCGTGCAGCACGCGGGCGATCGCGGTGTCCAGCGCCGGGTGGGCGCCGCGCGCCGGCGCGAGCTCGTGCTCGAGCGCGGCGGCGACGTCTGCGCCGCGCAGCGCCCGCAGCAGGTCGAGCGCCATGATGTTGCCCGCCCCTTCCCAGATGCTGTTGAGCGGCATCTCGCGGTAGATCCGCGCCATCGCGCCCGCGCCGCCGTCCTCGACGTAGCCGTTGCCGCCCAGGCACTCCATCGCCTCCTGGGCGAAGTGGCTGCCGCGCTTGCAGACCCAGAACTTGGCCACCGGCGTCAGCACACGACGCATCACGGCTTCGTGAGCATCCGCCCCGTGGAGTCCGGCCGCTGGCCGCGGGGCGACGTGCTCGGTGCGGTCCACTGCCACCGCCAGCCGCAGCGCCAGCGCCGTGGCGGCCTCGCTCTCGAGCGCGAGGTCGGCCAGCACGTTCTTCATCAGCGGCTGCGCGACCAGCGGCTTGCCGAACGCGTGCCGGCGCTCGGCGTGATGCAGCGCCAGCGACAGCGCGTGCCGCATCAGCCCGGCCGTGCCGAGCGCGCAGTCCAGCCGCGTCAGCGCACCCATCGCCAGGATCTGCGGCACACCGCGGCCCTCTCCGCCCACCAGCCAGCCGGCCGCGCCGTCGAACTCGACCTCGCTGCTCGCGTTGGCGTGGTTGCCCAGCTTGTGCTTCAGGCGCTGGATCGCGATGGCGTTGACGCTGCCGTCGGGCAGGATGCGCGGCACGAGGAAGCACGACAGGCCTTCCGAGGTGCGGGCCAGCACCAGGAAGGCGTCGCACATCGGCGCCGAGAGGAACCACTTGTGGCCGGTGATCGCGAAGCGGCGTCCCCAGGCGTCGTCGGCGTCGAACACGGCGCGGGTCGTGTTGGCGCGGACGTCCGAGCCACCCTGCTTCTCGGTCATGCCCATGCCCATCGTCACCGCGCCCTTGCGGTCGAAGGCGACGAAACGCTCGTCGTAGCGCCGCGACGCGAGGAGCGGGCCCCACGACGCCTGGAGTGCCGGGTTGGTGCGCAGCGCGGGCGCCACCGCGTAGGTCATCGACACCGGGCACAGCACCGACGGTTCGGCCTCGGTGAACAGCATGAAGCCCGCCGCGCGCTCGACGTGGCCCAGGGGCCCCTGTTCCCAGGGCGTGCCGTGCAGGCCGTGCCGCAACGCCGCCTCCATCAGGGCGTGGTAGCCAGGGTGGAACTCGACCTGGTCGATCCGGCGCCCGAAGCGGTCGTGCGAGTGCAGCACCGGCGGGTGCGCGTTGGCCAGCCGCGCGTGGCGCAGCATCGCGGCGCTTCCCATCTCGGCGCCCAGCGCGTCGAGCCGCCGGGTGTCGAGCCCGGGCGCCCAGGCGCGCAGCGCGTCGCGCAGCGGCCGGTTGATGCGGAACAGGTTGACGTCCTCGAAGGGCGCGCCCTGGTTGAACACCTCGTGCGTGGCTGTCATGGTGCCCTCGCCATCTCGACGTGCGGTATGCCGTCCTCGCCGTAGTTGGGGCCGGCGCGGCGGAATCCGAAGCCCTCGTAGAAGCGCTCGAGGTGAGCCTGCGCACTGATCCGGATGCCCCGCCCGGGCCAGGCCGCGACGCAGCGCGCCACCCCCTCGCCGACCAGCGCCCGGCCCAGCCCGCGGCCGCGCAGTTCGGGCGCGACCACGACGCGGCCGATCGACGGCTCGGCGTACTTCACGCCCGGGTCGACCACGCGCAGGCAGGCGGCGAGCGAGCCGGCGTCGTCGCGGCCCAGCAGGTGCGCGCTGGCTCGGTCGAGGCCGTCCGGGTCGAGGTAAGGCCCCTGCTCGAGGATGAAGACGCGGCAGCGCAGCGCCAGCGCGTCGTACAGGGCGTCGACACCCAGCTCGGCGAAGCGGGACCAGGTCCAGTGCATGGCGTGGCCGCCGCTACCCCGCCCTGCCTCAGGCCAGCCTGACGAGTTGCTTGCCGAAGTTGCGCCCCTTCAGCAGGCCCAGGAAGGCCTCGGGCGCCGCCGCGAGGCCGGGCGCGACGGTCTCGCGGTAGCGGATCCGGCCCGCCGCCACGCCCTCGCCCAGCTCCTTCAGCGCCGCCGGCCACAGGTGCATGTGTTCGCTGACGATGAAGCCCTGCAGCTTCAGGCGCTGCGTCAGCAGCAGCCGCGGGTGGGCGAGCGGCATCGGCTGGCCGTCGTACCCGGCGATCATGCCGCACAGCGCGATGCGGCCGAAGGCATTCATCCGCGAGAGCACCACGTCCAGGATCAGGCCGCCGACGTTCTCGAACAGGCCGTCGACGCCGCCAGGGGCCGCGGCGTCGAGCGCGGCGGCCAGCGCGGCGAAATCCTTTCCGCGGTAGTCGATGCAGGCGTCGAAGCCGAGCTCGTCCTTCACGTAGGCACACTTGTCGGCGCCGCCCGCGATGCCGACGACGCGACAGCCGCGCGCCTTGGCCAGCTGGCCGACGACGCCGCCGACCGCGCCGCTGGCGGCATCGACCACCAGTGTCTCGCCGGCCTTGGGCTCGATGATCATCGACAGGCCGACCCACGCGGTGACGCCCGGCATGCCGACCGCGCCAAGGTAGGCCGCCAGCGGCACGCGGCCGGGCCCGTCGCCGGCCTCGACCTTGCGCAGCGCGCCCTTCTGCGTCGCGTCCACCACCGAGGCCTCGGCCCAGCCGCCCATGCCGACGACCGCGTCGCCGACGGCGAAGCCGGGGTGCCGCGACTCGGCCACGACACCGGCGGTGCCGCCGACCATCGTCGCGCCGATCGCCACCGGCGCGGCATAGCTCTTGGCGTCGTTCATGCGCATGCGCATGTAGGGGTCGAGGCTCAGCCAGTGGTGCCGCACGAGCACCTGGCCATCGGCGAGCGGCGCCGTGTCGGCCGTCTCGAGGTGGAAGTTGTCGACGGTGGCCTCGGCGGCGGGTCGCGAGGCGAGCACGATGCG
>Ga0209985_10002791_pt1 | contig 15445 bp, 14 predicted proteins | sample NOAtaG_FD_187305 | JGI IMG/M metagenome (GOLD analysis project Ga0209985, IMG submission 187305) | Freshwater lake microbial communities from Lake Erie, under a cyanobacterial bloom - NOAA_Erie_Diel6S_1000h metaG (SPAdes) (version 2) | ecosystem: Environmental > Aquatic > Freshwater > Lake ...
CCAATTTACTGGTTTAACTCTCAAGCAAGTCCAACAATTGCAAAAGCTTTCTACAAAACAGCCCAAGATGCCTAAGTCTTCAAAAATAAAGCGATCTCAAAAATCCTAATTTAAAAAGTAACCTGCGATCGCTATTTCAGAAATGTATAAGCGATCGCAAAAATCCTAGTTTTAAAATTAAGCTGTGATCGCTATTTTATAATTGTGTATGCGATCGAAAAAAAATTCTAGCTCTCAAAAAGTAACTTGCGATCATTTTTTCGAGATCGCCCCTGTCAAAATATCGCCAACAGCCTCAATCTTGACATTACCAAACGCATCGCTGCTAACAGATAAATCAATAGATTTTTACTATTTGAATGTTTCATATTGCTTTCATTCATTCTACCTTTGAAAAACATCACTAAATTGTCACTAATACTAACTGAAAGCTAAAATAAATAGTACTAAGTTAGTAAAATAATCGGTAGTCCTAAAAAGGAAAGGATGTAGGAAAATGTTTTAGATAGTTATTAAGAAGCAAAGTAATGACCGAAATAAGACCATCTTGTCCAACCTGCCAATCTATATCAGTAGTTAAGAACAGCAGTACACGCCATGGGAAACAAAATTATAAATAAAGTTATGGCAGTCGTTGCCTAGTATCTATCTATCGCCAATGTGCAGTTATTTACACTGATTTCTACTCGTCTTATCCTGTCGTACTGCCCACCAAACGTCATAGGGCTGTGGGCAAAGAAACGGGAAAAACCAACTATATTGAGAGATTCAACTGTACGTTACGACAACGAGTGTCAAGGCTGGTCAGAAAGACTTTATCCTTTTCTAAGAAGTTAGAAAATCACATTGGAGCCATTTGGAATTTCATCCATTATTATAATGCTTCCTTACATCCCCTTTCATCCTTTCCTTTTTAGGACTATAGCAACGTAAGAGATAGATAGGACAATTCAAAACCCAAAAGATGGTAGAGCGAAGCTCTGCCATCTTTTGGGTTTTATGTCCTAAGCAAAGCTTACATTGCTATACCATCTATGCTTGGGTTGTAGATAATATCGAGTCTGCCAAGCGTGAGGGGAATCTGGGTCATCGCACTAATAGTAAAGGAGCTAAATAAATGACACAAACAATTGCACCACCATCGACCTTGTACGAGCGTGACCTTAATTTGTGGTTAGGAGATGCGATCGCCAAATTGAAGGCGGGTGACTTTCAAAATCTTGATGTTGAAAATTTAATAGAGGAGCTAGAGGGATTGGCTGGTAGAGATCGGCGTGAGGTATCAAATAGACTTAAACGATTGATCGAACACATACTCAAGCGCTGCTATGTCGATATGCCTGAATGTTATAGAGGATGGGAAGTCACGATCATCAATCAGCGTGATGAACTTGATGAAATACTGAGTCAGTCCCCAAGTCTTAAACAGGCTTTCTTGCAATGTTTTGATGATGCTTTTAAAAAAGCCTTGCGACTCGTAAAAACTGAATACCGAGAGGTTTCTTTTCCTGATAATACATGGCAGTTCGGACGCGATATCGACACAATGCTAAATGTTGATTTTTGGGAGTAGCGATCGCACTAAATAGTTCTCAATAAAGAAAAGCACCCCGATTGGGTGCTTTTCTTTATTCTCGTTCTGCGAGTCTCGCTTGCAGCAATGGCACATAGTTGGTATACACATGTCCTAATCTAAATTCCTCATCATCTAAAACCTTCTGATGAAAAGGAATCGTCGTGGGTACACCTGTAATCGCACATTCACGCAAAGCTCGCTTCATGCGTAAAATCGCCGCATTGCGATCGCTACCCCAGACAATCAACTTCGCAATCAGCGAATCGTAATAGGGTGGAATCACGTAATCGGTATAAACGTGAGAATCCATGCGTACACCAGGACCACCAGGGGGCAAATAGCCACTGATTTTGCCAGGATTAGGACGAAAATTGTGATCGGGATCTTCAGCATTAATTCGACATTCGATCGCATGACCGCGAATCTCAATGTCCTTTTGTTGAAATCTCAACTTCTCGCCTTGAGCAACTCGTAACTGCTCAGCTATCAAGTCAATTCCTGTGATCATTTCGGTGACAGGATGCTCAACTTGGATGCGAGTATTCATCTCCATGAAGTAAAACTTGCCGTATTTATCCAGCAAAAATTCAACTGTCCCCACACCGAGATAGTTAATTGCTTTAGCAGCCTTTACCGCCGCATCCCCCATTCTTTCGCGTAATTTCGGGTTGACCGCACTGCTGGGCGCTTCTTCTAATAATTTTTGGTGACGGCGTTGGATCGAGCAGTCTCTTTCACCCAAATGCACCACATGACCATGCGTATCCGCCAAGATTTGCACCTCAATGTGGCGTGGCTCCTCAATCACTTTCTCCATATAGACCCCACCATTGCCAAAGGCTGCCTCAGCTTCACCTTGAGCCGCACGTAAAAGGCGCAGTAAGTCATCAGGATTTGTAACTAGGCGCATCCCCCGCCCACCGCCGCCTGCGGTTGCCTTGATCATTACAGGATAGCCAATCTCATGGGCAATTTTAATCGCCTGCTCTTCCGACTCAATTAAGCCTTCACTGCCAGGAATAGTTGGTACACCTGCCTTTTGCATCGTCTTTTTGGCGGTGGACTTGTCACCCATTGATCGGATCGAGTGGGGACTGGGACCAACGAACATCAGGTTATGGTCGGCACAAATTTCGGCAAATCTAGCATTTTCTGATAGAAACCCATAGCCAGGATGGATGGCAGTAGCATTGTGGGTAAGTGCCGCCGAAATAATATTGGGAATATTTAAATAGCTTTTGCTGCTGGGGGAATCGCCAATGCAGACAGCTTCATGGGCTAGTTGTACATGCAAAGAGTTGCGATCGACATCGGAATAAACCGCAACTGTCGGAATTCCGAGTTCTTCGCAAGTCCGAATAATTCGGAGCGCAATTTCACCTCGATTGGCAATCAGTAGTTTGGCGATGGGAGCCATGTTTCAGAACGGTAATTGGTGTTTGGTGTTTGGTAATCGGTGATTGGTTGCTCTGTTTTGGTAGGTTGCAAATCCCGATTGAGCTTTCAGTCACTGACTTACGGTTTTGTTAGTAGTCGATGACTTGAGGCTTTTGAATTTTAACTTTTTTTGGGTAGCTATATTGATTAAGTTTATAGCTATTCCTGCCACCATCTTCAAAGAGGAGAAGCGTGCTTCTCCTCTTTGAAGAAAACGTTATATTAGCTGAGCACTTGTACAGGATGATCTAATTACACCCGTCTATATAGATCGCGCACTAAGATCTCCCCATTTACTGATTCCAAATTCTTGATGGGTTTCCACAGCGAGATATTCTCCGTAGGTCATCAATAGGCGATCGCGTAAGGCAGCCATATTACTTTCTAAACTATCAGTTTAGGCTATAAAAATTTTAACTCCCTCAGATGTGATTGACTCGTGAATCAGATCTAAGAGAGCTATTTTTTATTGTAAGTGCTTGCATCTAAATCCAAATCCCCTCACTTAGTAAATACGAATAGTAAATACGAATAGTAAGTACGAAGCTAAGCGCTCAGAGCAGTAACATCTCTACGAGTGTTATTGCTTTGGGGTTGAGCAAGAGGAGTAAGTCGAACTGCAATTGGTTGCATTGGTCGTGGCTCTGATGGTAATCCTGGAGCATAGGACTCAAGGACATGACCACTACGGGTACACATGACTAATAGGTAGTCACATGCGTCGCATTGAGTTTTGACTTGAGCAAGATAGGAGAGGTGGTGGCGTTCGGCGATCGAACCGCAATTAGGGCAACGGATTGATTCAATCATTTTGGGTAGCTCTCTAAGATATATGTGAATTTAAATGGATAGATTTAAATTGATGTTTGTCAAAACTTTGGGTAAACTGATTTATTAAAGATATTTAATGAACTTAAAATTGGTACATTAAATTGTTCAATAAATCAGAATTTATGATGGATTCATCACAGGATAAAGTTCAATTTGTAATACATCGAAAATACAATGGGACTCAGCAAAAGTGTTTCTAAAGGAATAGTTGTAAGTTTCAGGTGTATTTTGAAGTGTAGTTTTAGACAAGCATGTGTGAGATAAATTTCTAAAAACTGATTTTGAATATGCAATTATTATAAGCATGAAAAATGGGGATCGTCTCTAGACAAGCGATCCCCGTCTTACAAATAGTTAGAACTAATTACTAGACCCTGCTTGGCTGTAGGGAGTTGATTGATGATTAAAAAATAGTTAAAGAATAATATTTAACGCAGAATATTATATAAATCTTTACAAGAATTGCATTGCTAATTGAATATAAATTTTTCTAAAGAAATCTCAATGTTTTAAATATTTCTTTACAGTATAGCTAATGTAAGAGATTGCTCAGGAAATAAAACCTAAAAGATAAGTTGTGGCGATTTGCGCCACAACTTATCTTTTAGGTTTTATTTCCTGAGCAAGATTTACGATGCGACAGCAAAAAATTAGTCAGCAATTTGATAAAAGTCATCTTGTCCATCTACGAAATTAACGCATTGTCATAAATTCGACACTGGTTAGTAAATTAGTGGTAAGAGAAAATAGAGGCAGAGTCAAAGAGAAAGCTATGAAATGTCCCCACTGCGATAGTCAAAAGATCATCAAAAATGGCAAACATCACCATCAAGATGGCAAAGCAATCCCAAAAAACTATTTATGCAAAGAATGCAACAAAAGATTCAGTGAAAGGACAGGAACGTCAATGTCAAGGCTGAGAACACCAGCAAGTGTCATTTCTTTAGCACTTAAGATGAGGAGTGAAGGAATGCAGATGAGAGCCAGTGGACGAGTTCTAGAAAAATCACATATCAGCATCATGAAATGGGAGCAAAAAATGGCAGATCAAGCCCTGCGATGGTCACATCTGCCCCCGCAGGTTCAGATGTGACCATCGCAGGAGATGAAGCTTACACTCGCGTAGGCGAGAACCTACCCACCCTCCTACCGTGTACACACAAGTCGGACTTCCCCCCTTTAATTCCCCCTTGCAAAGAAATTACCCCACCCTAACCCTCCCCTTTGCAAGGGGAGGGTTAGGGTGGGGTAATTTCTTTGATTTCACACACAACTGAGATGTGTGTACACGGTAGCCCCCCTCAGAGTCAAAAGGTTGGACAATTACTGAGCGTGGGAGTCGCTACTGGATTGAAGCAAAAGCAGGAATGAAAACAACAGACTTATTTAAGCAAGCCACCAGCACCGCATGGTCAATGGCAATCGGACTTTTTCATCGTCCCGTTTCTATGATGGAATTACTATCCTCAAAGAGTTTTAGTTCCCTCACTAATTAACTGACCATTGCCTGTAAAGCATCTAACTCGTTTTAGATTGGTCACCTCTAAAACAAGGGAAGAGTTTGGTTTTTATGAAATATAAAAACCAAACTCTTCCCTTTTCCCTTGTTTGAAGTAAAAATCTATAAAATCAAGCTAATACTAAGGCATGAACCAACGACAAAATGTAGGGCAACAGCAATAAATCGATAGTTGAGTAAAAGTTCGGCGCGATCGTGATTTTCGCTAATAAATGAGCATAATCTCCATGCGATTGGTAAGCTAATCAGCACGATCGCAGTCCAAGTAGGGAAAAAGTGTAGCACGATCGCAATAATCGTAATCGCATAGATCACGCTACAAACCCAAGGTAAAAGTTGTGCTGCTCGCTTAGTCCCCAAACGCACAACAGGTGATCGCTTACCTGCGGCAAGATCATCGTTAACTTGATTAAAATGCGAACAAAATAAGATCAGACTAGTAATAATCCCGACAATGATCGCTGCTGCAATTGAGCCGACTGACCAAGATTTAGTTTGACTGTAGTAAGCAGCCGATACACCTAGAGGACCAAAGGCAAAAAAGCATAAAACTTCTCCCCAACCCTGATATCCCAATCGAAAAGGGGGCCCTTGGTAAATATAGCCAAGAAAACAACAAAGGGCGATCGCACTAACAACAACTACATCTTGCTGTAGCCAAGAAATTGCTAATACGCCACTGATGCCGAGGAGTAAGCAAATATTGGCGATTGCAAATATTAAGTTCTTCTTGCCTGTCAAATTAACAACTGAATGTGCTTTATTAATATCGATTCCTGTCTCTGCATCAAACACATCATTGCATAAATTTTCCCAGACTAAAATTAGAACTGCGGAAATCAGAAATGCCCAAAACACAATCCAGTTAATCTCTCCTGTATTGCGATAAGCAATAGCAGTACCCGTAGCGATCGGTATGATCGCCACACTATACATTGGGAACTTAATTGCTGCCATCCATAATTTTCGAGATGGCGTGGGAGATATCTCAGGATAATCAGTGAGACTTTTTACCATACTAGCCAAGATAATTTTGTGAGCGCCATCCTAACTTAAAACAAAAGAGAGATCGTCTGAAACTTTTACTGGCAAAAACTAGTGAATTATTAAGCTTTGCAAAGTAAGATGGAGATAATTAAGCATAAAAATTAAACGTAAGGGTATAAAAACAATATGCGCGTTGCGATCGCTGGAGGAGGGTTAGCAGGATTATCCTGTGCCAAATATTTAATCGATTTGGGACATCAGCCGATTTTGTTAGAGCGCAATGATGTTCTAGGGGGCTTAGTTGCAGCTTGGAAAGATAAGGATGGCGACTGGATCGAAACAGGGCTGCATAACTTTTTTGGGGCTTATCCAAATATGTTGCAGCTTATGGGAGAGCTAAACATTTTGGATCGTCTGCAATGGAAGCGCCATGCTTTAATTTTTAACCAGCCTGAAAAGCCAGGCGTACTCTCTTGGTTTGATGTCCCTGACCTTCCAGCACCTTTCAACATTATCATCTCGATTCTTCGCAACAATGACATGCTTAGTTGGAATCAAAAAATACGATTTGCGATCGGTTTGATTCCTGCGATCGTCCGTGGTGACAAATATGTTGCATCTATGGATAAATATACTTTTAACGAATGGCTCCAAATGCATGGTATTGGTGAAGATATCACTACGGACATCTTTATTGCTGTTTGTAAATCTCTTAAATTTATCGACCCAGATGTTATTTCAGCTACAATCCCTCTGCGAGCCCTGAACAAGTTTTTGCAACAAAAAGAAGGCTCACGAATTGCTTACTTAGATGGCGCACCACCTGAGCGACTCTGTCAACCGATCGCTGACTACGTAATTGCTCGAGGGGGCGAAGTGCATACTAGCGCAGGGCTAAAAGAGATCGTGGTGGGAACCGACGGAAATGTCGAAAAGCTCATAATTCGAGGAATGAACGGTTCACCAAATCAAGAAATCATTGCCGATGCTTATGTGTCAGCAATGCCTGTAGATGTGATGAAAGACTTCATGCCGATCGCATGGCAGACCATGCCATTTTTTCAACAACTAAATCATTTAGAAGGCGTACCAGTAATCAGCGTCCAAATTTGGTTTGACCGCAAGCTTACAGATATTGATCACACATTGTTTTCGCGATCGCAACTCCTCAGTGTTTATTCTGATATGAGCAACTCTTGCAAAGAGTACGCAGATCCAGACAAGTCAATGCTGGAATTGGTTTTTGCTCCTGCTGCTGATTGGATTGATCGCCCCAATAGTGAAATTATTGACGCAACCTTGAATGAACTAGCGAAACTATTTCCGAAGCACTTACCAAGTCCAGCCAAAGCCCTCAAATCCCATGTAGTTAAGACTCCAAGATCGATCTATACTGCAATTCCTGACCGCGAAAAATTTCGCCCTACCCAAGCAACTCCCATTGTTAATTTCTTTCTGTCAGGTAGCTATACAGCGCAACCATTTTTTGGCAGTATGGAAGGGGCTGTACTTTCTGGTAAGCTAACAGCACAGGAAATCCACAAAGCAAGTCAATCTTCTGGAAATAAAGTCCTTGGTCGAACCTCTAACGAAAACCAGTCAAATCCATCTGTCGTCAGTGCCTAAACCGATGGCAATTTGTCAGTCAGTCAATCTTGAGGAAGCCTACGAGATTTGTCGTTGCATCACGGCTAAGTATGCCAAGACTTTTTATCTTGGCACGATGCTGATGTCACAAGCAAAACGACGAGCAGTTTGGGCTATCTATGCTTGGTGTCGTCGTACCGATGAGCTTGTTGATGGAATGCAAGCAGAAACTACAGATGCAGAAACGCTTTTTAGCTGGGAGAAACAGTTAGAGGCGACATTTCGTGGTGATCCGATCCATGCGTCGGATATTGCTCTAGCCGATACGGTCAAGCATTACCCGATGCCAATTCAGCCTTTCAAAGACATGATCTCTGGAATGCGGATGGATCTCAAATACGATCGCTACCAAACTTTCGACGATCTTCATTTATATTGCTATCGCGTCGCAGGCACTGTCGGTTTAATGTCGGCAGCAATCATGGGCTTTGAGACTAAAGATCCATCGATAATTGCTACGGCGACAGAAGCGGCGATCGCTTTGGGTATAGCAATGCAGCTAACTAATATTTTGCGAGATATTGGCGAAGATGCTCAGCGAGGACGGATTTATCTACCTCTTGAGGATCTGCATTATTTCGACTATACCGAAAAAGACTTATTAAGCGGTACGGTTGATGAGCGATGGACTGAGCTAATGCGTTTCCAAATTCAAAGAGCGCGTGAGTTTTACCAACATGCTGAAGATGGTATTTCGGCTTTATGTAAGGATGCCAGATGGCCAGTTTGGTCTTCGCTAATTTTGTATCGCAATATTTTAAAGGCGATCGAACATAACAACTACGAAGTATTTGTGCGTCGTGCCTTCGTGCCTCGTTCAAACAAGCTGCTTGCCTTGCCTTGGGCATGGCTCAAAGCTCAAACGTCATAATCAAACCAAGAGCATCGCGGCGCGATGCTTTTTGGTTGATGTGGCTTTGCTCGGAAACCTGAAACAATAAATTTGTTCAGAAATTACTGTAATACCAATTATATCTGTCGCCATTCTTGTTAGGGCATAGAACCCAAATAGTGTGAGGCGGAGCGAAGCGCCGCCTCACACTATTTGGGTTTTGTTTTGTCATGATACATGTGACTATAGCTGCTATAACAAAAGTGTTGTCACACTTTTGTTAATTAACATCAAACCCTGTGAGGGTTTTACAGCAATAGAGAGGTCGCATAGTGACCGCTCTATTTGGCATGAACTTTATGGAGCTTATACCAAGGAGTTTTTGGATATTCGTGATGCTCCCAATGGTAATAGCCAAAGTTGTAGCAGCTAACAAATGACCATAGATTGGAATAGTAACTGCTTTGCAATCGAGGAGAGAAATAGGGGTTTTCGTGTAGTTGGTGATGTGGTAGATAAGTACCAAAGAAGAATAACTGTAAAGAGCTCAAGACAAGTGGAACAAGGACAAAAAATATCAAATTTGTAAATGCAACATGGAAAATGTTTGTTAATCCCCAAGCAATTAGAATCATGTTCACTAAGAAAATGATTAGCGATCGCATGGGAAAATATTCACGGATAAACTTGCAATACCAAAATATTGGATTGGGAACACTGTCGTAAAAATCAGGATCGCCACTTTGAGAGGCATAGCGATGATGATTAAAATGATTGGTACAGCAATGGTTATAGGGCAAAAATCCATAAACTGTAACTGCAAGTCGTCCAATTAGATGGTTGAGACTTCTGTTACTTGGAATTAAGTTACCATGCATTGAATCATGGGCAAGGATAAATAAGCCCGTATGGAGATAAGTACGCCCCAAAACAGAGACAATTAACCAGAACCAAGAAGTATCTGATATTTGAATAGAGAGAAGCTTAAATAGGCTGACAAACCATAGACTAATAATAATTAAGGCTATTAATAATCCAATCCAATCTTCCCCTTGATATACCTTTTGTAGAGAGGTAAACATTTGCATATTTTCAAAAGGAAATAGTTAAAACTATAAAAATAAAATCGGCGGTGCGATCGCGCCGCCGATTTCAAAAGCATAAATCGCCGTAACTAAACTAACGAGCGAAGTTCACCAACTCTTTAGCAGATGCTAACAAGTCGATCGCAACAAAGAAAATCTTATTGTTAGGATCGAGCAAAAAGCGCCAAGAGATATTCATACCTACACCAGAACCGAACCAAGGAGTTTGCACTTTACCTGTAATCTTGATTTGAGTATATCCACCATCTGCTGGTTCAGAAACACCTTTTTCTGGAACAAGCACCAAGTTTTGACATTCTTCTTTAAAAAATCTCAACACGGCATCTTTCCCGACAATTGGTCTTTGGAAAGGAGGTTGTAGCGCACCGTCTGGGAGAAATAGAGCAATAAGAGCATCAAAATCGTTAGCGTTCAGATTATTCATGTAAGACAAGACTGTAGGATTGTCTACACCTTCAATACTAACTTGAGTGCGCTTAGATACTTCTTGTGGAGGAGAAACAGGCTCAGCAACACGAGTAAATTCACCCATTTTGTTGGGGTCATAACCCATATCTACAACTGAGTTACGGAGAATTGTAATTTGTTGTCCTGGATCTAAACTTTTCAGGGTTTCTAACACTGCCGATGCGTTAGCTGACAGCTTGTAACCTTCAGGAATTGGAGCAACAATTCCTTTTTCCATCCACTCACCAAGTTGATACCAAAAACCTAGTTTGATGTTTTGCGACCAAATAGCATAAGTACGGCAAATCGGAGTGTCAGCACGATTAGCTAAATCACACATGACCTGAGTTTGCTGTTGAAAGCTCATTTTCTTGATTTCATTCAAGGTCAACTCAGCCAACTGCATACTTGCGGCTCCAGGAGCTGCGATCGTTACAGTTTTACCCATCTCAAGATAAGTAAACCAGATCCAAGCAAGTTGGTCTTCAGGGCTAAGTTGATTAAATCTTGCGGTAGTTGCTGGCACTACGTCAGCAGCAAGGGTGTTAGGGAAAATACTTCTGGCTGAGTTAATGGTGTAGGTCATAAGATTGGGTTGAGAGTGCAACTGAATAGTTTGATGTCGTACCTCTACATGAAGGAAAGACAAATCCGACATTTTAGAGAACAGAATTTTAAGATAGTGAGCTTAATTAAATCCAATACAAATCCAAGAAAAATACTACGATTTTTATGAGTAATACATTTCTGTTTAGTGATGATTAATTGGAAGCTATATAAACAATAAGAATTCAAATTCTTTTATTGTTTAATCACCTAATTACATGTACTCATATTGTGTTTACAATTACAAAACCTCTAAGGATAGATATTGGATCTAATTTGACTTGTTTATGGGTTGATTAAATCATTTATTTATAATCACTTCTTTTTGAGTTAACAATAGTGATTATTGCTTGCAGTATAGATATTAGAAGATTTCTCAAGATAAAAATCAAAAAAAGTCAGCATTTATTGCTGACATCTTTTTTTGATTTTTTATTTATTCTAATAACTATGTCGGTGGATATATTTGTGAATCTACTAGAAGGTAGACTCTAATTCATGCTTATAAAACCCATATAATAAAGAGTAATACTTGGCATAGTCTATCTTTATATATTAGCCCTATATCATTTGTGGATTTTTTTGGTTTGTGGAAGGACACCCCGATGGGATGTCCTTCCACAAACCATTTAGGACTGCTATATATGTTATTACATACAAGTAAGTGCAGCAATCTTGGCGATTTTATCAGCATTTAAGCCTTCAAGTTCATTGAGGCTAAGCCAACCATCTTTAACCAACCCCGCAAACACAAAAACCAAAGTGGGCAATCGAAAGTCATATCGACCATCGACTTCATGACGTTTAACGCTCAAAAAATCATGCAAACGCCACATGTCCTCGATCTCAGCTAAAGAGCTTGCTCGATAGCGAACTGAGTCAATCAGAGCCCCGATCTCTCGCTTGTAGGCAATGTCAAAAGCTTTTTTAGCTACTTCTTCTTCTGTTGTTGTCCACTCAGTATTTATTGCTTGCATTATGAAAATTAAAAACGATAATATTTATTTATGTTAAGAATAATAACTATATATGATTTAAGTCACACAAATTGCACTAAATTTCTTTACTTTTATTGCGATCGCTAAAATAGCTATAACATAGATGAGTCAATATACCTGAGGTTTAACTAAAGAAGTTTTTTAATTCACACCTTTAGAATATTGCTATTAGTCCCAAAATTATGCGTCAAATTTGTTGCTGCTAATTATCACTAAATCTTCAATATTTCGTGTCATCACGTTGCAAATATTATCTAAAGGCAAATCATTCGCATCATGTCCAAAGGGATCTTCTATTTGAATGCCAATTTCTTCGATACCTAATAGAGTGAAGCTAATTAAAGCGACGATTGGGCCTGTCATCCATTGCAGTTGATCTACCATCTGGAATGGAAGTGATAATGAATAAATCATTAATAATTGCTTTAAATGAATAGAATACGCGAGCGGAATTGGTGTTCTGAGAATACGTTCACAAATGCCTATAACATCAACCATTTGGTGTAAAAGTTGGAGCATATCGTTGAGTTGATAACGATCAAGCTTTTCCTTTATGGACTGATCTTGGAGATAGCTACTAATCCAAAATGCAATCTCAAGAGGTGGATGCTGCATCGTTTTGAGATGTTCAAATTGTTTTACTGAGAGGTTAGCTTCAAGTTCTGCATTGACTGGCTCTGAGCGCAAGTGTAATTTTAAAGCGATCGCAAAAGCTGGTAATAGATTGACAGCGGCAATTTTAGCTTGACGATCACTTGGTTCTTTTTCTGCAATTGCTACTAAGATTTGTCGAGATAAATTCCGAACTGTATTTACAAGCAATCCCCAAGCTTTGCGACCTTCCCAAAATCGTTCATAGGCAGTGTTGGTTCGGAATACGAGCAACAAACCCAACACAATATTGGGAATAATGTTTCCCAATATTGGTAAGGAAACTTTGACTTGATAAAGATATAGAATATAAATGAAAATGCCAAACAATCCACACATTAGCGATCGCGGCAAAACCTCAGGAACTACTGAGCCTTTCCATCGCAGTGCAATGTGAAACCACCCATCATTTTTTTTCATTACAGATTCTAATTGAGACTTGATGCTAGCAGTTTACCCCAAGGCTAAACCCATGCTGTAGCTACGCTCATGAAATTGAGACTATATAAGGTGTTTCGGGGAAGTCAAACATCATAAACGGCTCAATGCTTTTCATGATAGGTGCTTCAGATGTCGAATACCTCCGATGCTAAAACCATTGTGCATAAAAATTTCAGGTCTTTAAGCTAAAGCACCTCCCCGAAACACCCATTGAGCCAACGGAAAAAGTAAGGATTAGGTATAAGTCCGACCGCGCCAACTTTTGGGCTTGGTAAGTGCTGAAATCCAGATCCGAATTACTGCAACAGGATCGGCAAGGGGAGACAGCCAAAACCAAAAGCCTACCTCTGTATAGCTAGTACGAATACCAAACACAAGTAAGCATCGGATAAAGACCAGAAAGGCATTGAGGCAAAACAAAATATTCATCAATATTGATGATGCTGGTTGCCAAATTGATAGTGCAATGAGCATTAATATTGGCAATCCCTGAACGGCTGTGAGTAAGAGACAATCCGCAAAGGTTTGGCTTGGGGTCGAAGCATCCTTAAGATCAAGCGATCGCCCCCATTCGCGCCATGTTTCTGCCATAGACGTATACATCCGCACCTGCATCAATGCTGCACCATCGAGAAAGCCCACCTTTGCGCCACGTTGCGCAGCAGCTCTAGCAAGGGTGACATCATCGCAAAACGATGATTTAGCTAATTCATAGCCATTTAACTCAACCAATTTTGCGCGTTTAGACAGGAAACATTGACCATTTGCCATCACCCTATCTTCGGTAAATTGAGTGCGATCGCCTGTTGCCCCAAAACGAAAAATGAGCGTGATCAATAGCGCGGGTTGAAGCCACTGCTCGCCTGCGGTCTTGAGAATAAATTTTGGAGACAGCGATACAATATCAAAATTATCAACCGTGGCTTGATCCACAAAACTGGCGACTAAACCCTTTTGCGGTAATGTATCGGCATCGATTCCAAGTACCCACTCACTCGTAGGGTCACTATTTAAAAATCCTGTATGCAAAGCCCAAGGTCTGCCAACCCAACCTTCAGGTAACGGATCGTCAGTAATCAGCTTTAAGGGAATTGGAAAATCCTTTTGTAACTTCTGCACATATTCGGGAGTGCCATCTTGCGATCGGCTATCCACCACTATAATTTCTTTAGCGGCTTGATCGCGCAAACCTTCTAAACAAATCGGTAAGCGATCAATTTCATTAAGTGTAGGGATAACAATCGAAACCTTAGGATCTTGCTTAGCTAAAGCTTCGGCTGAGAACTCAAGGGGTAACAATGGTGCTGTGCGATCGCGGGCAGTGCTGAGACGTTTGAGCAGCACAAGTGTCGCGGGGACTTGTAGCAGCAAAAAAAATATCGGGAAACCTATTAAAAAAAGCGGATTATTCAACTTCGATGGAGATACTTATGTTCTTAAAATTTAATCCTATCGTAAATCAATCCGCGCATTGCGCGGATTGATTTACGATTATTCTTCTAATAAGCTTCTCAACATCCACGCTGTCTTTTCGTGAACTTGGAGTCGTTGAGTCAAAAGATCGGCAGTTGGTTCATCGTTGGCTTTTTCTGCGATCGGGAAAATTGAACGGGCTGTTCTTGTGACAGCCTCTTGCCCTTCGACGAGCAACTTGATCATTTCTGTCGCTTTAGGTACTCCTTCGGTTTCGGGAATTGAAGTGAGTTTGGCATAGGCAGAATATGTGCCGGGGGCAGGAATACCAAGTGAGCGAATTCTTTCTGCAACAAGATCAACGGCTAAAGCTAGCTCTGTATACTGTGCTTCAAACATGAGATGTAATGTATTGAACATTGGTCCAGTTACATTCCAATGGAAGTTATGGGTCTTGAGGTAGAGAGTATAGGTGTCGGCAAGTAAGCGTGATAATCCATCAGCGATCGCAATCCGATCCTCTTCAGAAATACCAATATTAATCGAGCTAGATAGCTCTTTGTCGCTAGATTTTTCCTTGTTTTTGCCCATTTTTGTTGTTATCCAGATTATTACTGAAAGTATTATAACCATTCTGATAACCACATAAATACACCCATCAGGAGTTTGTGAAGCCATGAAAGAGCTTTTCTGGAAATATCAATATAACTTCTGCAGCTTACTCCTCTTTTTCTGTAGTGCTATAGCCTTAGCCACTTTTATCGAGACAAATCAAAACCCAAATAGTGAGAGGCGGCGCGAAGCGCCACCTCTCACTATTTGGGTTTGGCTCAATAGGTGAATCGGGGAGGTAAAGAAAGGAGAGAGTCCAACAAAGCACTTAGCAAAGCTTTACCCCTCCTCTTAGCATTATGAACAAACTCAAAGAAGCTCAAATACAAAGGCAACTTTTCT
>Ga0209985_10002795_pt1 | contig 15432 bp, 12 predicted proteins | sample NOAtaG_FD_187305 | JGI IMG/M metagenome (GOLD analysis project Ga0209985, IMG submission 187305) | Freshwater lake microbial communities from Lake Erie, under a cyanobacterial bloom - NOAA_Erie_Diel6S_1000h metaG (SPAdes) (version 2) | ecosystem: Environmental > Aquatic > Freshwater > Lake ...
CGACCTGCATACGCAGTCCAACCCGCTGCCGATGTGTCACCGCCCGGGGGTGCTGGTCAAGCTGACTGTGAGCTGATCGATGGCCTTCGTCGAGCTCCTGTATGAGGCGGCGGCGCGTGCGGGCCTGCTGGTGAGTGCCGAGGTGGCTGGTCGAACGGTTTCGGTTGGATTCCTGTGCCTTGACGAAAACCTGCTCGACGGGTTGGTTCGTTCGGCGGCCTACACGATCACCTACCCGCTGTCGCAGCTCCCCGACCTGGATGCCGGGGACACCCTTGCCATCGCAGGCCAGACCTACCAGGTGCGTGATGTGCGCGCCATCGGCGACGGGACCGAGCGTCGCGCCGATCTCACTCGTCTGTAGGAAGCACCGATGAACTCGATCCGCGAGCGGATTCTGCTGGCGGTGATGGCGGCTGCCCGGCCTGCAGCCGAAGGGCTTGGGGCCACGCTGCACCGTTCCCCCACGGTGGCCATCAGTCGCGAGCAATGCCCGGCGTTGGCGGTGTTTCCTGAGTCGGAGTCCATCACCGAACGCGCCAACGACCGCGTCACGCGCGAACTCACTCTTCGCGTCGTCGCACTGGCCCGGGCCGTTCCACCGGCATCTCCAGAAGCCGATGCCGACCGCCTGCTTACCGCCGTCCACGCCGCCTTGATGGCGGACGGGAATCTCGGTGGCTTGGCGCTCGGCATCCGGGAGCAGGAATGCGAGTGGGAAGTCGAGGACGCCGATGCAGTGGCCGTGGCGCTCCCTGCGCGCTATCGCATCACGTACCGGACGCTGGCCAATGACCTTTCAACCCTTGGATGACACCTATGACCCACCTCGTTTTGACGCGCCCGCACACCCACGCAGGCAAGGCGTATGGCGTCGGTGACCGGGTCGAGATCGATGCGACTTCCGCCGACTGGCTGATCGCGCACGGTATCGCCACCCCGGAGCCAATCGTCCCCGTTTCTGAACTCGAACCCAAACCTCTCCAACGCAAGGAACCCAAGCAATGAGCACCTATGCCAGTTTTCAAGGCCGCGTCTTCCTCGGCAAGCGCGACATCGACGGCCACCCCATCGAAGTTCGCTCGCCCGGCAACGTCGCCGAGCTGAAACTCTCCCTCAAGACCGACGTGCTGGAGCACTACGAGAGCCAGACCGGCCAGCGATCCTTGGATCACCGGATGGTCAAGCAGAAGTCCGCCACCGTGAACCTCACCATCGAGGAATTCACCAAGGAGAACCTGGCGCTGGCCCTCTACGGCAACCACGTCGTCGGCACGCCGGGCACCGTCACGGCCGAACCTGTGGGCGGTGCCACGCCGACAGCTGGTGACCGCTACTTCCTCGCCCACCCCAAGGTGTCGACCCTGGTGGTGGTGGATTCGGCGGGCACGCCCGCAACCCTGGTCTTGGGCACGAACTACACGGCCGACACCGACTTCGGTGCTATCCAGTTTCTGGATACCACTGGCTTCACCGCGCCTTTCAAGGCCAGCTATGCCTACGGTGTGGCCACCGAGATCGGTATCTTCACGCAGGCGCTGCCCGAGCGCTTTTTGCGGCTCGAAGGTATCAACACGGCGCAGGGCAATGCCAAGGTGCTGGTCGAGCTCTACCGCGTAGCTTTCGACCCCTTGAAGGAAATCTCCTTCATCTCGGACGAATACAACAAGTTCGAGCTGGAAGGCTCGCTGCTGGCCGACACCACCAAGCCCTTCGACGCGGTGCTGGGCCAGTTCGGCCGCATCGTGCAGCTTTGATCGGGGTGCGCCATGAGTGATCTGGAAACCCTTATTCCGCAAAGCATCGAACTGGTCATCGACGGTGAGCCGTTGGCCATCAAGCCGCTGAAGGTCGGGCAAATGCCCGGCTTCTTGCGGGCGATCTCGCCGGTGATGCAGCAACTCACCACCACGGACATCGATTGGCTGGCGCTGTTTGGTGAACGCGGCGACGACCTGCTGTCGGCCATCGCCATCGCCGTCGGCAAGCCTCGCGCGTGGGTCGATGAGCTGGCCGCCGACGAAGCGATCCTGCTGGCGGCCAAAGTGATCGAGGTGAACGCGGATTTTTTTACCCGGACGGTGATCCCGAAACTCGACGGTCTGTTCACCCAAGTGAAGCTGCCGCCCGGGGTGAAGTCGGCAAGGGCGGTGGCGGGTGGTTCGACGCCGTTCAGCACCTGATCGAGCACGGCCACCGCCTGCCCGACATCCTCGACTACACCTTGGCGCAGGTGCGCGGTTTCGTCGCAGCGACCGCGCGCACCGATGCGGCCCGAGATGCACGGCTGCTTTCGGTGATTGCCATTGGCACGCGCGGCGATGCCCGCCACCTCGATCAGACCCTCGACCGCCTCACCGACAAGGCCAACCTTCGTGACTGACCGCTGTGCGCATTTCCGTCCAGATCGATAGCGCCGCCGCCCAGGCGCAACTGCGCCGCTGGGGCGGCGAGTTCCGCGACAAGGTCAAGAAGGCGGTCGCACGCGCCATCGCCAGTGAGGCGGTCGAACTCAAGCAGGACGTGCGCAGCCACGTCGCCAGTCAGATGGCGGTGGTCAAGAAGTCCTTCCTCAAGGGCTTCACCGCCAAGGTGCTGGCCAAAGACCCGAACCGGTTGCCTGCGCTTTACGTGGGTTCGCGCATTCCGTGGTCGGGGATGCACGAGACCGGTGGGCAGATCGCTGGCCGGATGCTGATTCCACTGAACGGCCGGGTGGGTCGCAAGCGATTCAAGGCGCAGGTGGCCGAGCTGATGCGCGGCGGCAATGCCTATTTCATCAAGAACGCAAAAGGGAACATCGTCCTGATGGCCGAGAACATCAAGGAGCACGACCGGCCACTGGCGGGCTTCAAGCGCCGTTACCGCAAGGCTGAGGGCATCAAGCGCATCAAGCGCGGTGCAGACGTGCCCATCGCCGTCCTGGTGCCCAAGGTCACGCTCAAGAAGCGCATCGATATCGAGCGTCTGGTTGCGGGTCGCATCCCGCGTCTGGCGGCCGAGGTCGAGCGCCAGATCAGCACGGTGGACTGACTCATGGCCAAACGAATTTCCATCCTCGTCGCGCTCGAAGGGGCTGACGACGGACTCAAACGCGCCATCACGTCCGCCGAACGCAGTCTCGGCGAGCTGTCGACCACCGCCAAGACCGCCGGGGCGAAGGCCGCCGCCGGAATGGCCGAGGTCAAGGCCGGGATGTCGGCGTTCGGTGATCAGGTGGCGACGGCCAAAACGCAGCTCCTGGCCTTCTTGTCGATCAACTGGGCTGCTGGCAAGGTGCTGGAGATCGTCCAGATCGCCGACGCCTGGAACATGATGTCCGCGCGTCTGAAGCTGGCGACGGCGGGTCAGCGTGAGTTCACCACCGCCCAAGCGGCCCTGTTCGATATCGCCCAGCGCATCGGCGTGCCGATTCAGGAAACGGCCACCCTGTACGGCAAGCTCCAGCAGGCCGTGCGGATGCTGGGTGGCGAGCAGAAGGACGCGCTGACGATCACCGAGAGCATCTCGCAGGCTCTGCGCCTGTCGGGTGCATCGGCCACCGAAGCGCAGTCCTCCCTGCTGCAGTTCGGGCAGGCGCTCGCCTCCGGCGTGCTGCGCGGCGAGGAATTCAACTCCGTCGTCGAAAACAGCCCCCGTCTGGCGCAGGCCCTGGCCGATGGTCTGAACGTGCCCATCGGGCGATTGCGCAAGCTGGCCGAAGAAGGGCGCTTGACCGCCGACGTGGTGGTCAACGCGCTGATGAGCCAGAAGGACAAGCTGGCCAGCGAGTACTCCCAACTGCCGCAGACGGTGAGCCAGGCCTTCGAGCGCCTGCGCAATGCCTTCGGGCAGTGGATCAACCGGGTCGATGAATCGACGGGTCTGACCAAGAAGCTGGCTGAGGCGCTGACCTTTCTCGCCAACAACCTCGACACGTTGATGCAGTGGTTGAAGCGCATCGCCGAAGTCGGGCTTGCGGTGCTGATCTACCGCCTGATCCCGGCGCTCATCACCGCGTGGCAGACCGCCGGTGCGGCGGCAGTCACGGCCGCCAGTGCCACCGCTGCAGCCTGGACGACGGCCAACCTGTCGGTGTCGGCGGCCGTGGCCAGCGTCGGCGTGCTCAAGACGGCGTTCGCCGTGCTGGGTGCCTTCCTGGTCGGCTGGGAGATCGGGACGTGGCTGTCGGAGAAGTTCGAGATCGTCCGCAAGGCGGGCATCTTCATGGTCGAGATGCTGATGAAAGGCATCGAGCAATTGCAGTACCGCTGGGAGGTATTCAAGGCGGTTTTCACGTCGGACACCATCGAGCAGGCCACCAAGCGCCATGAGGCCCGCCTCGCGGAGATGAACCAGATCTTCGCGCAGATGTACGCCGACGCAACCAAGGGCGCGGACGCCGCCAAGGGCGCGATGAACACCGCCGCCACCGCCGCCGAGGAGATCGCGAAGCGGCTCGAAGCCGTGCGCCAGGGTACGCAGGAAGCGGTCGGGCGTGGCATCGAGGCCGTCCACGGTGCCCTGGAGAAGCTGAAGTCTCGCCTCGGTGAGGTCGAGCAGGCCGTCGGCAAGGCCAATCAGACGGTCAACGACGCCACTGCCAAGATGGCCGAGGCCTACAAGGGCCTGACGTCCATCGTCGAAGCCAACCTGCAGCGCCAGATAGAGGCGGTGAAGGCACGCTACCAGCAGGAGCAATCCGCGCTGGAAGTCTCGAAGCAGTCCGAAGCCGCGCTGATCACCAAGTCGACAGCCTTGCTGACCGATGCGCTGACCCAGCAGACCACGCTGCGGCGGCAGGCGACTATCGACGCGTTGAAACTGATCGACGACGAGTCGCGGGCCAAGATCGAAGCGGCACGCCGTGACGGTCAGACCGAAGCCGAGCGCGCGGCCAACGTCCAGCGGGTCGAGAACGAAATCCTGGCGACCAAGCGCCAGACGATGACCCAGGCGCTGGCCGAGTACCGACAGCACATCGACGCGCTCAACACCGAGGCCAACCGGCATCTGGCCGAGATCAAACGCATCGAGGAGGAGAAACGCCAGCTCTCGATGACGACGGAGGAGCGTGTCCGCGACATCCGTCGCCAGGGCATGACCGACTTCGAGGCCACGGAAGACCGCAAGCGCCAGATCGCCGAGTACCAGGAGAAGGCCCGCGAGGCGCTTGCCAACGGCGAGTTCGAGCAGGCCCGACAACTGGCCCAGAAGGCGATGGACTTGGCCTCGCAGGTGGCCAGCTCGCAAACCAGCGAAGCCAAGCGCGGCGAAGACGCCCGCAAGCAGTCCGAGCAGGCGGTTTCGCAGGTCACCCAGCTCGAATCGCAGTCACGCGATGCCTATCGCAAGCAGGAATACGCGCAAGCCGAAGCCCTGATGCGCCAAGCAGACGCGTTGCGCGCCGAACTGGCCCAGAAGACCAAGGATGCCGACGCACAGATCGCACAGGGCAAGGATGGTGTCAATCAAGCCATCCAGCGCATCCGCGAGTCCGAGGAGATTCTCAACAAGACCCTGGATGCCGAAGCCAAGGCGCACCAGACGGCTGCACAGGCTGCGCTGACTGCGCGCGAGCAGATTCAGCAGACCCTCACGCAGACCGAAACCCAGATCGACCAGATCACGGCCAAGCTGAAAGACGGCCTGAAGGTCACGCTGGACGCCAACACGACGCGCTTCGACAAGGCCATCACTGATCTGGACAAGTTGCTGGCCGAGAAGGAGTACCTGCTCAAGATTCAGGCTGACTTGCAGGAGGCCGAGAAGAAGCTGCAGCAGTACGAGCAACTGCTCAAGGAAGGCAAGACGCTGCCGGTGGACGCCGACGTGTCCAAAGCCAAAGAGGCGCTGGCCAAGCTCAAGACCTACGCCGACCAGAACTCACAGTTCGAACTGAAGGTGGCGACCGAGAAGGCGCAGGCCGCGATCACCAACGTCGAGGGTCAGATCAAGGCACTGGATCGCATCCAGACCGAATCCCGGCACCAGGTCAGCACCAACGCCGATGCGGCCCGCGCCGAGGTCATGAGCCTGAACGGGGCCAACACCTCGAGCACGCACACGATCTACGTGAGGAAGGTGGAAACGAATGCCACCGGTGGTCTGGTCGGTGGTGGCGTGCGCCGATATGCCGACGGTGGTGCGGTGGCTCCGGCCTTTCCCCGGATGAGTGGCGGCTCGGTTCCCGGCTCCGGCCATCACGACACGGTGCCGCGCACCTTGGATGCGGGCGCCTTCGTGATTCGCAAGGCTGCGGTGCAGAAGTACGGCGGCGGCGCGTTGTCGAGACTGGCCAATGGTGTCGCCCGATTCGCCATCGGCGGTTCGGTTCGAGCGTTCGGTGACGGTCGATCTCCGGCTGGCGGCGAGCAGTTCAGTACCCCGAAGAAGAACCGCGAGGCTGCCGAGGCTCAAAAGATGATCGAGCTCGGCCTGCAGGGGCTGGACCAGTACACCAGCTGGCTGCAGTGGAACTACGGTGCCTCGGTCAGCCTGGACATGCGACGCAAGACGATGGAGTACTGGGGCAAGCTGGCGCGAGAGGACCGACGCGCGCTGGAGGGCTTCGTCGACCGCAAGGTACTGACCGGCAATGAGCGCCAGACCCTGGATCGGATCAAGCAGAACTGGCGGCAGGCGATGGCGCAGCCGCTGGTCTATGGCAAAGACCTGGAGCGGGATCTGATCGACTACATGGAGCAGAACCAGGGCGAGTTCTACCGACGCGGTGGCATGGCCAAGTCCGACACCGTCCCGGCGATGCTCACGCCAGGCGAGTACGTTGTGAACAAGGATGCGGTGTCTCGCTATGGCGCTGGTTTCTTCGAAGCGATCAACAACCTGTCCGCCCCGGCGCAGGCCTTGGCCGGTCGCGCGCTCGCGGGCGTTCAGGGTTTCGCCACAGGCGGCTTGGTTCAGCCCAACGCCACGCGGCTGACCCGACCTGTGCTGGCGACAGACGCCGGGCCCAGCCGCACGGTGCGTGTGGAGCTTTCCTCGGGAGACCGCAAGGTCAGCGCCTCCATCGATGCGCGCGACGAGTCGCGCCTTCTGCAACTTCTTGACGCTGCTCGTACCCGGGCGGTGTGAGTCCATTCCGATGCAACTGAAGAACCTCTCCAATGAGGTGGCCTTGCTGCTGCCCGACGATTTGCTGTGGAGCGATGAGCACGCGTGGTCGCCCGCTGTGGCGGCCACGTCCTACCTCATCACCGGAGCCTTGCTGATCCAGTCCGCCACGCGGCAGGCCGGTCGCCCCATCACGCTGGTGGGCGCGCCCGATATGGCCTGGGTGACGCGTGCCACGGTCGAGCAGTTGCGCGCGTGGTCCGCAATTCCCGTCGGCAACAACGCAGGCCGCTTCGTCTTGAGCCTCAACGATGGCCGCGCGTTCACCGTGGCCTTCCGCCATACAGAAACGCCCATCGAGTCCGAGCCGGTTCTGGGCATTCCGGCCCGCGCTGACACCGACTTCTATCGCCTGACCCTGCGATTCCTGGAGATCTGAAATGCCGATCCAGTCCGGCGACGTGAAACTGCTGAAGTCCGCCGTGATGGCGGACGTTCCCGAGGGCGGTGGCGCACCCACAGGCATCACCATTGCCGATGGTGTCTCGAACGCCATCTTCCCCGACATCTCCGAGCTGGATCGCGCCGGGGGAAGGGTCAATCTGCGCAAGTCCTTCGTCTCGGTGCAGACTGACGACACCGACACCTACTTCGGTGCCAACGTGATCGTGGCCGAGCCGCCGCAGGATGCCCGCGTCAGCGTCACGCTGTTCAGCACCGAGAAGACTTTCGACACTCGCGAGCAGGCGCAAGTGCGCATCGAGGCCTACCTCAACAAGGGCCCCGAGTGGGCGGGCTACCTGTTCGAGAACCACATCGCGGGCCAGCGCGTGATTCAGCTTTTCCAGCGCGTCACCGACACCATCCCCAACGTCGGGCAGACCTTGGTCTTGATCGAGAACGAGGGTTTGGGCACGCAAAAGGAGCAGTACATCCGGGCCACCTCGATTTCTGTGGTGGAGCGCACCTTCACCTACAACGGCGACCAGGACTACAAGGCCAACGTCGTCACGGTCGACATCAGCGATGCCTTGAGGTACGACTTCACCGGCTCGCCCGCGACCCGAACGTTCACGCGCGCCACCAACGGTACCAAGGTGCGTGACACGGTCGTGGCCGACGCCGGAACCTACGTCGGTGTGGTGCCACTGACCCAAGCCGCTGCGGTCGGCGACTTCACGATCCGGGGCGCCTCGATCTACACGCAGCTGGTGCCGAGCGCGCAGACCGAGACGCCGATCTCCTTCGTCCCTCCCTACGCGGCCGCTGGATTGCCAGTGCCTGGGGCTGTCGCGGTGAGCTACACCGCCAGCCACGCCTGGACCACCAGCATCAAGTTCAACCTGCCCGGTGGATGCCTGCCCGGGTCACTGGCCATCCAGACCGATGGCATCACGATCTTCGATGACGCGGGCTTGCTCAAGACCGCCAGCGGGACGGTTGGCACCATCGACTACGCCAACGGCATCCTGACCCTGAATTCCGGGACGATGTCCAACGCGAAGGCGGTCACCTACACGCCCGCCGCACAGATTCTTCGTGCGCCGCAGAGCTCGGAAATCCCGGTCACACCGGAGTCGCGCAGCCAGTCCTACGTCGGCACCGTCAACCCCATTCCGCAGCCTGGCACGCTGGCGATCAGCTACATGGCGCAAGGGCGCTGGTACGTGCTGTCCGACGGCGGCAATGGTTCACTCAAGGGGCTGGATGCCAGCTACGGCGCGGGTACGTTCAACAGAAACACCGGTGCGTTCGTCGTGACGCTGGGGGCCTTGCCTGACGTGGGTAGTTCGCTCGTCCTGAGCTGGAACGTCCCGACCCAGGAAACGCAGCAGCCCTCAACCACGCTGAAGGCGACGCAGAGCCTTGTTTTGAGTCCGCCCGCAGGGACGGCGGTGCAGCCCGGGTCGCTCACCGTGTCCTGGGAGTACGGCGGCACCAAGACGGCCACGGCGGCCACCTCGGGCGTGCTGTCGGGTGCCGCCACTGGCAGTCTCAGCGTGGCGCAGAACCGCGTGGACTTCGCGCCGAACGTGTTGCCATCGGTGGGCACGGAGCTCACCGTCACCTACGTGGCGGGCCCCAAGCAGCTGGATTCCTTCGCACATCCCTCACGCAATGGTGCAGGGTTGCTGCCGGTTACCGCGACTCTTGGGGCCATCGAGCCGGGCTCCCTAGAAGTTGAATGGAACACCTTCACCGACGAGGCGGTGCTCGGTGCGTACACGTTCGCTCAGTTGCAGGAGATGGGCATTGGCGTCTCGATCTGGCGCGACCCCATCCAGATCGCCCGCGACGATGGCAATGGCAACGTGATTCTGAACGGCGCATCGGTCGGCTCCGTCAACTACGCGACCGGTCAGGTGACCTTCAACCCGGATGTCTCGATCCGCATCCCGCGTCCGGTCTACACGGCTGCGGCGATCAACGGTACGGGTCGGTGGCGATTGAACTACGGCGGCATCGCCTACGTGGATGCGCCGTCGCTGTACCCCAACGACGAGTCCGGCTACGTCAAGCTGCGCTACAACAGCGCGGGCTCGACTAGCAACCAGACCGAGACGTTTCAGTTCCTCCCGGCCTTCAAGCTGGTGCCGGGGGTGAATGCCCAGGTGGTGACTGGCACGGTGCTTCTCTCCATCAGTGGCGCGCAGCCGTGGGGCGACAACGGACAGGGCACGCTGCGCGAGTTCACCACCAGTGGCTGGGTCACGCGCGGCACGATCAACTACCTGTCCGGGGACGTGGCGCTGACGTCCTGGACGGCGGGCACGAACAACGCGATTCAACGCGCCAGTTGCGTGACCACGGTCGGCGAGAACATCTCCAGCGAGTACGTATTCCGCACCGGCGCGGCCCCGCTGCGTCCGGGGTCGCTGTCGATCCAGTACGCCCGCGCGGTTGGTGGCACGCAAAGCGTGACGGCCGGGATTGACGGCAAGATCGAGGCAACCGGCATCGGCGGCAGCGTCGACTACGAAACCGGTCTGGTGCGCGTGCGCTTCGGAACGATGGTCACGGCGGCCGGGAACGAGAGCCAGCCTTGGTACGCCGCCGACCGGGTGGGCACTGACGGAAAGATCTTCCGGCCCGAGCCGGTGGCTGCATCCAGCGTGCGCTACAGCGCGGTCGCCTACAGCTATCTGCCGCTGGACGCTGATCTGCTTGGCATCGATCCGGTGCGCCTGCCCAGCGATGGGCGCGTGCCGATCTTTCGCCCGGGCGGCTTCGCCGTGGTGGGTCACACCGGCAAGATCACAACCTCGGTCAGCAACGGCCAGACCATCAACTGCGCGCGGGTGCGCCTGTCGCGCGTGCGTGTCGTTGGCCACGACGCGGCGGTGATCAACACCGGGTACTCCACCGATCTGGAAGCGGGCACCGTCACCTTCATCAACGTGTCGGGCTACAGCCAGCCCGTGACCATCGAGCACCGCATCGAGGACATGGCCGTGGTGCGGGATGTGCAGATCAGTGGCGAGATCAGTTTCACGCGCGCCCTGACACACGAATATCCGCTGGGGAGTCACGTCTCCAGCGCCCTGGTGGCCGGTGACCTGTTTGCCCGCGTGAATCTGGTGTTCGACCAGTCGACGTGGAACGGTACGTGGTCGGATGCCTTGTCGGGCAGTTCCGCAACAGCGACCTTCAACAACACGCAGTACCCGATCCGCGTCACGAACCGGGGGGCACTGACCGAGCGTTGGATCGTGCGCCTGACCAACAGCACCTCGTTCGAAGTCATCGGCGAGAACGTCGGCGTGATCGCCACAGGCAACACCAGTGCGGATTGCGCGCCCAACAACCCGGCGACCGGCGTGCCGTACTTCCATCTGCCCGCGCTCGGCTGGGGCAATGGCTGGGCCACCGGCAACGTGCTGCGCTTCAACACCATCGGCGCGCAGTTCCCGGTCTGGGTGGTGCGCACCGTCCAGCAGGGGCCGGAGTCCGTGCCCGACGACAACTTCACGTTGCTGATTCGCGGCGACGTGGACACCCCCTGATTTCGTAGACAGGAACCAATGAAATGACCGACCTGACCGTCAAATACTTCAACAGCGGCATGACCGGCGCGCCACAGATCTCCAACAACTGGGGCGATCTGGTGACGATGCTCGATGCCTGCCTCGTCAACGGTTTCGCCCTGAAGGCCATCGACACCTTGACCTTCGCCGATGGCGTGGCCACCGCCACCATCACGGCGGGCCACGCGTACCAGCCACATCAGGTGGTGTTGGTCGCCGGAGCCGAGCAGCCCGAGTACAACGGATCGTTCCGCGTGCTGACGACGACCATGACCACGTTCACCTATGCGGTGACGGGCACGCCAGTGTCGCCCGCGACGACGACCACGAATCTGAGCGCCAAGGTAGCGCCCCTCGGATGGGAGAAGCCTTTTGCGGGGACGAGCAAGGCCGCCTACCGCAGCAAGAACCCGCAGTCGCCACAGAACATCCTGCTGATCGACGACAGTCTCAAGACGCCGGGCTACACCACCGGCTGGGCCAAGTGGGCGAACGTCGGCATTGTGGAAGACCTGTCGGACATCGACACCATCGTCGGCGCGCAGGCCCCCTATGACCCGAACAACCCAACGCAAAACTGGAAGCAAGTTCAAGCAGGCCAGTGGGGTTGGTACAAGTGGTACCACGCGCGCAGTCCTGGGTACGACAACTCTGGCGACGGCGGTGCCGGTGGTCGCAATTGGGTGCTGATCGGTGACGACCGGTTGTTCTTTCTGTTCTGCACCAACGCAGCGGGCTATGGCTGGTATGGCCGCAACTGCTACTGCTTTGGCGACCTCATCAGCTTCAAACCAGGGGACAGCTACGCCACGATCCTTGCCGCCGAAGATATCTACTGGAGCAACAGCAGCAGCGGCTACTCAAGCTACCCGGGGCAGTACAACGGCTACGGTCTGGTGTCTTCGCTGGACTTCACGGGCAAGGTGCTGCTGCGCAATCACACCCAGCTCGGCAACCCGGTTCGCTTCGGCCTGACGTCCCTGAACACCAACAACGGTCAGCAGATTTGCGGCCGGGGCCCGACACCGTTCCCGAATGGCGCTGACTACAGCTTGTGGCTGCTGCCCACCTACGTGCGGCAGGAGGACGGGCATATGCGAGGCATCTTGCCCGGGATGCTGTGGATGCCCCAAGACCGACCCTACAGCGATCAGACCATCGTAGACAACGTGGTCGGTCAGGCGGGCAAGCGCTTCTTGCTGGTCAGGACGCAGTACAGCTCTGAAACCGAAGGCGCGCAGATCGCGTTCGACATCACCGGCCCGTGGAGGTAAGCCATGAGCTACCCGCTGAGCGAGTCCTTCGCCACGGCTCCCGCGCCCGGCTACACCGCCGTGCTGGGCGGAATGGCCGCGACACACAACAGCGCCCAGCAATCCATCGACATCTCGGCCCCGAACAGCCAGTCCATCCTGCGCTTCAACGAAACCGCCCACGGCGACTTCTGGTTTGAGGCGGACATCGAGTTGCTGACCGACCCAAGCGCCCGCAAGCACATCGGCCTGTGGATGACCACCGGCAACGGTTCCGAGGGCTACCGGTTCGCGCATCTGGACGGTGCCTGGGTCGTGACACGCTGGAACAGCGGCTTCGGGGACGGCGTGGCAGTGACGGGCGGCGTCAACGATGGAGCGAAACCGGTCGCGGGCGTCGCCGACGTGGCCCCGACCTTCAACGTCGGCCAGCGGCTGACGCTGCGTTGCGAGGTCATCGTCGGAGCCTTCGACACCAATGGCGTGCCCTGGGCACGTCTGATCCAGTTCAAGGCCGGCGGAGTGCTGATGTTCCAAGTCGGGGATGCAGCGTACCGGGGCAAGCTGATCCCGGGCGTGTTCCTGTATGGGGCCACGGCGCGCGTCCACGCCATCGCGGGTGACACGCCGTCAGGTCTGCCCGCGTTTCCCGCAACCGTCGGCGTGAACGCTGCCGATGACCTGCTGCCGCTGTCCGGTGGACCGACTTCGGTGCTGCCCGATCCCGCCGCCAACATCGGCGTCAATGCCGATTGCGACCTGATGCGGCTGAACAGCCCCTCGTCCGTGTTGTGGAACCGGGGCGGCGGCTACGACTGGCACTTCCGCGCCATCCCGAACGGCCGCAAGGACATCCATTTCAGCGGCCACGGGGTGATCGTCGGAACCGTGAAGGAGAAGGGTCAGCCCGACCAGCCCCTGGTGCGGCGGGTGCAACTGATCAGCGAGAACACCCGCGTCCTGGTGGCCGAGACCTGGAGCGACACCACGGGCGCGTACCGGTTCGAGTTGATCGACCCGGCCCAGAGGTACACCGTGGTCAGCTACGACCACAAGCAGATGTACCGCGCCGTGATCGCGGACAACCTTCATCCGGAGATGATGCCGTGACCGTTGCCATCACTGTCGAACACAACGAGGCACGGCTGGCGGGCACCCTGGCGTTCCTGGATGCGGGCAGTAACCCGGCGCGACTGCGCATCTACGGCGGCACGCGACCCGCTACACCGGCGACGACGCCGACGAGCGCGATGCTGGTCGAGATCAGGCTCACCAAACCCGCAGGCACGATTGCGGGTGGGCTCCTGACTCTGGCGCAGCAGGAGGATGGCTTGATCACCAGCACCGGCGTTGCTACGTGGGCGCGGCTGGTCAATGGCAACGAAGTCACGGCGCTGGATCTTGACTGCAGCGGCACCGATGGCAGTGGCGACGTAAAGCTGGCCAGCACCAATCTCTATCTGGGTGGCGACGCCCGGATGGTGTCGGCGATCCTGGGGTAGCCCGTGCCGAGTGCATCCAGCGAACTGACGCTGGCCGCCACGCTGCCGTTACCCAAAGTCAGCATCGCGTTCGGCCCACCTCTGGTCAACCTGCTGTTCGATCAGCCCGCTGCCACCGACGCCGACTTGGTGTTTGGAGCGGGCTTCGTCGCACCGCGCGACGACCTGGTGGTGCTGGCCAGCCTGCCGCTTCCGGTCGTCTCAATCAAGTTCATTCCGCCCGCGCGGGCCGAACTGCTGGCCGAGCTGCCTGCACTGACAGTCAGCACCCTGGTGCTGCGCCCGAGCGTGCCCTTGGACGTGGCGGGCGCAAGTCTTCCCGGTGTCGTGTTCTCCGGCGAGGTCAGGTACTACTCGCGCACGCAGCGACCGACGGTGGGCCAGACCGCTCACCCTTGGCAATTGGCGAGACAGACCGAGGACGGTGCCACGCAGGGCCAGCAGGACGCTGGCACTACACCCGCAGGCTGGGCCGCGTTCTGGCGACGCACCTTGAGTGTTCCTCAAGGCATCGAACACAGGTTGCCGCCGGTGTTGGCGGCAGCGCCCGAGCAACGAAGCGCTCGCCACCAGGATGCGACCCGACTGCAGGATTCGACGTGGTTTGCGCACCAGGACGCCATGCGGTTTGAAGCGGCCCGACGCGGTCTGTTCCAGAACGCAGGCCCTCTGAGGAATGCCACGCGGTTCCGGCATCAGGACGGTGACCGCACCAAGCGCGCGGGGAGAGTGTCCCGGTGGCAAAGCGCTGTGTTGGTGGTGCGCGGCCAGGGGAGCGATTTTCAGACTGCACGGCCGCAACTGAAGGGCTGGCGCGGAAGGTATCAGGAGGCGGTGCCGCCGCCACCGGGCATCAGCCGGTGGGTGGTGCCCGAGCCACCCATTCCGCAGCCTTGCTACACGCCGAGCCCGCACCTGTTGTTTGCCGCGCTGGCCGCGACAGATGGGCACTTACTGTTCCTTTGTGAAAACCACATCACCCCGCCGCCGCCCGATGGGGAGCCGGTGGTCGTTCCTGTTCGGAGGGTCTATTTCGTGATCAACAACGTGACCCTGTACCGGGCGTCCGATGGCGCGCCGGTACCGGTGTTCAACCTCTCGCTGTCGCTCGATGCCTCGTCTTGGGCGTGGGGCTTCGATGCGGTGCTGCCCGCGAAGGCCGAGGCACTGGTTGCGGGCAACGCATCCGGGCCGGTCGAGCTCGTGGCCACCATCAACGGCACCACCTTCCGAGTGCTCGCTGAGAACATCAGCCGCGAGCGCAGCTTTGGCGACGCCAGCATCCGCATCTCCGGCCGAGGCCGAAATGCCGTGCTGGCCGCCCCCTATGCCCCTGTGATGACCTTCTCCAACCCTGAGGCTCGTACCGCGCGGCAGTTGATGGACGACGTGCTGGCGGTCAACGGCATCCCGCTGGGCTGGGCGGTGGATTGGGGACTGACGGACTGGAACGTTCCGGCCGGAGTGTTCTCGCAACAGGGAACTTGGATCGAGGCACTGGCCGCCATCGCCGGTGCTGCCGGGGGCTACCTGGTCCCGCACCCTTCGGCACAGAGCATCCGTGTGCTTCATCGCTACCCGGTGGCTCCGTGGGAATGG
>Ga0209985_10002796_pt1 | contig 15432 bp, 11 predicted proteins | sample NOAtaG_FD_187305 | JGI IMG/M metagenome (GOLD analysis project Ga0209985, IMG submission 187305) | Freshwater lake microbial communities from Lake Erie, under a cyanobacterial bloom - NOAA_Erie_Diel6S_1000h metaG (SPAdes) (version 2) | ecosystem: Environmental > Aquatic > Freshwater > Lake ...
GTTGGTGACGATGCGCACCGTGACGCCGCGGCGCGCGAGGTCGGCCAGGCGCCGCACGCCGGCGTCGCCGGGCACGAAGTAGGGCGAGACCAGGTCGAGCGAGACGCGCGCCGCGGACAGCGCAGCGAGCAGCGGCTCGGTGATGCCGGCGCCGCCGGCGGTGCGCCCGGCGTCCGCCGTGCCGCTGCCGGCGGCGGGCGACACGGGCGGGCCCGCGGGCTTGGCCGGCGGATCGGACAGCACCTGCACCGGCACCCACTGCAGGGGCTGCGGCGGCTGCAGCGAGCCCGGTGCCGCGGCGAGCCACGGCGTCTTCTGCAGCAGCGCGCGCAGCGCCGCCACCTCCCGCGTGGCCGACGGGTCGGCGAGCTCGGCGCGGTGGCGTTGCAGCAGCGCCGCGTCGGGCGGGCCGAGCAGCACGGGCAGCGGATAGGCCAGCGTGCTGTTCCAGAAACCGTCGAAGTGCTGCGCCGTGTCCCGTGCGGCGGGCCCCAGCGCGAGCAGGTCCAGGTCGGCGAACTGCAGCGATGCGTCCACGCCGAAGTAGACGTCGCCGACGTTGCGCCCGCCGACGATCGTGGCCAGGCCGTCGGCCGTGAACGACTTGTTGTGCATGCGGCGGTTCAGCCGCGCGAAGTCGGTCAGGTAGCCCAGCGCCTTCAGGTTGCGCTGGACGAACGGGTTGAACAGCCGGACCTCGACGCCGCGCTGGCTGGCCAGCGCCTGCAGCCAGGGGTCCATGCCGTCGATGCCGTTGTCGTCGAGCAGCAGCCGCACGCGCACGCCGCGCGCGGCGGCGCGCCACAGCTCGTGCAGCAGCAGGCGGCCCGAGGCGTCGTCGTGCCAGATGTAGACCTGCACGTCCAGCGAGCGCTCCGCGGTGCGCACCAGCCAAAGGCGCGCGGCCAGCGCCTGGACGGGCTCGCGCAGCGGCACGGTGCCGCTGCGTCCCTCGGATCCGGCCGGGTCGGCGGCCACCCGCGCGAGCGCGCTGTCGGCCCCCGCGACGAGCACGGTCGACGGCGCGCGCTCGGGCAGCGGCGGCAGCCGGTTCCAGCAGCCGGTCAGCCCGGCGGCGGCGCCGGCCGCCAGCGCCAGGGCGAGCCAGCGCCAGGGGCGCGCAGCGCGCCCCGACGTGCGCTCGCGGGCCGCGCTGCCGGCGTCGGCGTCGGCGTCGGCGCTGCTGTCGGCGTCGCGCCCGGCGCCAGCACCCGCATCGGCGCGGTGGCCCGCCCGCGGTGTCACCGCGCGGCGCAATCGAAGCCGAAGCCCGAGTACATGCCCGCGGCCTGCTTGCCCGTGTTGTCGGTGTCGGTCATCACGGCCACCGCCACCACCGGGCCGGCGGCGCTGCTGAAGGCGCGCCGGTAGTCCTCGCGCAGGTTGCGCCGCACGTCGTGCCAGCGGCCGAGCCCCTCGGTGCCCGACTGCACCACGATCATCTTGATCTGCGACGTGTGGGCCGACGGGATCACGGTGCCGGGCGCCTCGCGGCTGCCCCAGATGTAGATCAGCGCGGCGTACGGCGGCGGCCGGCCCGTCATCGTCTCGGCCATCTTGCGCCGCGCGCGTTCGCCCAGAGGCAGCTTGGCGGCGTCGCCGTCGAAGGCCACCACCACGCGCAGCGGCGCGTCCTCGCGCCGCGGGTCGGCATTGTCGGCGTCGGGCACCAGGGCGTCGGTCTTCCACGACCAGCGCAGCCAGCCGCCGGACCCGCGCGCCGGCCGGAACGACGTTCCGTACAGCGACGCCGAGCCGTCGGCCTGCGCCATCAGCACCTGCCGGCCCTCCTGCGTCGTCAGCTCGTAGCGCGTGTCCTTCTTCAGGCGCGACAGCGGCGCGTGCCCCCAGGGCGGTGCCTTGCCGTCCATCGGCAGAGGCCGGGCCGTGCAGCCTGCCGCTGCAGCCGGTGCCGGCGTGGCGCCTGCGGCCGGGGCCGCTGCACCGCCTGCCGCCGCGCCCGGGCCGCCGGCCGCGGACTGCGCGCCCGCGGAGCCGGCGGCGAGCGCCAGCAGCAGGCCCAGCCCCGCCACGCAAGTCCGCGGTCGCACGGGTGCGTTGGATCGATCGCCCACCGGGTGCCTCCTCGAGTCTGCCCACCGCCGCGGCGCCCGACGCGGGCCGCGGCGCGAACGACCCGGGCAGGATAGTCGAACCGCCCTCGGCATCGGCGGCAGGCCATCCGGGTTGACGACCATAGGGCGAGCGCCGCCGCTGCCGAACAATCGGCCGGTGGGCAGCGACGTCTACGTCATCGCCACGTCGTGCACGGCCTTCGGCAAGCACGCCGGCCGCAGCTTCGCCGATCTCGCGCGCGAGGCCTGGCTCGCGTTGCTCGACGACGGCGGCCTCGGTGCCGGCGACGCCGCGCTGGTGGAGCAGGCCTGGTTCGGCAACTGCGGCATGGGGCAGTGGGGCCAGGGCGGCATCCGCGGGCAGGTGTGCTTCACGCCGCTCGTCGAGGAGGGGCTGTTCCCCGAGCGCGTGCCGATGATCAACGTCGAGGGCGGCTGCGCCACCGCGTCGTTCGCCTTCCACGGCGCCTGGAAGGACGTGCTGTCCGGGCAGTCGCGCGTGAGCCTGGCGATCGGCGTCGAGAAGCTCGTCAGCCCCGACGACCCGGCGCGCACCGCGGCCATCTTCGCCACCGCGATCGACCAGCTCGAGCCCGCGCGCTGGCGTGCCTACTACGAGCGCGCCGGCCAGGAGGCGGGCAAGCCATTCGAGACCGCGGCCGGCCGCACCGTGTTCATGGACACCTACGCGATGCAGGCGGCCTGGCACATGCGCAGGCACGGCACGACGCAGCGCCAGATCGCCGCGGCCGCGTCCAAGAACCACCGCCACGGCAGCCTGAACCCGCTCGCGCAGTACCGCTTCGAGCTGTCGGTGGACGAGGTGCTGGCCGACCGCGAGGTGAGCTGGCCGCTGACGCGCGCGATGTGCTCGCCGCTGGGCGACGGGGCTGCCGCCGCGCTGCTTTGCAGCGAGGACGCGCTGGCCGACTTCCCGGCCGCGGCGCGGGCGCGCGCGGTGCGCGTCCGCACCAGCCAACTCGCCGGCGGCAAGTACCGGCGGCTCGACGAGCCCGGCCTGTCGCGCGTGGCCGCCGACAAGGCCTGGGCGCGCACGGGGCTGGCGCCGGCCGACATCGACGTCGTCGAACTGCACGACGCCACGTCCTTCTGCGAGCTCTACCAGCTCGAGATGCTGCGCCTGTGTCCGGAGGGGCGGGGCGGCCCGTTCGTCGAGTCGGGCGCCACGGCGCTCGGAGGCCGATTGCCGGTCAACGTGTCCGGCGGCCTCGTCTCCAAGGGCCACCCGGTCGGTGCCACGGGGCTGTCGATGGTGCACGAGGTGGTGCTGCAGCTGCGCGGCGAGGCCGGCGCGCGCCAGGTGCCCGGCGCCGAGCTCGGCCTGGTCGAGAACGGCGGCGGCGTGATGGGCTTCGACGAGGCTGCGTGCGCGGTGCACATCCTCCAGAAGAGCCGGTAGCGGGCGATGGCGGGCGACGATTCCTCACCCACCCCGCGCGCGGCAGGGCAGCCTGCGGTGAGTCCGCCAGCGCGCCAGGCCGCGTCCGGACCGATCGACTGGCGGCCCGAGGACCCGGCCACGCTCGCCGACCCCTACGCGGTCTTCGCGCGCATGCGCGACGAGGACCCCTGCCACTGGAGCCCGCGCCTGCGCAGCTGGGTGCTGACGCGCTACGACGACGTGCGCGCCGTGTGCCTGGACCGCGAGCGGCTGTCGTCCGACCGGCTGCGCCCGTACTTCGCCAGCCTGCCGGCCGCCGAGTCGGGCCGCATCGGCCACATCGTGCGCTACCTGGCGCAGTGGATGGTGTTCAAGGACCCGCCCGACCACACGCGGCTGCGCCGCCTCGTCAGCCGCGTGTTCCACGCCCGCTCGATGCAGGCGATGCGCCCGCGGGTGGAGGACATCGCGCGCTGGCTGCTCGACCGGCTGGCCGGGCGCGACCGCATCGACGTGGTGGCCGACTTCGCCGGGCCGCTGCCCTGCCTGGTGATCATGGCCCTGCTCGGGGTGCCGCGCGCCGACCTCGCCGAGGTCAAGCGGATGAGCGACGAGATGGCGCTGTTCATCGGCTCGTCGCGCACCTCGCCCGAGAAGTACGACACCGCCGAGGCCGCCACGCGCGAGATGGCCGCCTTCTTCGCGCGCCTGATCGACGCGCGCCGCGCGCGGCCCGAGGCCGACCTGCTGAGCGAGCTCGTGCACCTGCGCGACGACGACGGCGACCGGCTGGCCGACGACGAGCTGATCGGCACCTGCATCATGCTGCTGTTTGCCGGCCACGAGACCACCACCAACCACATCGCCAACGGCGTGCATGCGCTGTTGCGCTTTCCGGGCGAGGCGCAGCGGCTGCGCGCCGACCCGGGGCTGGCGGCCGCGGCGGTGGAGGAACTGCTGCGCTACGACGGTCCGTCCGGGGCGCAGGTGCGCGTGGTCGCCCGCACGCACGAGCTCCACGGCCGGCGTCTGGAGGAAGGCCAGCGCGTCTTCATCATGCTCAACGCGGCCAACCGCGACCCGCGCGCCTACCCCGAGCCCGACCGCCTCGACCTCGACCGCGACGGCCTGCCGCACCTGGCCTTCGGCTTCGGCATCCACATCTGCCTGGGCTTTCCGCTGGCGCGCACCGAGGGCCAGGTCGCGATCCCGGCGCTGCTGGCGCGCTACCGCTCCATCGAGCTCGACGGCGGGCCGCCGGAGTGGATCGACTCCCTCGTGTTCCGCGGCATGAAGGCGCTGCCGGTGAGGGTGCAGCCGGCCTGAGGCGGGTGCATCGGCCACTCCAACGGCCTCGAGAGCGCGACCCGGCGCCTTGTTCAGCCCCTGCTGCAGCCGCGCGACGATCGCGCCGGACGTGGCGGCGCTGCAGGCCCGACTTCGCGGACGATCACCTGCCGCCGGCCGGGAGCGCCGCGTTCTTGCGCCGGTGTGGCGGCGCCCCGGCCGCGGACCGGACCGCCGGGGCCGATGAGCCGGCAGCCGCCGCGGCGAGCTCGCGCAGGGTGCGCACCGCCGGAAGATCCGCGTTGTGCGTGCGGCTGATGAAGGCCATCGTCTTCACGTGGCGGATCTCCTCGATCTGCAGCACCGCCAGCCGCGAGCGCAGCGGGTGGGCCCGCACCATGGCGTGCGACAGGTAGCCGACGCAGTCCGTGTGCGCGATGGTCGACAGCAGCGTGGGCACGCCGTCGCAGCGCAGCGCCACCTGCGGCAGCGGCAGGCCCCGCTGTTGCGCCAGGCCCGCGAGCCAGAGCCCCACCCGCGTCGTCGCCGCCGCCACGACCCAGCGCTCCTGCACCAGCGCTGCCAGCGAGCGCAGTTGCCGGCGGCGCGGGTGCTGCCGGCTGCAAACGGCGGCGTAGGTCTCGGATCCCAGCGGAGTCACCGCGTGGTCCGGCGGCACGACCTGCGGGGGCGGGCCGAGCACGCAGTCCACCTCCCCGCGGGACAGCGCCGCGGAGAGCGCCTCGGCGGACGACTGCACGATGTCGATGCGCGTATCGGGCACCCGGGCGACGAAGCGGGCCAGGGCCAGCGTCTCGGCGTCGCCGAGGTCACCCAGCCCGACGCCGAGGCGGACGAAGGGCTGGGGCAGCCGTCGCGAGGCGCCGAGCGCCGAGTGGACGTCGGCGGTCATCACGGCCACTCGCTCGGCATGCCGCAGCACGATCTGGCCCTGCTCGGTGAGCTCCACCCCGCGCTGCATCCGCTGCACGAGCGTCGCGCCACAGGACGACTCCAGCCGCGCGAGCGACTTGGACAGCGTGGATTGCGACAGGCCCAGACGCTGGGCCGCCTTGCTGAGACTGGCCTCCGAGGCGAGGGTCAGGAAGTAGCGGAGGTCGCGCAGTTCCATGGGTGGATCGTGAAGTGCTGAACGCGATCCGGCAGGAAATCTGACATGAAAGAAATTCAACGATCATGAATCAGACATGCCCTGCAAGGATACGTCATGACTTCCTTCGCCTGGCAGACGAGAACGCCCGGCCCGGCCGGCCGGGGCCGCCGGCTTGGCCGGCTGGCGCTGCTGGCCGCGACGGTCTGCGCCGCTGCGGCCTGCGGCGGCGGCGGCGGCGGCGGAGCCGCACCGGCCGCACCGGCCGCGCCGGCGGCACCGCCGTCCCCCGGGCCCGCCCCAGTCCCCGCTCCGTCCCCGGTTCCGTCCCCCGCTCCGGCGCCTTCCCCCACGCCGGCGCCCGCCCCTGCACCGCCCCCCGGTTTCTCGTGGGCGCTGGCCATCACCGGAGGCCCGGCGGTGGCGCGCGGGGTCAGCACCCGCGAGGACGGCAGCAGCGTCGTCGTCGGCTCGGCCGGGCCGGCAAGCGCACTGCAGCTCGGGACACAGGGCGCCGACACCCAGGGCAAGGGCACGGACATCTTCGTCGCGTCGCTGTCGGCGGGCGGGCAGCCGCAGTGGCTGCGCACGTTCGGTGGCAGCGGCGAGGACTACGCCTTCGATGTCGCGGCCACCCCGGACGGCGATGCCATCGTCGTCGGACAGGTCTCGGGACGGTTCAGCTTCGGCGGCGTGGCGGTCGACATCGCCGGCCCGAACCCGGACGCCTTCGTCGCCCGTATCGACGGCAGCGGCGCGCTCCGCTGGCTGACCACCGGCAGCGGTGCCGGCCGTGCCTACGGCAACGAGGTGGCGGTGGACGCCGCCGGCAACGTGCTGGCGATTGGCGTGTTCCGCAACCAGATCAGTTTCGGCGTGCGGACGCTGACCGCGCCGGGCGGGCTCGCCGGCGATCAGGTCTTCGTCGTCAAGCTCGACGGCCAGGGCGCCGCGCTGTGGGCGCGCGCCATCACCGGAGCGGGCGTGCTCGCCGGACGCGGCATCGGGCGCGACGGCGGCAACCGCGTGCTGGTGGCCGGCGAGTTCAGCGGCAGCATCGGTGTCGACGATGGCGCGGGCGGCGTCGTCGACCTGGTGTCGGCCGGCGGCACCGACTGTTTCGCGGCCGCCTACGATCCCGACGGCCGGCTCCAGTGGGCGCGCGCCTTCGGCGGCAGCGGCGACGACAAGTGCCGGGGGATCGGCGGCGACGCCGGCGGCAACGTGGTGCTGGCCGGCACCTTCAGCGGCAGCGTGCGCTTCGGCGCCCAGACGCTGGCGAGCGCGGGTGCGTCGAACCTGTTCCTGGCGCGCCTGGATCCCGGGGGCCAGCCGATCGGGGTGCAGGCCTTCGGCAGCAACGGCAGCGACGAAGGCAGCGAGATCGAGGTCGCCGACGACGGCACGGTCGTGCTGGCGGCCCAGTTCGGCGGCGCGGCGTCGCTGCCCTGGGGCCAGGCGATCGTCGCCAGCCCGGCTGCGCGCGAGATGTTCGCGGCGCGCATCGGCGCCGGCGGGTCGGTCGAGTGGTTCGCCACCTCGCCTGGCACCGGCGACGACGTCAACTATGCGCTTTCGGTCGGGCTGGACGGCGCGGTGACGCTGGTGGGCACCTATGGCGGCAATGCCGGCGGCTCGATCGCGTTCGGCGGCACCACGCTGGGCAGCGCGGGCGGGCCGTCCTCGTTCGTCGCCCGGCTGGGACGCGGCTCCGACACCACGCCCACCCCGCCACCGTCGTCATCGACGCTGAACTTCGCGGCAGCGGCCGACTTCCTGCGGTCCATCGGCGGTGCGGGCATGGTCGTGCTGCAGGACGGACGCCTCGTCCACGAGGCCTACATGAACGGGTGGAACGGCACGACCGCCAAGCCCATCGCCAGCGGCACGAAGAGCTTCACCTGTGCCCTCGTCGCCGCCGCCGAGGCCGATGGCCTGCTGACGCCCGACCTGCAGGCCGCGAGCCGGATCCCCGCCTGGGCCTCCGGGGGCAGCGCGCCCCAGGCGGCCTCGAAATCGAAGATCCTGCTGAAGGACCTGCTGTCGATCAGCGCCGGGCTGCGGGCCTCCGGCGTGTCGGGTGGCGCGTTGAACAACGTCGACAGCTACGCGCAGGCGGTGGCCGCCCCCTCGGTCTTCGACCCCGGGGTGGCGGCAATCTACACCCCCAACAGCTTCCAGGCCGTGGCCGCGATCTTCGAGCTGTCCACCGGCGGCAGCTACAACCCGCAGGGCGTTGTCAGCGGCGGGACGGACCCGCTGGAGTACCTGACCCGGCGCGTGCTCGACCCGATCGGCCTGGCCGTGGGCAGCTGGCAGCGCGACCTGAACGGCAAGCCGAACTTCGGGGGAGGGGCGTCGCTCACCGCGCGCGAGTGGGCGAAGTTCGGGCAGCTGATGCTGGACGACGGCGCATGGAACGGGGTGCAGCTGCTGCCCGCCGGCCTGCTGTCGCGTTGCGCCGCCTACCGCACCGATGCCTTCTGGGGCTACGGCCTGTCTTGGTGGCTGAACCGGGAGGTCGGGTCCACGTACCAGCCGGGGCAGGACTCGGTCGACGTCACGCGGGCCCTGGGATGGTCCACCGGCGGCCGTCTGGCGCCCAGCGTGCCGGCAGACATGTACATGGCCGCAGGCTTCGGGGGCTACCGGCTGTACGTGATCCCGAGCCTGCGCCTGGTGGCCGTGCGCATGGGCGGGCGCGATCCCGCCGACCCGGCGGTGTCGGCCGACGACCGGTTCCTCGGGCTGCTGATCGGCACGCAGCGCTGAACCCGCGGATGCGACGAGCGTTCGCCGCGGCGGCACGCGTCGGCCAGCCGATCGTCCACTTGCCAGCGCCTGACCGCAAGCGCCCAGGCGCGGCGGCTCGCTGCTCTCCGAGACGCGCCCCCGATCGACTGCCGTACACGCAGCGGCGCCTGTCGGAACAAAGGGCGCTATTCCTGGGCACCGTGGGAGCGGCTCCAGGTGTTGCATGGCTGCTGGAAGGCAGCTTCAGACTGATCTGAGTCAGTCGTGGCCGGGGTCCCGAGCGACCGCTTCCACCAGCACCGGTCACTGATAGTCGGTGGCATCGACCGACTGCTTCACTTCCGACTCCGGTCGTCCAACCCCTGCCACCGTGGAGGTCCGACGCGACCGACGGCTTCTGCCGACTGCGACCGGCTCAGATCGACCCAAAGCAGACCGGGACCGAGCAGGCCGGGCGGGCGGAAAGCCGTCGGCGACACGCTATTCCTGCGGCCAATCGCCATGCCGATGGACAACGCCTTGTAGTCAGTGGTGGAAAGCATTGGTACTGCCGTTCGAGCCCCGGAACACTCGAACGAGCGAAGCGCCGTCACCCCGCACGAGACAGTCACCCGTCAAACTTGCCGTGCCGGCCGGCTCCAGCCGAAAAGCGGCTCGAACCGGCCAACGTTTCACCGCTGCGAATGGTTGCGAGCCCTCGGCGTATCTCGTTGGCGATGGCGCTCGCGTCGTCCAGCCCGTAGTGCTCCAGCAGCGAGAGCCGATCGTTGCGCAGTCCGGCTTGTGGAAAGCCCACCAAGCTCTTCGCCAGCGCCGTGGCTTCTGCCTGTGCCGAGCCATCGTCAACCACCCGGGTTACCAATCCGATGGCCAGGGCCTCGTCCATCGCCACCGGTCGGCCCGTCAGTATGAGTTCAAGGGCCCGACCCTGGCCGATCAGCTGCGGCAAGCGAATGGTTCCCAGGTCCACCAGCGGCACGCCGAAGCGCCGGTTAAAGATACCCATCACGGCCGAACGACCAGCCACACGCAGGTCACACCACAGCGCGAGTTCCATGCCCCCCGCGACGGCGTGGCCTTCGATCGCGGCGATGACGGGCTTGCTCAAGCGCAGGCGTGTCGGTCCCATCGGCGCGAAGTCGCCGTCGGGCTCGACCGGCTTGCGTTCGCCGGCCGCCAGCGCCTGCAGGTCAGCGCCGGCGCAGAAGGTGCCACCCTCACCGGCGAGGATCGCCACGTCGCTGCGGTCGTCGGCATCGAAGGCCTTGAACGCCGCAAGGAGCGCGCGCGCTGTCTCCAGGTCCACGGCATTGCGGCGAGAGACTCTCCGGATCGTGACCGTGGTCACCCGTCCGGCCGTGTGGATGGCAACGCCGGCGCTCACGCCACACCCTCGCCTGCCGCAGTCGACTTGTGGCCCTCCGGCGCCGGCGCCTTCAGGATCGTGCCTTGCGCCGCGGCACACAGCTTCTCCACGCCGTCGTGCAGCGCAAACACGTCGCAGCGGCTGACGCCCTGTGTCCTGCCGGCGTTGAGGGTCCAGGCCCTGGCCACCAGGGTCTGGCCGAGGGCCGGCCTCAGGTAGTTGACCTTGATTTCCGCGGTCAGCACTCCGCCGCCCATCGACAAGGCTGCGGCCATGGTCAGAGCGTTGTCGGCGAGGTAGGCCACCACGCCGCCGTGCACGAAACCTCGGCCTTGCTTGAGCTGGTCAGTGATCAGCAGGTGCAGCTCCACGGCACCATCGCCGTACGACACCACCTGGGTGCCGAGCATTACACTGAAAGGCTGCGTCGCAAGGGCGGCGCGACCGGCGAGAAGCAGTTCCTGGGCGTTCATGGCATTTCGCTCAAGCGGTGGCTTGAGAAGCAGGCGAGACCAGCGAGTAGGCGTCGCGGTTGTCGCGCAGCCATTGACCGGCGCTTTCGTTGTGCATCTGGCTGGGATGAAAGTGCGGGATCAGGTAGGCCTTCCAGGGCTGCCGCAGTGCGGGCACCAGACCCTGCCGTCCGAACAGGAATCGGACCGCGCTGGCCCAGGTCGAAGGCCGCCACCAAGTGCCGTCGTGCCACAGGTTGTTGAACGTCTGGCGCGCCAGGTCGATCAGAAACAGGCGGGTGACGAGCCGGTAGTAGCGCACCCGCCAGGTGTCGCTTCCGCCCAGGGCCAGGTACACGTCGATGGCCGTGGACTTGTGTTCGATCTCTTCGCTGAAGTGCCAAAACCACATCGTGTTGATGCGGTCGTCGGTGCTGCGAAGCAACTCTGGATGGGCCAGCCCCCATTCCGACAGGATGGCCGTCAGGTGCTCGGTGGCGGCCGTGATGCCCACGGCATGCCGCGGGTCGGCCAGGGCGGTCGACGCCTGCCGCCTTTTGCCGCGCGCCTCCCAGTGGTTGACCAGACCTTGCACTTCCAGATGACCGTTGAAGAGGCCATGGATGCGGCGATGCGTGGCTTCCTGGCCAACGAAGCCCTTGACCTCGGTGTCGAAAGCCGCGCGCTGGTCGGGCGGCAGCGAGGACACACCGCGCCTGACCGCGTCGATGAAGAACTGCTCACCTCGCGGAAAGCTCATCGACAAGGCATTGAAGAAGGCGGTGCGGAAGGCATCTCCGCCGCACCAGTGGCGGGGAATCGGCAAACCGAGGTCGATGTGCAACCGACGGATGGTGAGTGCGCTCAAGGTGGAACCCGAAGTGAAGGATCGTGCAGTCACGGGGCGGAGAAGTCGACGGCCTCGAGCCGCGACAGACTCTCGCCATTTCCGCGCAGGGCTTGAAGCAGGGAGGTGATCCGCGGCTGAATGGAGCCCACGAAGTCGAGTGCCATGGCCACCTTGTTGGTGTGCCACGTGTCGGAACCAGACACCGCAGCCAGCGCGATCCGGGCCTGCATCCAGCCCATGACGCAGTGGCCCAGCAGCTCCAGGAAGGCCGGCGCCGCGTGTCCTGCGGTTTCGCGCTTGAACAGCGCATCCACGCCGAGATGCGCTGCCACCGCGGCGACCTCCTCGGCGCAGGACCGCAGCCAAGCCGCCAATGGCGACAGGCGCGGGTGCTGTTCGACCTGATGGGCCGTCTCGCTGAAACGCGCGCCCAACAGCTTCAGCCGTGCGCCCTGATCGGCCAGCACCTTGCGGCCCAGCAGATCCAGCGCCTGGATCGCGTTGCTGCCTTCATACAGGCGGCAGATGGCCTGGTCGCGCACGAGTTGTTCCATGCCCGTCTCGACGATGTAGCCCGAGCCGCCGAACAGGCGCTGCGCGGCGCCGATGTGTTCGGCGGCCTGGTCCGAGAGATAGCCCTTCACCACAGGGGTGAGCAAGGCTGCCAGGTCGCCGGAGCGTCGACGCTCGTCGGGATCGGGATGATGCTGCTCCTGGTCCAGCTGCAGCCCGACCCAGGCCACCAGCGCTCGCGCGCCATCGATGAACTGCCTGTGTGCCAGCAGGGACCGGCGTACCAGGCTGTGGCTGATGATCGGGTCGGCCGGTAGTTGGGGCTGTGCCGCGCCTCCCAGCGCACGGCCTTGCAAGCGCGTCCGAGCGTGCTGCAAGGCGTTCTGGTAGGCGATCTCCGCCAGGCCCACGCATTGCACACCGACCTCAAGCCGTGCCGCGTTCATCAGGAGGAACATGCAGCGCAGCCCTTGCCCCAACTCGCCGACCAAGCAGGCCTGCGACCCTTCGAAGGCCAAGGCGCACGTGGGATTCGCACGGAGCCCGTGCTTGTGCTCCAGGCCGATCAGGCTCACGCCGTTCCGCTCGCCAAGCCGGCCGTCGATCAAGCGCTGGCGCGACACCACGAACAGGCTGATGCCCTTGGTGCCCGCCGGTGCATCCGGGGTGCGGGCCAGCACGAGGTGAACGATGTTGGGCGTCAGGTCGTGTTCGCCGTTGCTGATGAAGCACTTCTGACCCGACACCCGCCACGAGCCGGTGGCGTCCTGCATGGCCACGGTCTTCACGAGGCCCAGGTCGCTCCCGGCCTGCGGCTCGGTCAGGCACATCGTGCCGCTCCATCGGCCGCTGGCCAGGTGCGGTGCAAACATCGACAGCACGTCGGCACTGGCAAATCGCGCGAGGCAGGCCAGCACGCCTTCGCGCACATTGGCCAAGATGGAGAAGGCCAGATTGGCGGCAGCCAGGTTCTCGGTCGCCAGGGCGCCCAGGGCACGCGGAAAGCCCTGGCCGCCCAGGTTGGCCGGTACCGTGAGCGAGGGCCAGCCCGCCGCCACGTAGTCACGATAGGCCTCGGGCCAGCCGGAAGGCGTCTGAACCTGGCCACCCTCGCGGCGACAGCCCTCGCGATCGCCACTGGCCGCCAGGGGCAGCAAGCGACCCACCGCAAACCGCGCAGCGGCTTCCAACACAGCCGTGGCGTCGGCGGCTTCGATCTGCGCGAACGCATCACATTGCCGCCACAGCTCGGGGGCGCGAAGAACGTTCTCGAGCACAAAGCGCTGCTCACGCAGAGGGGGGGCGAAGTCCAGCATGGTCGAGCTTTCCTGCGTGGCTGTCTTCACTCGCCCTTGAACACCGGCGTGCGCCTTTGCATCATGGCCACCACGCCTTCGCGAAGGTCTTGTGTCTTGAGCAGACCCATCAGGCGCGGCATCAAGGCGGCCAGTGCGGCAGCTTCGCCCTCGGCGTGCGCCTGGTGCGCCGACTCCATCAACGCGCGCACGCCCAGTGGTGCCGCCTGGGCGACCTGCTGGGCCAGGGCCACGGCGCGTTCGAGCAGCTGAGCAGCAGGCACCACCTCGCTGACCAGCCGCATGCGCAGGGCTTCGCTGGCCGAGAACTCTTCACCGGTCATCATGTAGCGCATGGCATCACTCCAGCCGGCGGCCCGGGTGAAACGGATGGAGGCGCCGCCGGAGGGCGTGATGCCGCGAAGCACTTCGGTCTGTGAGAAGCGCGCCGAGTCGGCGGCCAAGGCGATGTCGGCCGCCAGCAGCAGGTCCAGGCCCGCGGTGAAGCATGCGCCCTGCGCGGCCACCATCAGCGGCTTGCGCCGCAAAGGGCCGGACACGGCAAAGGGGTCGAGCCCCTCGCTGGGGTAGCTCAAGGTGCCGCTGGCCATCTTGGGTGCGAGCGCCATCAGGTCCAGGCCCGCCGAGAAGTGCTCGCCGTGCGCGAACACCAGCGCGCAGCGCAGTTCGGAGCTGCGTTCGTACTCGCCGAGCGCCGACGACAGGTCGAAGAGCATCTCGGCGTCGAAGGCGTTTCGCTTGGCAACTCGGTTCAAGCCGATGAGAAACACGTGGTCGCGGCGTTCGCGGGTCACGGAACCGGCGGTGCTGTCGTTCATGGGGCCTGGGATTTCTGACTGAGGTGGATCGATGCTAGGCAGGCGGCAAGCGGTGGACTAGATCGCGATCGGAGTACAAACTGGCTCCATGAGAGAACCAATCGCGCCTGAATCGGCGGCCCTGCCCATGCGCATCGATGCGGCGGCCGGGCTGGATGCCAACGCACTCGAGCTGTTCGCCCGCGTCGTTCAAGCGGGCAGCTTTGCGCGGGCGGCGCGCAAGCTGGGGCAGGAGCGCGCCGCGGTGAGCCGGCGCGTCGCCGCGATCGAGGCCTTGGTGGGCCAGCCCCTGTTCGCGCGGACCACGCGCTCGCTGGGACTGACCGAGGCCGGCAGGCGCCTGGCACACAGCGCCAAGGCGGTCCTGGACGCCGCGGAAGCAGCGCGCGGCTCGCTGCGGGCGACACAGGCCAATCTGGCTGGTCGGCTACGCATCACCTGCGGGCCCAGCCTGGGCCGCAGCATGCTGGCGCCGGTCCTGGCGGAGTTCCAGCAGTTGCACCCCCGGCTGGGCTACGAACTGCTCTTCACCGATCGGCGAGTCAACCTGCTCCGCGAGGGCGTCGATGTGGCCTTTCGCATCACCCGGGTTCCGCCCGAGGACCTGGTGGCGCAGCCCGTGCTGCCCTTCCGCATCAGCGCCTACGCTGCGCCCGGACGGTTCGAATCGCTCTCCTCTCCTGCCGCGCTTGCATCACTCCCGTTGCTCTTGTTCGGGGCCGCGCGAGACACACCGACAACGCTGATGTGGCGCCTCGGCCATCAATCCCAGCCCGTGCAGGTCTCGGGGGTGGCCTACAGCGATGATCTGGACGGCTTGATCGCCTTAGCGGTGGCAGGCGCCGGTGTCGTCATCACGATGGACTGCTGCGTTGCCAGGCACATTGCCAGAGGTGAACTCGTGGACTTGCTGCCCGCTTGGAATCTTCCCTTGGCAGAAGGGGATACGGTTCACGCGCTGACTTTGCCCATGCCGGAGGCCTCGGAGAGCGCACGCGCCTTGGTGAGGTTTGTGTCGGAACGATGGCTGCATGGCGTGCACGCTCGCTCGGCACCTTGAGCGGCGCCGATGGGGCTGTCCTTACGGGCTTGCGCCGCGCACACCTTATTGACGAGCAATAGCTTATGCCGATCCGACTGACTGTGCGACGGCGTGAACCTGGGAGAGACTTGCGGTAAATCGCTTTGCCGTACACCGGACATTGGTCAATGGCTGCAGTTGGCCGAGAGCGTGAGTCTGTCGGACTTCCTTACACCAGACGTTCGCCCCCCGGCCTCGCAGCGGGGGGGGCGTCAGCTGAAGGGTCAAATCTCGGTCTGCTCAGATATCTCCAGGGCGTCATCGACCTCGATGCCGAGGTATCGCACCGTCGACTCGAGCTTCGAGTGCCCCAGCAGCAGCTGCACGGCGCGTAGGTTCTTCGTGCGTCGGTAGATCAGCCTCGCCTTGGTCCTGCGCATCGAGTGCGTCCCGTACTCCGTGCGGTC
>Ga0209985_10002800_pt1 | contig 15424 bp, 12 predicted proteins | sample NOAtaG_FD_187305 | JGI IMG/M metagenome (GOLD analysis project Ga0209985, IMG submission 187305) | Freshwater lake microbial communities from Lake Erie, under a cyanobacterial bloom - NOAA_Erie_Diel6S_1000h metaG (SPAdes) (version 2) | ecosystem: Environmental > Aquatic > Freshwater > Lake ...
GAAGCCTGGTGCGCGCGGCGGGGCAATGGGTGCTCCCGGCTCATTCTTGGCCGGGCGAGATCCGAAGCCCGGCGCGCGTGGCGGGGCAATGGGTGCTCCTGGCTCATTCTTGGCCGGGCGAGATCCGAAGCCCGGCGCACGCGGCGGCTCGATCGGTCGGCCGGGCTCGTTCTTCGCTGGCTTGCTGTGGAAGCCGGGCGCGCGCGGTGGCTCGATCTTCTTGTCGCCGGGCATGCGTCGGCCCTGCTGCTGCGACGGCGCGATGTCTGGTCGCGGCGGCGCCGACGGCTCGCCCGGCTTTCGCTGGTTCGGCATCACCGACGGATCGATCTTGTTGGGGTTGACCGGATCCGACGGATCATTCTTTCCGGGCACGACCTCTGGCTGAGGGCCTTCAGGTCCCGGCTTCGGCGGGGCGGCCGGCGTCGGAGTGGTGTCGGGCGGCGTCATCGGCACGGGTGGCGCGAGCTGCGCGAACGCCGGTGCTGAGAGCAGGACCGCTGCGGAGAGGGTCGTCCACGCTGCGACGCGCATGCGGGTGTTCATCGGGGTTCGCGACATGGATAGAGGTCCTCCGTGCGTGCGTGTGGTGCACTTGCCTTCGGTCAACAACAACCTACGCATAAATCGGCGATCGCTTGCGGGGATTCGCAGCCGATCCTCGGAATTTGTCCAACCTTCGACCCCCTCCGGCCTCCTCCGCCCCTCCTATGCGGCCGCGCTCGCGGCCCGATGCCGTCGCAGCCACAGGAGGACGGCAAGCCCGATAGCGAGGCATAAGCCCCCGAGCACAAGGAAGATGCGGTTCGAGGGCATGTCGAGCTGCCTGAGCCCGAGGAACAATCCGCTTCCGATCGCCCCCATGAGGAAGCTGTACCCGTTGGCTGTCCCGAGCACCCGTCCGCGGAGGTCGTTGGGCGCGAAGGCCTGCAGCATCGACTGGAGGGGGATGATGTAGAAGCCCGCGACGAGGCCGGAGGCGGACAGCAGCGCGAGCGTCGCCCAGAAGCTCGGCGGCGCGAGCCCGAGGAGCCCGAAGCCGACCGCGAGCCCGATCGCGCCGAACGGAATGAAGAGCGCGCGTCGCTCGGGCGTGTCGAGGTACGCGGCCGTCACGCAGCCCACGCCGATCGCCACGCCGAGCGCGGCCATGAGGATTCCCGTCTCGTCGTCGCGCACCCCGAGGTAGCTCGAGTAGTCGGGCAGGATGAGGAGCACCACCGCCGCGACGAAGTAGAAGAAGGTCCACGCCGCGCACACCACGAGGAGCGGCGTCTTCGCCATCTCCCGGGTCGTCGAGATGTAGGTCGAGAACGGATTGAGGTTGACCGGCAGCGACGGGTTCTGCGCCTTGAGCTTCGGCAGCGTGAGAGAGGTGAGGAACCCGAGCGTCACGAACACGGCCATCGCGACGCCGGGAAGCCACGCCGAAGCGCCGTCGGGCGCGCCGTCGACGAAGCCGTCCTTCCATCGCTGCGCGACGAGACCCGCGACGAGCGTGCCGACGATGACGGCGACATTGGTCGCCATGTTGATGATGCCGTTTGCGCGCGCGAGGTCTTTCGACGGAACGAGCTCGGCGATCATGCCGTACTTCACGGGGCCGAAGAACGCGCTCACGATCGCGAACGCGACGAGCGCCGCGAGCGCGCCGCCCGCGGAGCCGCGCGCGAACTCGAATGCGCAGAACGCGCAGACGCCGAGCGAGATCGCCTTGAGGATGACCGTGATGCGCGACTTCGAAGAGCGGTCGGCGATGCGCCCGCCGAACGCCGACAGCACGATGAACGGCAGCGTGAACGCGACGCCGACGACGCCGTTGCCGCCCTTGCCGAACGCGGTCTCCCACGGGCCGCCGAGCGCGACGCCGAATGCGATCACGCCCTTCACGATGTTGTCGCTCGCGGCCTCGAAGAACTGCGTGGCGAGGAGCGACAGGAACCCGCGGTTCCACATGCCGCGCGCGTCGGGCGAATCGCTCGGCGCAGCGCCGTTCAACGGTCCTCTCCCTGCTTCGGCGCAGGCGGCGCGACGGGCCGCTCGACGCGCGCGTCGGGCCGTCCCTTGCCGGGCGTCCACGCAGGGGCAGGCACCGTGTACGCGCGCGTCACGGTTTCGGGCGACTTCGGCCGCCCCGTCGAAGGATCCGCAAGTTCGCCGTCGGCGATCTTGAGGATCGCCTCTGCGCCTTCGACCGCGTAACCGAACGCGCAGTATTGCCCGTCGAGCCGAGCGGTCGCCTCGCGCGAGAGGCACACGAACCACTGGCTGCCCGCACTGTCGGGCCAGTCGCTGCGCGCCATCGAGACGACGCCGAAGTCGTGCGGCAGCTTCGACGGCTCGAGCGGAAGGTCGTAGCCCGGGCCGCCGTCGCCGCTACCCGTCGGATCGCCGCCCTGGATGACGAACGGCTTGCCGTTGCGGTCGGCGGGAACGATGCGGTGGACGATGGTGCCGTCGTAGAAGCCGCTTGCCGCGAGCTCGACGAAGTTGCGCGCGCTGTTCGGCGCTTCGTCCGGCCGCATCGCGAAGCGGATCGTGCCGGCGGTCGTCTCGAACACGACATCGCGGTCGCGCTCGAGGCGGAAGCCCGAGCGCGGCGTCGGATCGGACTTCGCCCACTCGGCCGCGAGCTTCTTGTGCGCTTCGTTCGCGGGGTCGAGGAGCGACTCGCCCCAGCCGATCACGCGGGTGAACTTCGTGACGCCGTCGGGGCGGAGGTCGGTCGTCGTGCGGATCGCGGGTCGCGGTACGAGCGGCACGACGACGAGCGGCGCGCCCTGCGGCACGCCGTCGACGAGCGCCTGCACGCGCACCGCGCGGTCGGCGGCACGGATCGCGGGGAAGACCTGCGCGAGGTCGACATCGCCGGGTGCCGCCGCGGCGCGCGCGAGTTCGGCCGCCGCGTGGTCGAGCAGCACGAGTTCGCAGGTTCCCGCGACGCCCGAGAGCGTGGCGACGAGCGCGCCGTCCGGCTTCGCGAAGGTCGTCTTGGGGGCAAGATCGGCGGTTGCGAGCATGGCGTGGGCGGCGACGGCGAGCAGGGGAGTCATCGCGAGCATGGGTTCGTGCATTATGCCCGCATTCCGCACTACCATCCGCCCATGGCGACGACTGCCGACCCGAAGACCGCGAAGATCGCGAAGTCCTCCCTCAAGGTGGGCCTCGAGATCCACATCGAGCTCGCGACGCGTACCAAGATGTTCACGCGCGTCCCGAACGCCGCGCACCCCGACCACTTCGACGAGGCGCCCAACACGCTCATCGATCCGGTCGTCTGCGCGCTGCCGGGTGCGCTGCCCGTCATGAACAAGGCGGCGGTCGAGATGTCGATGATGGTCGGCCTCGCGCTCGGCTGCGGCATCGCGCGGTTCTCGAAGTGGGACCGCAAGAACTACTACTACCCCGACCTCCCGAAGGGCTACCAGATCTCGCAGTACGACCTGCCGCTCTGCCACGACGGCCGCGTCGAGATCCCGGCGGCCGCGGGCGGCACGCGTTCGATCGGCATCATCCGCGCGCACCTCGAGGAAGACACCGGCAAGCTCGGGCACGAGCTCCCCGGCGGTCACCACTACGCGGGATCGCTCGTCGACCTCAATCGCGCGGGCACGCCGCTCCTCGAGGTCGTCACCGCGCCCGACTTCGACTGCGCCGACGATGTCGTCACCTTCGCCGAAGAGCTCCGCAACATCTGCCGCTTCCTCGGCGTCACCGAGGGCATCATGCAGAAGGGGCACATGCGGTTCGAGCCCAACATCAACATGATCCTCGAGCTCGAGAACGGCGAGGTCGTGAAGACTCCCGTCGTCGAGGTGAAGAACCTCAACAGCTTCCGCGCCGTGAAGGGCGCGATCGAGTTCGAGATGAAGCGCCAGGTCGAGGAGTGGCGCGAGACCGGCCGCACGATGGGCCGTGGCATGAAGTCGACGCGCGGCTGGGACGATGTGAACCTGCGCACGCTGCTCCAGCGCGAGAAGGAAGACGCGCACGACTACCGCTACTTCCCCGAGCCCGACCTCGTGCCGGTCGAGGTGAGCGACGCGTGGCTTTCCGAGGTGAAGGCGCGCGTGCCCGAGCTGCCGCTCGCGCGCCGCGCGCGGTACATCGCGGCGTACGGCCTCAGCGAGATCGACGCGCTCAACCTCGTCAGCGAGCGCGACACCTGCTTCTTCTACGAGGCGTGCGTCGCCGCTGCGATCGCGGCCGGCGGCGGCAAGAGCGAGAAGGACGCGGGCTACGCCGCGGGCAAGCTCTTGCTCAACATCGGCGCGAAGCACGCGAACGAGCGCGGCGCCGGCGTGCACGAGATCGGCATCTCGGCCGCGCAGGTCGCGGGCATCCTCGCGCTGCGCGAGCAGGGCGCGGTCGGCCCGCAGTCGGTCGACGCGCTCTTTGGCGCGCTGTGCGGCAGCAATGAAGACGCGAAGGCCGCCGCCGAGCGGCTCGGCTTCATCGTCGTGAAGGACGAAGGCCAGCTCCTCGCGTGGGTCGATGCGGCGATCGCCGCGAACGAGGCCGCCGCCAACGATGTGCGCAGCGGCAAGGCGGCCGCGATCGGGCGCATCGTCGGCGCGGTGATGAAGCTCGCGGGCGGCAAGGCCGACGCGAAGACCGTGAACGACGCGATCAAGTCGCGACTTGGCGTGTGACGACCATGCACGATTCTCCGGCCAACCACGCGAACGAAGACCGGCACGAGGATGTCGAGCGCGTGCTCGTGTCGAGCGCCGCGATCGCGCGGCGCGTCACCGAGCTTGCGCAGCGGATCGGCGACGACTACGCGCACGCCGACGGCCGCCTCACGGTCGTCCCCGTGATGACGGGAAGCCTGCTGTTCGCCGCCGACTTCGTGCGCGCGCTGCCGCAGCGGCGCCTTCGCCTCCAGCTCACCACCGTCTCGAGCTACGGCGGCAAGAACACCGCCACGCGCGGCAGCACGCTGACGGGCTCGCTCCCGAAGCACCTCGAGGGGCACCATGTGCTGATCCTCGACGACATCCTCGACTCGGGCGGCACGCTTCGCCTCCTGCGCAGCGAGTTCGAGTCGCGCGGCGCCGCCAGCGTGCGCGCGTGCGTCCTCCTCCGCAAGAAGATCCCGAGCGCGATGTCGACGCCGTGCGAATATGTCGGCTTCGACATCGACGACGAGTTCGTCGTCGGCTACGGGCTCGACTACGACGACCTGTACCGCAACCTGCCGTTCGTCGGCACGCTGCGGCCGGAGGCGCGCGGATGAGCGACGCCGTCGCGCGCAGCACCCGCGTCGAGCACGCCGCCGCGCCCGCCGCGCTCGGCGCGCCGCATGCGCTTCCGCACGCGCTGCACGCCTCGCTCGGACCCGACGAGGTCGTGATCCTGCTGCTGCGCCCGAGCCTCCTCTACATCCCGCTCTCGTCGCTCGGCACGCTCGTCGCGGCGGCGATCATCGGCCTCGCGCTCGCCTACCTCTCGCACTTCCCGTGGATCGGCTGGAGCGAGAAGCACGCCGTCTTCATCGGCGTCACGATCGCCACGCTGCGGCTCGGCTGGGCGGTGATCGACTGGTGGTTCCACCTCTACGCGCTCACCGACCGCCGCATCCTCGCGCGCTACGGCGTGTTCCGCACCGCGCTCTACGAGGCGCCGCTGTCGCGCATCCAGAACACGATCGTGGTGCAGAGCCTGCGCGAGCGCATCTTCGCGCTCGGCACCATCGGCTTCGCGACCGCGGGCCGCGGCACATTCGACGCGTTCTGGATCACGCTCGGTTCGCCCTTCGCCGTGCACCGCACCGTGCTTGACGCGGTGGAGCGCTACGGGCGCAGGTGAAACTGCGACAGTTTCGCGCGCGGGTTGTCGATCGACCCCGCGATCTCCTTCAGGAGCGACCCCGTGAGCGCGTTCACATCCTTCGGCGGCACGATCTGCACGACCACATAGAGGTCGCCGGCCGGCCGTCCGCCGCCTGCGGGAACGCCCTTTCCGGGAATACGGATCTTCTTGCCGCTCGCGGTGCCCGGCGGAATCTTGAGCGCGACCGTGCCGCCCGTCGGCAGCGGCGCGTCGATCGACGCGCCGAGCGTCGCCTCGACGATCGAAAGCGGAAGGTCGTACGCGAGGTCGCGGCCATCGCGCGAAAGCCATGCGTGCGGCGCGATCTTGATGCGCACCACGAGGTCGAGCCGGCCGGGCACGGAAACGAGCTCGTCCTCCTCGGTACCGACCGGGATCGGCACCTCGACGCTGCCGTCGTCGAGCACGAGCCCGACCTTGCCGCCCTTGATCGTCGTCTCGAGCGGCACGGTCGCCTCGGCTTCCATGCGTTCGCGCGCACGCGCGCGCTGCGACCCGCCGCCACCGGCGCGCGCACGCCCGCGCGGACCGCCACGCCCGCCGAACATGTCGCCGAAGATCGACTCGAAGGTCTCGCTGTCGGTGGTGGTCCACGGCTCGCCGCTGCCGCCGGGAGTCCAGCCGCCGAACGGACCGGCGCCGCCGTCGCCGCCAGGTCGCTGGCCGCCGCCCGTCGGGCCGTTCGCGCCGAACGCCGAGGGCGAGCCGCCGAGACGGATGAACTCGTCGTACTGCTTGCGCTTGTCCGCGTCCGAGAGGACCTCGTAGGCCTCCTGGATCTCGGCGAACTTTGCGGGCGCATCCTTCGCCTTGTTGCGATCGGGGTGGTACTGCAGCGCCAGCTTGCGGTGGGCGCGGCGGATCTCGTCCGCGTTCGCGGTACGGCCGATGCCGAGGATGTCGTAGAGGTCGCGCGAAGCCATGCGGGGACGCGAGTATAGGAAACCCGACAACGGAAACCCAATCGGCACGAACGCGTACGATGCGCTCCGCTCCCGAGCACCACCTCATGAGTTGCGAACCGAAAGCCCAACGCCCGAACGGCCTGTCGCTGACCGTCCTTCCGGCCGGCCCCGACGGCCATGCGCCGAAGGGCCCGAAGGCGCCGCACTCGCGCATGGGCTGGAAGCGCGCGACCGTGCTCGCCACCATCCAGGTGCTGATGATCGTGCATGTCGTCCAGTGGCTCTGGACGGGCAAGACGATCTCGCCGCTCGAGCCGTCGGAGGCGATGGAGACCTCGAAGTACGGCGTCATCAACGCAGGAACCGTGCTCTTCCTGCTCGCGCTCACCTCGACGGCGCTCCTCGGCCGCTGGTTCTGCGGCTGGGCCTGCCACATCGTCATGCTGCAGGACTTCTGCGGCTACCTGATGAAGAAGGTCGGCATCCGCCCGAAGCTCTTCCGCTCGCGGCTCCTGCTCTGGATGCCGCTCGCGCTCGCGGTGTACATGTTCCTGTGGCCGGTCGTGTACCGCGTGGCGATCGCGCCGTACACGAGGCCCGAGCTCACCTGGCCCGGATTCACGGCCGAGTTCACCACCACCGACTTCTGGGCGACCTTCCCCGGCGTCCTGATGGCGGTGCCGTTCCTCCTCGTCTGCGGATTCCTCACGGTCTACCTCCTCGGCGCGAAGGGCTACTGCACCTACGGCTGCCCGTACGGCGGCTTCTTCGCGCCGCTCGACGAGATCTCGCCCGTGCGCATCCGCGTGAGCGACGCGTGCACGCAGTGCGGCCACTGCACCGCGGTCTGCACCTCGAATGTCCGCGTCCACGAGGAAGTGCGCGACTTCAAGATGGTGGTCGACCAAGGCTGCATGAAGTGCCTCGACTGCGTGAGCGCCTGCCCCGAGCAGGCGCTGCATGTCGGCTTCGGCAAGCCCGCATTCCTCGCGAAGCACCGCGACGGCGCGAACGCGCCCGCCCGCAAGTACGACCTTTCGTGGAACGAGGAGATCGCGCTCGCGCTCGTCGCCGTCGCCGCGTTCTTCGCGGTGCGCGGCGCGATCGGCGTGCCGCTCCTCTTCGCGTCGGGCATCGCGGCGTGCGTCACCTACCTCGCGTGGCTGTGCGCCGAACTCGCGCGGCGGCCCGATGTCCGGCTTCACCGCTTCCAGCTCAAGCGCGAAGGACGCGTGAAGGGCGCAGGAACGCTCGTCGCGGCGCTCTCGGGCGTCGTGTTCGCAGGACTCGCGTATGTCGGTGCGGTCAATGCGACCGTCGCGCTGGGCGACTTCGCGATGTCGCGCGTCGATGTGCCGCCCGCGGTCGTCTACAGCGGCATGGGCATGAAGCCGAAGGAAGAGGTCGTGCGCCAGGCAGAGCGCGCGCGCTCGTTCTACCGCCTCGCGCTGCCTGCGCCCGAAGGATTCGGCTTCGACGGGCCGTGGCGCCCAGTGCTTGAAGGCCGCGTCGCGTGGCTCGATGCGGTGGCGGGCGACTACAAGGCGAGCGAATCCCGGCTGCGCGCGCTGGCGGAGGAACTCGGCATGAACGAGGCCTACGCCGCAGGCATCGCGCGCGCGATGCGCGGCGGCGGCGATCTGCGCGGTTCGGTCGACTACGCCAAGGCGCAGTGGGACGCGCATCCGGAGTGGGAGGGCCTGCGCGAGCAGATCGTCGAGTGGATGACGAACGACGAGCGCCGCGGAGAGGCGCTGCAGCTGATGCGCGAGGCGGTCGCGCGACGCTCCGACGATCTGAACGCGATGCGCCGCCTCTCGATCCTCCTGATCGAGTCGGGCGCCGCCGAGCAGGTCGAGGAAGGCATCGCGCTCGTCACGAAGACGCTCGAGATCGCGCCCGACAATCCGTTCGCCTACAAGATGCGTGCCGACGGCCACCTCGCGATGGGCCGTACCGACGACGCCGAGCGCGACCTGCGCCGCGCGCTGGAACTCGCGCCCGACGACTGGCGCTTCATGCAGGCGCTCGGCGAGTACCTCATGAGCCACGACCAGATGCGCGAGGCGATGCCGCTCATCAAGCGCGCGACCGAAGAACGCGCGGCCGAGCTGAACCGGTAGGCGAAGTCGAGGGCGAAGCCCGAGCGTTCTGCGCGCATGTCGACAGCCAAAATGGGTGCCACTACTTCCAGTAGTGGTTTTGCTGGCGCACCGCGGGACGCATCGAGCCCAGCCGTTCGGACTCCGCACTGCTAGAAGCAGTGGCACCCAATTTGGCTGTCGACTCGGGTGGTTCGCCTCCGCTCACGCTTCCGCTTCGCGGAACAGGCCGTAGAGCTCGGTGGGATTCTGCGCCGCGTACGCGCGCTGGCGGAACTCCGGGCTCGTCATGATCTTCGAGATCTTGCCGAGCGCCTGGATGTGCTCGTCCTTCTTCTCGGGCGGCGACACGAGGAGGATGACCAGCTGCACGGGCTTCTTGTCAATCGAGCCGAACTCGAGCGGGATGAGCGGCTTGCCGATCGCGAGCACGAGGCCCGGCATCGCCGCGCACTTGCCGTGCGGGATCGCGAGACCTTCGCCGATGCCGGTCGAGCGCTGCGACTCGCGTTCCCACACCGCCTTCTTCACGGCGTCGGGGTCGGGGCAGAGCCCGTTCTGCGCAAGCAGGTCGACGAGTTCATCGAGGGCCGCATGCTTCTCCGTCGCGTGGAGCGGCGCGCGGATCGAGCTCGGGGAAAGAATGTCGAGGATGCGCATGCGCTCGTTCCAACGAGGGCGTCACGGCGACGCCCGCGATCTAGGCGGAACGCGGAATGGTACCAACGGGAACGCGTGCCGCGCAGCGCGAAAGACGCGGGAAATGCGCTCACGCAAGTGCGAGGAGCGCGTGGTAGCCCCCGTCGCGGTAGAGCGACGCGGGTTCGCCGGGCAGGCCGGCGGGCATGATCGTGCGCTCGACCACGAGCGAGAGGCCGAAGTTCGACGCGAGGCGCTTGACCTGCGCCTCGTTCTCGCCGCGCTCGATCGAGCAGGTCGCGTAGAGGACGGCACCCCTCGGCGCGACGAGGCCGATGGCGGGGTCGGCGATCTTCTGCTGGAGCTCGAGCACGCTCTTCGTGCGCGCCTTGCTGAAGCGGTAGCGCGCCTCGGGTCGGCGCGCGAGCACGCCCGAGTTCGAGCAGGGGACATCGAGGAGGACGAGGTCGGCGCGGCCCGCCGCCTCGCGGAAGAGCTCCTGCGGGTGGAGCGCGCGCACGCGCGGGTTCGACGCGGCGAGCGACTGGAGCGACTGGAAGCGCGCGCGGTCGGGGTCGGTCGCGAGCACGGTTGCGTCGGGATAGAGCGAGGCGAGCTGGCGCGTCTTCGTGCCGCGGCCGGCGCAAAGGTCGACGATGATCGACGGCTTCTTCGCAAGCATCGCGCCGGCGAACGCGACCGTCGCGCACGAGGTCGGATCCTGGACGCGCAGGTCGGCGTGCGCGCCGAGCAGCGCGGTGAGTTCCGCGTGCGAGCCCGTCCACACGCCGAAGCCCGCATCCGCGTGCGGCGTCGCCTTTCCTTCGAAGCGTGCGTCGCCCGCGTCGAACGGCGTGACGATGAGCGGAGCCTCGACGAGGTCGTGCATCGCGAGGCGCGTCGCTTCCTTGAAGCCGAACGCGCCGATCCAGTGCAGGACGAGGTCGCGCGCGTGGCTCGTCTTCTCGGCGAGCGACTGCGCCGCGTCCTCGCTGAACGCCTCGACCGAGAGCCGAAGCGCCGAGCCGTCGGCAAGCGGCACGAGGTCGCGACGCGTGTGGTCGGCGAGCATCGGGTCGCCCGCAGGCACGCGCTCGACGACGCTTCCCGCGACCTTCCGCAGCACGGCGTTCACAAGCCCGCCGGCGCCCGGGCGCAGGCGGCGCTTGGTCCACTCGACGCTCGCGTCGACCGCGGCAGCGGCAGGCACGCGGTCGAGGAAGAGGATCTGCGCGGCGCCCGCGAGGAGCGCGGCCTGGATCGGCTTCTCGAGCAGCGGCCAGTTCTTCGTGAGGTGCGGACGCACGCACGCGATCAGCGTGAGGTAGCGGCGCACGACAGCGTGCTCGATCGCTCGCGCGAGCGCTGCATCGCGCGGATCGATCGTCCGACTTCCATCCGCACCAACCGGGGGCCCCGAATGGGGGGAAAAATCGAGATCAGGAAAGCGCATCGCCTGCGCGAGAATGCGCTCAAGCGCGATCTCGCGGGCCTGGTATCCGACGGGTGCCTCGCGGCTCAAGCGTTCACGAGCTCCGGCGAGCGCTTCTTCGCGCCCGCGGCCGTCACGCCCTTCTTCGGCGAGCTGACCGCCTTGCCCGCGCCCTTCTTGAGCGCGGCGGCGATGTCGGTCTTCTCCCAGGTGAAGGTGCCCTTGCCGGCTTCGCCCGGCTCGCGACCGAAGTGACCGTGGCTCGAGGTCGCCGAGTAGATCGGCGCGCGCAGCTTGAGCATCTCGATGAGGCCGTACGGCGTCAGGTCGAAGTGCTCGCGCACGAGCTTCGAGAGGATGTCGTCACCCACCGTGCCCGTGCCCTGCGAATCGACGAGCACCGAGACGGGCTCCGCGACGCCGATCGCGTACGCGACCTGCACCTCGCACACGCGCGCGAGCTTCGCGGCGACGATGTTCTTCGCGATGTAGCGCGCCATGTAGGCGGCGCTGCGGTCGACCTTCGACGGATCCTTGCCGCTGAACGCGCCGCCGCCGTGACGGCCGCGGCCGCCGTAGGTGTCGACGATGATCTTGCGTCCGGTGAGGCCGCAGTCGCCGTGCGGGCCGCCGATCTCGAACTGGCCGGTCGGGTTGACGAACACCTTCACGCCGTCGTGCCACCACTTGCCGAGCACGGGCTTGATGATCGCATCGGTGACCGCGCGCTTGAGCTCGGCCTGCTTCTTCTCGCCGTTCCATTCAGGCGCATGCTGCGTGGAAAGGACGACCGCGTCGACCTTCTTCGGCTCGAGGCCTTCGTACTCGATCGTGACCTGGCTCTTCGCGTCGGGGCGGATGCCGGAGACGATGCCCTTGCGGCGCACCTCGGCCTGACGCTCGACGAGGCGGTGCGAGAGGTTGATCGGCAGCGGCATGAGACGGTCGGTCTCGTCGCAGGCGAAGCCGAACATCATGCCCTGGTCGCCGGCGCCCTGTGCCTTCTTCGCCTTGCGGACGACGCCGCGCGCGATGTCGGCCGACTGCTCGTGCAGGAGGTTGAGCACGCCGCAGCCGTTGCCATCGAAGCCCATCGCCGCGTCGTCGTAGCCGATCTTCAGGATCGTGTCGCGCACGGTCTGCTGGACATCGAACTTCTTCTTCGGGTTGTGGGCGAACTTGATCTCGCCCGCGACCACCGCCTGCGCGGTCGTCACCAGCGTCTCGCACGCGCAGCGGCCCCACGCATCGTGATCGAGGATGAGGTCGAGCACGGCGTCCGAGATCGCATCCGAAACCTTGTCGGGGTGACCCATCGAGACGCTTTCGGAGGTGAACAGATGGCGGTGATTGCTCATGGCGTGATTTCGGGCGCGTGAAAGGTGCTTGGTGATCGGGCGGCCTCGTGGCCGCGGGCCGCCAACGGTGGCGGCATGAAGGGGCGGACTATACCCGCACCGCGCGGTATCCCGCATGCGCAGACACGACAACCCGCATTTCCCCTCCAGACGGCCGAAATTCGTGGAACTGCCCGTCGGCGGTCGCCGAATCGCGATGTAGGTTACTTCCGATGCCGTCCCCCTCGCATGGCCCACGACCGACCTCGATCGGCGCACTCACGCGCGCGCTGCGCCTGCCGTCCGCCCTCGTGGCGGTGGCTGCCATCGCGGCTCCGCTCGCCGCGCAGGTCGCGCCGCCGCTGCTCGTCGACGACCCGGCCCCGGTCCAGGTGAACGGAATCGACTGCGCCGCCGGGCATCTCATGGTGCAGGTCGCGCCCGGCGTGACGATCGCCACGAACGCGAAGGGCGAGACGGTGCTCCGCTCCGCGAAGAACGCGCGCATCGAGCGCGATTCGCGCGGGGTGTTCGCGGCGGTGCGCGTCGCGTCGAGCAAGCCGCTTCTCATCGCTCCTCCGAAGGACCCGGCGCTCGCCCGCCGGCTCGGCCTCGACCGCTGGCACCGCGTCACGCTGGCGCCGGGAGCGGATCCCGTGAAGGCGCACGCCGCACTCTCGGCGCTCGCCGGCCGAAACGGCCCGATCGCGCGCGTCGAGTTCGACGGCCAGGGCGGCCTCGCGGAGATCCCGAACGATCCGTCGTTCAACCTCCAGTGGAACATGCGCAACACCGGGCAGACGGTGGGTGGCGTTCCCGGCACCGCGGGCGCCGATGTGAAGGTGACCACCGCGTGGGATGTGACGCATGGCGACCCGAACCTCGTGATCGCGGTGCTTGATTCGGGCATCGATCCGCATCCGCAGCTCGCGGGACGCATCCTCCCGGGCATCAATGTGCCCGACGGCACCACGATCACCGCCGACGAATGCAGCGGCCACGGCACGCATGTGTCGGGAATCCTCGCGGCCGCCGGCAACGACGGCATCGGCATCGCGGGCATGACCTGGAACACGAAGCTCCTGCCCGTCGTGATCGTGAACGGCTGCAGCGGGTTCGAGTCGAATGTCGCGACCGGACTGATCTGGGCCGCCGACCAGGGCGCGAACCTGATCAACATGAGCCTCCAGTTCTACCTCGGCGGCACGCCGCTGCGCGACGCGGTGGCGTATGCGCACGCGCAGGGCGCCGTGATGTGCGCCGCGACGGGCAACAACGGCAACAGCAACATCGCCGCGCCCGCGCGCTGGAGCCAGACCATCGCGGTCGCCGCGACCGACAACAACGACATCCGCGCGTCGTTCTCGAACTTCGGCGCCGAGACCGATGTGAGCGCGCCGGGCGTGAATGTCTGGTCGCTCGCGCCGTCGAACAGCTACACCTACAAGTCGGGCACGAGCATGTCGGTGCCGCATGTCACGGGCCTCGCGGCGCTGCTCTGGAGCGCGCAGCCGACGCTCACGCATCTCGAGGTGCGCGCGCTGATCGAAGAGGGCGCCGTCGACCTCGGCGTCGCGGGGCGCGACGATCTCTACGGCCTCGGACGCATCGACGCCGCCGCTTCGTTCGCGCTGCTCTCGCCGCCGATTCCCGAGGACCTGAACGGCGACGGCCTCGTGAACGCGCAGGACCTTGCGATCATGCTCGGTGCGTGGGGCCCGTGCGGAAACTGCGATTCCTGCGCGGCCGACCTGAACGGCGACTGCGCGGTCGGCCCCCAGGACCTCGCGCAACTCCTTGCGGCGTGGTGAGGAATTCGTGATCTCGCGGGATCCTTCCCGCGTTTGACGGTGCCGCCGCCCCCCGGCCCGCGCTATCCTCGTCCCGGCTCCCCGCGAGTCGAGCGCCGCATGTTCATCCCGATGGAACTCTCCCGCGTGCTGATCCTCGACTCGAGCCCCGAGCAGTTCGTCACGCTCGCCGAGAAGGGCGGTCCGCGCAGCTTCGCGATCAAGATCGGAACCGCCGAGGCGATCGCGATCGAGCGGCGCCTGCGCGGCGATGTTCCGCCGCGGCCGCAGACGCACGAGCTGCTCGAGTCCGCGATCCGTGCGCTTGGCGGCGAACTCGAGAAGGTGCTGATCCACACGCTCGAGAAGGGCACCTTCTTCGCAACCCTCCTGATCCGTCAGCAGGGCGAGCTCGTCGAGGTCGATGCGCGGCCGAGCGACGCGCTCGCGCTCGCGGTCTCGCGCCGGACGCCGATCGAGGTCGACGAGGAAGTGGTGCGCGAGGCGAGCGACGAGCGACCTGACATCCTTCCGCCGATCGAGGCGGGTGAGGAAGACGATGACGACTGACGCAGGCCTTGGCGATCCGGCATCCGGTGGACAGGGCGCGCTCGACGCCGCCGATGTCGTCACTCCGCCGCGCAACGCGCCGCTCGCGATCCACCCCGCGTGCGGCATCATGCTGCCCTCCGACTGGATCACGCTCGGTGCCCCGCGCCTGCGGCCCGACCCGCGCCCTGGCCCGCGCGCCGCGCGCGAGGATGGAGTCGGCGGCGTCCTCAAGGAGCGTGCCGAAGACTTCATCGTCGAGGAGATCCCCGCGTACGACCCGTGCGGCGAGGGCGAGCACATCTACATCGGCGTCCAGAAGACGAACATGCCGCACACCGAGATGCTCGGGCTCATCGGCCGCCACTTCGGCGTCGACGAGAGCGCGATCGGCTTCGCCGGCATGAAGGACCGCGTGGCGGTGACGCAGCAGACGATCTCGGTGCACCTTCCGCAGAACAAGCCGATCGGCGAGTTGAAGCACGACCGCCTCGTCGTGATGTGGGCGCGGCGTCACACAAACAAGCTGCGGCGCGGGCACCTGCGCGGCAACCGCTTCGTGATCCGCATCCGCCAGGTCGATCCGATGAAGGTGCGCTTGGTGAAGCGCCGCATGGAGGAGCTCGCGGTGCGCGGGATCCCCGATTACTTCGGCGAGCAGCGCTTCGGCTACCGCGCGAACAACCAGGTGCTTGGCCTCCACTTCGCTCGCGGCGAGTGGAAGCCGATCCTCGACGAACTGCTCGGCGCGCATGGCACGCCGTTCCCGCCGCACCAGCGTGCGGCGCGCGAGAGCTACGAGGCGGGCGAATTCGAGCTCGCGGCCGACATGTGG
>Ga0209985_10002803_pt1 | contig 15413 bp, 9 predicted proteins | sample NOAtaG_FD_187305 | JGI IMG/M metagenome (GOLD analysis project Ga0209985, IMG submission 187305) | Freshwater lake microbial communities from Lake Erie, under a cyanobacterial bloom - NOAA_Erie_Diel6S_1000h metaG (SPAdes) (version 2) | ecosystem: Environmental > Aquatic > Freshwater > Lake ...
TGCACAAACTACTTTCAAAGAAGGCAATGGAGAGTGCATTTTATATAATCACACTCAAAAGAAATGGCATCATTTCTCCAACAAATTTGAGGCAGACGGAATGACATTTGAGATGCCTTCCCTCAACTTTTTCTCCTTCAACAATCCTATAGGAGCTTGCAAGAAATGCGGCGGATTTGGATCTATTATCGGAGTGGATGAAAATTTAGTAGTGCCCGATAAAAAACTCTCTATCTATCAAGACGCCATACAATGCTGGCGAGGCGAAAAAACCAGTGAGTGGAAAAATGAATTGATTCGTCATGCCAAAAAATACAACATCCCCATCCACAAACCTTATAAAGACCTTAGTGCTGAAGAAGTTCATTTGATTTGGAATGGCACTTCCGATTTTGACGGTGTGCAACAATTCTTTCAATTTTTGGAAAGAGAAAGCTTTAAAATTCAATATCGCGTGATGCTTTCCCGCTATCGGGGCAAGACCACTTGTCCAGAATGCAAAGGCACAAGATTACGCAGCGACGCTGGATACGTAAAAGTGGGTGGAATGAATTTACCCACCATGGTGCTGTTATCCATTGGCGAACTCAAGGCCTTCTTCGATCAAATACAATGGAGTAAACACGATTGGCAAATAGCCAAAAGGATTGTACATGAAATTACCAGTCGCTTGGACTTCCTCCTACATGTAGGATTGGAATACCTTACTCTCAATCGTTTATCCAGTACTTTGAGCGGGGGAGAGAGTCAGAGGATTAACTTGGCCACCAATCTTGGTTCATCATTAGTAGGGTCCATTTATATACTGGACGAACCAAGCATTGGATTGCATCCCAGAGATACAGATCGCTTGATCAAAGTGCTGTTTCAACTGAAAAATCAAGGAAACACCGTTCTCGTTGTAGAACATGATGAAAGCATCATGAAAGAAGCAGATTTCATCGTTGATCTGGGTCCTGAGGCAGGTATCAAGGGTGGTAATCTCGTTTATGCGGGGGAACCCAAGGGTTTAATGAAAAATAAAGTCTCCCTTACTGCGCAGTACCTCAGTCACAAATTGCGCGTCACAAGAGAAAAAAAATCTGTGATAGGCAAAGATTTTATTGAGCTGACAGGAGCACAAGAAAACAATTTGCAATATATCGACATTGCTATACCCCTTCACGCCTTTACTGTCGTGACAGGAGTGAGTGGAAGTGGTAAATCTACACTGATTCGAGATATTCTTTACCCTGCACTTGCGCAACAACTCGATTCCCCGATGTCAGGATCCTACAAATACACTGCACTCAAAGGCGCTATCCGGAAAGTAGAACAAGTGGAGTGGGTGGATCAAAATCCCATCGGTCGAAGCAGCAGGAGCAATCCGGTCACCTACTTAAAAGCTTACGATGAAATCAGAGAGATATTTGCCTCACAACCTTCTGCTATCGCAAGAGGATTTTCACCCACGCATTTCTCCTTTAATGTGGAAGGTGGCAGGTGTGAAACATGCCAAGGAGAGGGGGTTCAAGTGGTTTCTATGCAATTCATGGCAGACGTTCAATTGACCTGCGAAACTTGCAAAGGGAAAAGATTCAAAGACGAAATTATTGACATAGAATACAAAGGGAAAAATATTTCGGAAGTGTTGGCTATGACCGTTGATGAAGCGATTCAATTCTTCGATCACCCCACCTCTCGCATTCACAAAAATCTTATTCAAAAAATTCTACCTTTGCAAGCTGTGGGCATGGGCTATATTGGTTTAGGACAAAGCAGCAGCACGCTCAGTGGCGGAGAAGCGCAGCGTATCAAGTTAGCGAGTTTTTTATCCAAGCGAAACCAACGGCATACTGTATTCTTTTTCGACGAGCCTACTACGGGGTTACATTTACATGATGTCGCCAAGTTGATGAAAAGCTTTGAAGCATTGTTGGCAGAGGGACACACCATCGTCACCATCGAACATCATGTCAATGTGATTGAATGCGCTGATTGGATGATTGACCTTGGCCCTGAGGGAGGGGATAAAGGTGGACAATTGATGTATCAAGGGCCTGTTAAGGATTGCCAAAAAAAAGGAAGCGGTTCTGTTACCGCTCAATATTTGAATTTATCCCTCGTTGATAAAACATGAAATATCAAATCGCTAGCTTATTTGTGCTGTGTATTGGATTGGCCCAATGTCAATCACCATCGTACACTACACCCCCACAAGAACAATTAACCATCCAATCAAAGAAAATGGAAATTCAAGCACCCCAATCGTTGACCAACGAAGAATGGAAAAAAATACTGAACCCTCAGCAATATGAGGTTTTGCGTGAAAAAGGTACAGAACGCGCTTTCACTGGCAAGTATTGGAATCATAAAGAAAAAGGCGAATATCACTGCGCGGGATGCGGAGCTCCCTTGTTTCAATCCGATACAAAATTTGATTCGGGCTGCGGCTGGCCCAGTTACTTTAAACCGATAGCGGACAGCGCCATCCACGAGCACCTAGATAAAAGTCATGGTATGATTCGTACGGAGGTAACCTGCAGTAAATGCGGCGGGCATTTGGGTCATGTCTTTACAGATGGTCCTGCGCCAACGGGTTTGAGGTATTGCATCAATTCGGCCTCGATTGAGTTTATTCCAGAAGAAGGAAAGGTGAAATAAATGATGCTCGACATTTCAATGACCGAGCAACTGAAGTTCTTACTTTTGCTCCATGATCATTCCACTTTTCTTGATGCTTCTCGCCACTGCAGCACTAATGACGGCAGCCTTCATTGGATCATTTAGAAAACCCATTATCGAAACATCCAGTATGCCCGGGTATGAACTTTTGGGCATCTCCTATCAAGGTCCCTATCAAAAAATTGGGCCCGCGATCAAGCGCATCGCGACGCTTGCAAAAGAAAAAGGTATTCACCCTGAGATTGTCGCTGTGTATTTTGACAATCCCCGGGAAGTGAAAGAATCAGAATGCCAAGCACTAGCCGCTATCAGAGTAATCCCTCAACAAGCTGAAAAGCTCAAAGATGAACATCTTCAATCCCTGACCATCCCCAAGGGAAATGCCGCCGTATGCCATTGGAAAGGAAAATCCCTACCCACTCGCATCATGGGCGCCATCCGCGCTTATCCTAAATTACACCAATTTGTGGTGCAAAATCATCTTTACGAAAAAGTGAATTTTGTGTATGAAGTGTACGAGCCCCTTGAAACGATTTTTGTCATGCAATACAACGACTGATTGAGCAAAGCTGATTTTTACATAGCGCAATTAAATATGATTCCTCATCCCGAAGGAGGATATTATTGCGAAACTTTTCGCTCTCCGCATCAAGCTGATTTCATCGGATTTGAGGGACCTCGTTCCTACGCCACCAGCATTTATTTTTTATTGAAAGAAGGCCAAACTTCGGCTTTGCACCGCATCAAAAGCGACGAGATATGGTATCATCATGACGGTGGAACTTTAACGATCATTGAAATAGATGAAAACCATCAAACACAATCCATTGCGCTTGGCAAGCAGCTTCATCTAGGAGAAACCCTTCAACATGTGGTGAAAGCAGGTCGCTGGTTTGGTGCAAAGCTACCACCGGGTAGCGAATTTTGTTTAGTAGGATGTCAGGTCAGTCCCGGCTTTGACTTTCGGGATTTTGAGCTTAAACAATAGCAATCGAACGAAATCAATCATTCACCACTTTCAATTTCCTCTTCAAACTTCTAGACGATTCCCCAATTGCCCATTGGTACACTCCCTTGGGAAGGTCTTCATGTGACCAATTCAAAAAATGCTCTACCGCTGATACCGAAAAAACCACTTCTCTTTCCTCATTGGGCTGCAATAAAAACTTTTGAACGCCCACTAACCTCAGAACGGGCTTTAATTGAGGACTCCATACATTTTGTAAATACAACTGCGGCACAACATATCCAGCGCGAGGTGACAAATTTTTTATTTTACATGACAGCTCACTGTGCTCCGCATCTTTCCAGGTGAGTTCACCCCATTGGAATTTTGCATAGGACAAACCATAACCAAAAGGAAACAAAGGAAGTCCCGACCCATCGATATAATCATCGCCACGGCCAGTGGGTTCATGCCAATAACTCAGGGGCAATTGACCCTCTCGCATAGGAAAGGTAATGGGCAACCTACCGCTTGGATCGACCTTTCCCGCAATCAAATTGGCAAAAGCAATTCCTTGTTGCTCTCCGCCATACCAATTCATCCAAATCACATCCGCATCCTCTTGCCATTCCTCCATGGTAATAGCACTTCCTCCCACCAATGCCACAATGACGGGCGGTTCTTGCTGCCCCAACATTCGAATCATTTCAACGGCAGCCGGTTTCAATCCCAATTTACTTCGATCTTGAAATTCACCTTCCTCAATTCCGGCAAATACCATTACGTAATCAGATTCCTTTGCTAATTGTAAGAGTCCTTGCTGATGAATTTGCTTTTCCGGTGTAGGGATCCATTGACGAATATGCAATTCGGGATTAGAACAACTTTCATAATATGCTACTTTCCATTGAACGGGCTGACCTGCCTTTACTTCGATGGTAACTTGATCTTGATGATAACTGGTTTTATCAAAATGATCCACTAACAATTGCCCATCCTGCCAAAATCGATATCCATCATTTCCCTCGATTTGCAAAATCAACTGTTGCGTTTTTTCGGGAGTCCATGAAGCCGTTGCGATCAACGAAAAATAATCACGGCTAACATTGGGAAAAGGATCCATAAAAGTGTAGTGGAAATCGATGGTTTTTCTATTTTCTTGGATCTGACATTTCCCTTCGAATTGGGTATTACTCCACCATTGCACATTCCAATCTTGTTCAAATGGAATGAAGTTGGATTCGGCACTCCATCCAGGATGATACTTCAAATCTGCTTGGTCGCCCATTTGACTTTTCAACCCTTCCCAATAATTGACCACTTTTACGCCTGTTCCACTGTATCCCCCTAATCTTCCTTTCTTGGCCTCCTCTCCTACTACTAAAATTTTCTTTTTATTGAAATCGATTGGGCATACATCCCCTTCATTTTTTAAAAGCACCATGGATTGCTCCGCTGCGTGCAGAGCGATTTGAATCATAGAATCTTGATTCACCTCAAAGTATTGTGCAAACGGCTGCTCAAACAAACCCAGCTCAAACTTCACCTTGAGCACTCTCGATACTGCTGAATCAATGGCAGAGGGCCTCACCTTTCCCTGTTCAAACAGCGGCTTAAACAATACATCGTGATGAATGGACGTTTGAAAAATAACATCCATACCGTTCTCAATGGATAATTTACCCGAAGTGGGATAATCAGGAGAAGTATTGTGCAATACATTGGCACCTCCTACCGCCCCGGCATCTGAAATCACAAAACCATCAAACTGCCATTGGTCTTTTAATACAACCTTCAACAACTGATGATTCATGCTATTGGGTGCACCGTTAAGGGAGTTATAACTTGTCATCACACTTCTTGATCCCGCGTCGAAACAAGCCCTGAAAGGTGGGAAATGAATCTTTTCCAACTCCAATTTATCCGAATGAATAGGATAGCTATCTCTCCCTCCACTGCCTACATTGGCCACAAAATGCTTGGGTGTAGTAACTATGCCCTTTTGATCAAACGGCTTGACAAAAGCCGCTCCCATGATCGAAGAAAGAAAAGGATCTTCCCCATAGGTTTCCTCCACTCTTCCCCAGCGCACATCAGTAGCGATATTCACCACCGGAGATAATACTTGCCGCCAACCTCTTTGTTGAGATTCAGTGGCAATGGCATTGGCCACTTCACTCATCAATTCCGCATCAAATGAGGCCGCCAAGGCGATGGATTGAGGATACGCCACCCCACCTTTTCCTACTACCCCATGCAAAGCTTCACCAAAAAAAATAGCAGGAATTCCTAAGCGAGTGTGGTTCACCAAAAAATCTTGGATCTTGTTGATCTCCTCAATTTGCCTACGCGCTGTCCAAGTTGCATTATAATTCAACATTTGTTGACCCGGCTGATCGTCCATTCCTTGAATGCTGATTTCAATACCAAAAATCCCATTTTGATAATCCTTGGCTTGAAAAGCCTCGTCATGAGCAATCATGAAAAGCTGATAAAACTTTTCTTCCCATGACATTCTCGAAACCAGGTCCTTGGTCCTCTCTTCAGCTGACAATTGCGGATTTTTATACGGAAGCACTTGAGAAAAGACAGCGCCTCCTAGGAGAAAAGCTCCTATCGTCCAAATCACTTTCATTTTGGAAAGATAGTGGGAATTAAAAGAAAACTTTTCTACTTTTGCAACGCATTGCCCAGGTGGTGAAATTGGTATACACGTGCGCTTGAGGTGCGTATGGAGCGATCTGTGCAGGTTCGAGTCCTGTCCTGGGCACAAAGTGAGCGAAGGCTCACTTTTTTATTTAGTCAAATAACCGTCATTTTTCAAATCTACCGGTGTGTGCGTAGCGCTGAGAATAGCGGGAATCACCTCATGGGGTTCATTGACCACCCTCCAAATATCCTCATTCCCATTTCCCATAAAATCCTCTTGCACACAATGATCTAAAAAAGACAACAATCCATTGTAAAAACCTCTGGTGTTGAGTAAAACGATGGGTTTGGTAATTTGACCCAATTTCTTTAATGTGATGGCCTCCATCAACTCCTCGAGGGTTCCGGTTCCCCCCGGCAATGAGATGATGGCGTCAGTTCCTTCTAAAAATTTCGATTTGCGCTCATGCATAGTTTGAGTGTAAATAAAATCAGTGACTCCCCTGTGTCCCCATTCTACCTCATTCATAAATTGAGGCATGATTCCTCGGATACTTCCTCCCTCCTGCAGCATGGTATCCGCCAATTGACCCATCAAGCCGGTACCGCCGCCGCCATACACCACCTCCACCTTGGCTTTGACCAATTCAATGGCCAACTTTTCTGTGGCTCGAAAATATTCCTCATGGATTCTCGCACTTGAAGCGCAATAGACACATACTTGCATGGTTTTTTTTTCAAAAGTAACCAAAATGAAAAGGGAAATTGCATTTGTGCATCATTCGCAAAGATTACCTTTGCCGCATGACTCTTTTCTCTTTGTCCACTATACTTTCCGGCCAGCAACCTATGCTCATCGCAGGACCCTGCGGAGTGGAAAGTCGGCAGCAGTTGCGCCAAACAGCAGAGGGAATTTCCAAAATACCTGGGATTCATGCCCTTCGGGGTGGATTATGGAAACCACGAACCCGCCCCAATAGCTTTGAGGGAATGGGAGAAGCCGGTGTGACCTGGATGACCGAGATTAGAGAGGAGTTTCGACTTCCCATCATTACCGAAGTGGCGAGAGCTCAGCATGTAGAAATTTGTTTGAAAAATAATTTCGATGCATTGTGGATTGGGGCTCGCACGGTAGCCAACCCCTTCAGTGTTCAAGAAATTGCAGATGCGCTGAAAGGTACCAACATTCCGATTTTCATCAAAAATCCCATTCATGCCGATCTTGCCCTTTGGATCGGCGCCATCGAGCGCATTCAAAACGCAGGCATTGGAGAAATAGTGGCTATACATCGAGGTTTTTCCACAGGAGCACCCACCTTATATCGCAACCAACCCTTGTGGGAAATTCCCATTGCTCTGAAAACAACCATCCCTGAAATTCCCATTATTTGCGACCCTAGTCATATTGCAGGAAAGCGAGAATTGCTACAACCAGTGGCCCAGAAAGCCATGGATTTGGGAATGAACGGTTGGATGATTGAATCCCACTTTGCGCCAGATGAAGCCCTGAGCGATGCACAGCAGCAGATCACACCCGAAGCACTCCAAGCACTCATTGCCTCCATCACCCTTAGAATCGAATCCGATAGCGAAACAGAAAATTGCGTTGAGCTCAATCAATGGAGAAAAAGCATTGATGAAATTGATCAAGAGATCATTCAACTATTAGGAGAGAGAATGAAGATTGCAGAAGAAATTGGTGCTTTCAAAAAAGAAAAAGGGATAACCATCTTCTCCTTACCCCGTTGGAAAGAGATTTTGGAAAGTCGTCAAGATTTGGGGGAACAATCAGGACTGACCTTGCGCTTTCTGAAAACCTATTTAGAGGCGATTCATGCTGAGAGTATTCGCCATCAGGAGAGAGTGATGAATTCTAAAGAATAAGAATAAAAAAAGCCGAATCCTCGGCTTTTTCAGTTTTTATTTTCATTCAATCAAGATTTCGGATGCAAATGAGAATTTCTTCTTGAATAGCCGAAATAGATAAGTAACCCAAGTATCATCCAAAATACGGCAACCTCTAAAGTATCTTTATCCAAAGATGCAATCATTGCTGAACAAACAAGGATTCCCAGAATTGGAACTAGGGGAACTAAAGGCGTTTTAAAGGGTCTCTTGATCTCAGGATTTTTAATCCTCATTATCCAGACACCGGCACTTACAAGAACAAATGCGAATAAAGTGCCGAATGAAGTCAAATCACCCGCAACACTTCCTGGAACAAAGGCCGCAAACAACCCTACAAATAAAAATAATATCCAATTTGCCTTGTAGGGGGTATTAAACTTTGGATGAAGCTCACCAAATGCTTTAGGCAAAAGGCCATCATTACTCATAGAATAAAACACTCTGCTTTGTCCCATAAGCATTACCAAAATAACAGAAGAGAAACCTGCGAGTATTGCCACGGTTACACTCGTAGCTAACCATTCGTAACCTTTCATATAGGTGCTAATGGTATAGGTCACCGAGGCCTCCTTACCCAATGCCGGGTCTCCAAAATCTGACCATGGAGCCACTCCAGTAAGCACATGACCGAAAAGTATGTATAATATTGTACAAACGAGTAGAGATCCTAAAATCCCAATGGGCATATCCCTTTTAGGATTTTTCGCTTCCTGAGCGGCTGTGGAGACCGCATCAAAACCTATGAAAGCAAAAAATACTATGCCAGCACCTCCCAAAACACCTCCCCATCCCCAATCAAAAAAACCTTCATGACCGTTGGTGCCCTGTGGAATCAAATAAGGAGAATAATGATCAGGGTTAATAAAATTCCATCCGATAAAAATAAAAATTAACACAATGGCAACTTTTAAAAACACAATGATTGCATTTACAAAGGCAGACTCTTTTGTTCCTTTAATCAGCAGTAACGTTAATAAAAACAATATTACAAGCGCGGGCGCGTTCATTATACCGGAAACACTCTGAACCGCTGCGCTGACTGATGGCAATTGAGACAATTGATCATCCGATAGTATCAATTTTCCATGATGAACAGACTTTTCAAGATCCGGCAAAATCATCAATGCTTGATTCATGGCCTCCCCAGATAAAAATTTAATACTTTCAAACGGAGCGTGGCACCATTCATAAGGTATTGCCCCCCCTAATAAATTATTCAAATATTCACTCCAAGCAATGGAAACCGTCGCGGCTCCCAAGGCATATTCCATCACCAACGCCCATCCTATTATCCATGCAACCAATTCACCCATGGTAACAAATGAATAAGCATAAGCACTGCCTGAAATAGGAATCATTGCAGCAAATTCTGCATAACACAATCCAGCAAATGCACATCCGATGGCGGCAACAACAAAAGACAAGGTGACACCATTGCCCGAAGCTTCGGCGGCAGCAGCAGCTGTCCTGACGAATAATCCCGCTCCAATGATTGCTCCAACGCCCAGAGCCACCAATTGAAATGCACCAAGAGTCCGCTTAAGGGATTTTTCATTTCCCTCTGCCTGACTTAGCATCATAGCTAAATCTTTCTTTCTCCAAATTGACATAGTCTATACTTTAAATTTATGAAAGGCAATGATAATCAAATTTCTTGAACTTTTCTGCATACACCTTGTTTAAGGAGTATGGAAAGAGAACTTTTGATTGAAATCGAGGAAATGGGCAACCAACATGTCATGACCTCCATAGATACCCCTTTGTTACCCGATGCATTTGACATGGACGACGATACCAAGATCTTAAAAATCGAAAAGCATTTTGCCGCCATCATGGATATTCTCGGCTTGGACCGCAATGACGACAGTCTCTCTGGAACTCCCCACCGTGTGGCCAAAATGTACGTGAAAGAGATATTCTCTGGATTGCATCCAGACAATAAGCCTGCCATCAAACTTTTTGACAATAAGTATTCATACAATGAGATGCTTGTGGAAAAAAATATCACCTTCTACTCCAACTGCGAGCACCACTTTGTACCCATCATTGGAAAGGCGCATGTCGCCTACATCTCCGCAGGAAAAGTAATTGGACTTTCAAAACTAAACCGCATTGTTCAATATTTTTCTAGACGTCCTCAAGTACAAGAACGATTAACGATTCAAATTGCAGAGGAATTGAAGAATGTGCTGGAAACGGAAGATGTAGCTGTGCTGATTGATGCCACTCACCTCTGTGTTAGCAGCAGAGGGGTGCAAGATATCAACTCTTCCACTGTCACTAGTGCTTATTTTGGGGCTTTTCAACACGAAAACACTAAGAGTGAGTTTTTGAAGTACTTACAACTCTGATCAATCTTTGTCGTAATTAAAGTCGTCTGTATTCAGTTTTCTGGAGTTTCTGCGTGCTACTTGATAATCAAGGAAGCGGTCTTTCACAAAGACCAAAAATTCGTATTGAGAACTTTGAATGAGAAATTCATCCGAAACGTTGAGATAGGTTATAAAGTCGTCAAATTCTTCATTGGTCAAATCGATGATTTTATAATCCACATAAATTCGAAACAACTCCTTTAGCAGATCTCTTCTTCGATCATCATTTTCCAGTTCCGCCACTACCCTTCTGCTTTGCTCTTTCTTGCTCAGTTGTTGGTAGAGAAAGGTAATAGGACTGGCCACCGCATTGATTCCACTCAACATGTAATCATCTTCGTCATACCCTAAGGATTGAATATCCCTTTGAATATCATCCAAATCTCGGGGTGCGAAAATATTCAATGTGCTAAAGCTATAATTGCGCTCATTTAAAAACACACGAGGATAATACACTGTTTTAACAGCAGAGTCCTTATAGCAAAGTTGTCGAGCATGATAACCCAAACAGGTAATAGTGAGCGTATCTGTAGGCCTACATTCCACAACAAATGATCCATCCGGCATTCCAAAAATCCCTTGTTGTGTGCGTAAATTTAAAATGATACAATTGGGTACCGGCTGCCCGCGCTCTTCAAACACCTTTCCTTTGATACGAATCAATGGTTCTTGACCCCAGCTCGAATGAAAGAGGAAAAAAAACAATACCATCAAAGCAGCTCTCACAATACAAAGGTGTCGATTTCATTTGAATACCCATCGATTTTTCTTTCAAATTGTGAATTTTTGATTTTAAAGTGTTCAAAGTACACTTTCGTTATATTTGCTACTCAACAAACTAGCCATCATGAAAAAATCTATTCTTTTTTGCCTCGCCATCGCCATGGCCTGGATAGCACAGTCAGCCAATATCACTTTTCGAGTGAACATGAACCTACAAACAGTATCTCCCAATGGTGTACATGTGGCTGGAAATTTTCAAGGTTGGAATCCCGCAACCAGCGCTATGACAGATGCCAATGGGGATGGAATCTATGAAGCAACCATCAGTGTCACCAATAACCAAACATTGGTGTACAAATTTATCAATGGTAATTCATGGACAGGTGCGGAAATCGTCCCCACTGCCTGCGGAGTGAATGATGGAAGCAATAACATCAACCGAAATGTTGTGGTAAACACATCAGATATTATTTTGGAACCTGTTTGTTTTGGTCAATGTGCCAATTGTCCCAGCACGATCCAAGTGACTTTGCGAGTGAACATGAACAATCAAACCGTTGGTGCCAACGGAGTGCATGTAGCAGGTAATTTTCAAGGATGGAATCCAGCCAGCAGCCCTCTTGCCGATGCAGACGGGGATGGTATTTACTCAGGCGTTTTTTTGATTGGAGAAAATCAAACCATTGAGTACAAATTCATCAATGGCAATGCATGGGGAATGGATGAAAGCGTGCCCGCAGCTTGTGCGACAGGCAGCAACAGAACACTCGTAGTGGCCAATGCTAATATCACTACCACTGCTTTTTGCTTCGGAGAATGCGCGGAATGCACGATTGCACCCATCGCAGGTTGTACCAACGCGAACGCCTGCAATTATAACAGCAACGCCACACAAGACGATGGGAGCTGCCTGGTTGTGGGAGCTGTGTGCAATGACAACAATGCCAATACCGAGAATGATGTGGTTTCCGCCAATTGTGTGTGTGCCGGAACCGCTATCACCGGTAGTGTGCAAGTTACTTTTCAAGTGAACATGTCACAACAAACCGTATCACCGATGGGTGTGTACATAGCCGGTAATTTTCAAGGATGGAATCCATCCACCACTGCTATGACCGATGCCAATGGTGACAATATTTATGAATACACCGCTACTGTAACTCCCAACCAAACCATTGAGTACAAATTCATCAATGGCAATACATGGGGAATGGACGAAAGCGTGCCCGCTGCTTGTGCGACAGGCAGCAACAGAACACTCGTAGTGGCCAACGCTAATATCACTACCACTGCTTTTTGCTTCGGAGAATGCACGGAATGCACGATGGTACCAATTGCCGGTTGCACCAACGCGAACGCTTGCAATTTCAACAGCAACGCCACACAAGACGATGGTAGTTGCCTGGTTGTGGGAGCTGTGTGCAATGACAACAATGCCAATACCGAGAATGATATAGTTTCCGCCAATTGTGTGTGTGCCGGAACCGCTATCACCGGAAGTGTGCAAGTTACCTTCCAAGTGAACATGTCACAACAAACCGTATCACCCATGGGTGTGTACATAGCCGGTAATTTTCAAGGATGGAATCCATCCACCTCTGCTATGACCGATGCCAATGGTGACAATATTTATGAATACACCGCTACTGTAACTCCCAACCAAACCATTGAGTACAAATTCATCAATGGCAATGCATGGGGAATGGACGAAAGCGTGCCCGCAGCTTGTGCGACAGGCAGCAACAGAACACTCGTAGTGGCCAACGCTAATATTACTACGACAGCATTTTGTTTTGGCGAATGCGCGGCCTGCGGCACAGTAGCCGTTCCGGGTTGTACCAACTCAACAGCTTGTAATTTTGATAGCGCCGCGACTGAAGATGATGGCAGTTGTATTGCAGTGGGAGATGCGTGCAATGACAACGATGCTACCACTGTTAATGATGTGATCGGTGCCAATTGCCAATGTGCAGGATCTGCTGGCATTCCCACTATGGTCATTTTCCGAGTGGATATGACCAATCAAAATGTCAGTCCCAATGGTGTATTTGTTGTGGGCACTTTCAACAATTGGGATCTCACCCTTACCCAAATGACAGAATACCAACCTGGCTTTTATCAAGCCGTGGCCTTTATCAATGCGGGAGAAACTATACAGTACAAATTTGTGAATGGAGGTACCTGGACGGGTTCCGAAACAGTACCATCCGCATGCGGTACTGACGATGGTACTGGCAATATCAACCGTTCCGCCACCATTGGCAACACCGCCCTTACCATGGAACCCGTTTGCTTCAATGAATGTGGCGCTTGTGTGGCTATTCCAATGACTGCTGTCACGTTCACGGTAAATATGAGTCAACAAACGGTAGATCCCAATGGAGTGCAAGTGGTAGGTAGTTTCCAAAACTGGACGATCAACGCCTCTGCTATGACCAATACTGGCAATGGGTTGTATTCTTTTACCACCAATATTCCAACCGGCACTTCTATTCAATACAAATTCATCAATGGTAATACATGGTCTGGAGCTGAAACGGTAGCATTTGGCTGCGCTGTGAACGATGGAAGCGGTAATTACAACCGTGCATTTAACGTTACCGGAACAGCAGTGAACATTCCTACCGTTTGCTTCAATGAATGCGAAAATTGCATCATGGCCGGCTGCACCAATCCGAGCGCATGTAATTACGATGCCACCGCCACTACCGACGATGGCTCTTGTTTGATCACCAACGCGGCTTGTGATGATGGCAACGCCAATACTTCCAATGATATCGTCAACGCCGATTGCGTTTGTTTGGGTACTCCTGTCGCTGGTGCATTGCAGGTAACTTTCAGAGTCAATATGTCACAGCAAAGCGTTTCTGCTCAGGGAGTGCACATAGCAGGCAATTTCCAAAACTGGGATCCCGCTGCCACTGAAATGACTGACGGAGATGGAGATGGCATTTTTGAATACACCACATTCTTGACCCAAAATCAAACCATCGAATACAAATTCATCAATGGCAATAGTTGGGGAGCTGGAATTGATGAGAGTGTCCCAGCTGCCTGCGCTACTAACAACAATAGAACGTTGGTATTAAGTACAACCAATGTTACTACTCCCGCCTACTGCTTCGGCTCTTGCTCTCCATGTGAGTCCAATGTGATAGTGGTATTTCAAGTGGATATGACAAATGAAACCGTAGCGGCAGGTGGCGTGCATGTTGCTACCAATTGGGATGGCTTCAATCCTAACGCTAACTTGATGACCGATTTGGGAAATGGCGTCTATGAGGTAGCGGTGACCTTACCCGCCAATGAAACTACCCTCTTCCGCTTTGTCAATGGAAACGGCACTAACCAGTTTGAAACCGTTCCGTTGACATGCGGCGTTGCGGATGGCATGGGCAATTTCAATCGCGCCATCGCCGTGGGCACAACTAACACCATTTTTGGACCTGTATGTTTTTCAGGTTGTGCCAATTGCCAACCTATTGTGCCGGTGCAAGTAACCTTTCAAGTGGACATGAGCAATCAAACCGTTGATCCCAATGGAGTTCACATCGCAGGAGAGTTTCAAAATCCGCAGTGGGATCCAGCAGCTACCATCATGACGGACAATGGAAACGGAATTTGGTCCTATACCACCACTGTTAATAGTGGAAGTACTTTCCAGTATAAGTTCATCAATGGGAATGCATGGACAGGTGAAGAATCCGTACCCATGGAATGTGGAAACCCCAATGGTTTGGGCGGTTACAACCGGATTTTCACGGTCGGTACCAATGATGTCATATTGAACACGGTTTGCTTCAGTGAATGTGCAGGTTGCAACACAGGAGCGGATATCGCTGTCACTTTTCAGGTCAACTTATCTGAAGTAACCAACCTATCGCCAAACGGAGTGCATTTAGTGGGTTCATTCCAAAACTATGATCCTGCCGCAACACCAATGACCGATCAAGGCAATGGCATATACAGCGTTCAAGTAACGATTCCTTCAGGATCCTTTATTTTCTACCGCTTTATCAATGGCAATACCAACGCAGACGCGGAGATAGTTCCTTTTTCTTGCGGTGTTTTGAATAATGGAGGATATTTCGAGCGGGTGGCTCAACTGGATTCTACTACCACCGAAATGCCATTGGTTTGTTTCAGCGAAT
>Ga0209985_10002807_pt1 | contig 15402 bp, 11 predicted proteins | sample NOAtaG_FD_187305 | JGI IMG/M metagenome (GOLD analysis project Ga0209985, IMG submission 187305) | Freshwater lake microbial communities from Lake Erie, under a cyanobacterial bloom - NOAA_Erie_Diel6S_1000h metaG (SPAdes) (version 2) | ecosystem: Environmental > Aquatic > Freshwater > Lake ...
GGTGAGGGGTGCGGGGTGCGGGGTGCGGGGTGCGGGGTGAGTAGAAACAGAAAACGCGAGCGTGGTGAGCGCTCGCGTTCGGGGAAGCGGGGTTGGTTGAGTGATCGGCGAGGGCTGATGGGCTCTGGGCCCGGCGTGATCAGTGACCGTCGGCGGGCTTGGCTGTGCCTTCCGTGTGGCCTGAGCCGTGGCCGGCGTGATCGTCGCCTGTGCCCGGGAGCTTCAGGGTGCGGATGGGGCGAGCGGTTTGGGCGGAGTTTTCGTTGGAGGTGTGGGACGAGCCGCCGTGGTGGCCGGTGTGCGCCAGAGCGAGGACGGCGGGGTTGTCGTTCAGGTACGCCGCGACGCCGGGGGAGAGGGGCTTATCGCTGAGCTTGCGTTCGGCGACGACGTTGGCGAGCCGGAGCTGGAGGGTCTTGGTCAGAAGGTCGCGTGCGAGGGGGCGCTTGTTGGCCTTCATCGCGTCTTCGAGGATTGAGTCGATCTTCAGGTCGGCCTGCTGACGGGCGAAGGCGACGACGGAGGTGCCCTCGGGGATGGCGACGACGATGGGTTCCTTGGTGACTTCTTTGGTTTCCTGGTTGATGGTCTCGCGGTAGCCGATGGTGCGGGTGATGCCGCCGGTGCCGCCGGGGTTGATGTGCTGGCCCTTGTAGTCGTAGATGATGCCGCGGTTCCCGAGGTCGATCATGGTGAAGCCGAGGAAGAAGGCGAAGCAGAAGAGGGTGAAGACGACGACGAGGGAGTTGACGGGGTTGTCGTACTTCAGCTGCATGAAGAAGGCGGCGACGACGACGCTCTTGACCACCGCGATGGAGAGGGCCACGGCGACGTTGACCCACTGGGGGATCACGACATTGAAGGTGGCGGCGATCCACTGCTCAGCGAGGGCCGCGCCGACGGTGGCGAGGGTGAAGAACATGAGAATGCCCAGCACGAGCAGGAGCACGCGGCGCGGGACGATGTGGTGCCCGTGGTGTCCGCCGCCGTGCCCGCTGTGCGCGGAGCCGTGATCGGCGTGGTCGTGCGGGGTGCCGGCTGCGGGTGATGCTGCGTGAGCCATGGTTCGAACTCTCAGAAGAGCCCGGGGTGAAGTGGCGGTCCTTCGCGGGCGATCGTGTTCAGGACGGAACGGGCGAACAGGGCGAGGTGCAGAGGGCGGATCGGTTCGGGTGGATCAGTGGATGAGGTAGAGCAGCGGGAAGAGGAAGATCCAGACGATGTCGACGATGTGCCAGTAGAGGCCCACACCTTCGACGGCGTTGTAGTGCTTGGGACCGAAGTGGCCCTTCAGCGAGCGGAGGTAGAGCCAGATGAACAGGCCCATGCCGATGATGACGTGGCTGGCGTGGATGCCCGTGGCGCCCCAGTAAAGGCCCCACCAGAGGGGCTCGTATTCGCTGACGGCGTTGGGGTATGAGTAGAACGCGCCGGGGAGTTTGCCTTCGGCGTACTTCGGGGCGTATTCAAACCCGAACTTGATGACGAGGAACGCGAGCCCGCAGATGAAAGTGATGAGGATGTTCCGGCGGAGGCCGGCCTGGTCGTTGGTCTGGGCGCAGCGGACGGAATCGGCGACGGTGTATGAGGAGTAGAGCAGGACGATGGTGTTGAGCAGGCCGATGCGCCAATCGAGGAGTGATGAGCCGTGGATGAAGGCCTCGGGGTAGAGCATGCGCATGATGCCGTAGAAGACGAAGAGGCCGGAGAAGAGGAGGACTTCGGTGGCGAGGAAGAGCCAGACGCCGAGCTTGACGGCGTCGAACTCGTGATCGCGGTCGCGGAAGTGCTCGGCCGCGCGGTAACGCTCGTGAGGCGGCGCGTTGGCGGCGAGAAGGTCTTTATCCGCGGGGAGGGTGGCCATGGGTGTGCTCGCGAGAGATGAAACGGGTCGTGTACTGATGAAACGTGAACGGGAACGGGAAGCGGGAGACGAAAGCGGACCGGAAACAGATTCGGAAGCGTCGGCGGGGGCGGTTGGCCTTCGCCGACGGGTTGTTCATCTGGTCAGATCAGTGGGCCTTGCCCTTGCCCGGGGCGGCGGAGATGGGGAAGTCGGCGGGGTTGGTCTGGGGCGGGACGACGTCGTCGAAGTCGTACGGGCCGTGGGTGACCACCGGCTCGTGATGGAAGTTGTGGGTGATGGGCGGGCTGGCGGTGTCGGTCCAGTCGAGCGTGAGCGCGCCCCAGGGGTTCGGCGGGGCCTTTGCTCCGGCGAGGAGCGAGTGGATGAAGTTGCCCAGGTGGACCAGGAAGCCGACCAGCAGCACGAGCGAGCCGATGGTGGAGAGCTGGTGGTAGATGGTGAACTCATCGACGTAGCTGGCGTAGCGGCGGGGCATGCCGTGGGCGCCCATGATGAACTGCGGGAAGAAGGTCAGGTTGAAGCCGATGAAGACGAGCCAGAAGCCGGTCTTGCCCCAGAACTCGTTGTACATCTTGCCGAACATCTTCGGCCAGTACATGTGCAGGGCGCCGACGAAGGCGATGAGGGTCGAGCCCATCATGACGTAGTGGAAGTGGGCGACGACGAAGTAGGTGTCGTGCAGGTGCAGGTCGGTGGAGAGGGCGCCGAGGAAGAGGCCGGTGAGCCCGCCGATGGAGAAAAGGAAGAGGAAGCCCAGTGCGTAGAGCATCGGGGTCTTCATGTCGATCGAGGCGCCGTAGAGCGTGCCGATCCAGTTGAAGACCTTCACCGCGGAGGGAAGGGCGACGAGGAAGGTGAGGGCCGAGAAGATGACGGCGGAGAGTTCACCCTGCGAGGTGAACATGTGGTGACCCCAGACGATGAAGCTGATGCCGGCGATGGCCAGGGAGCTGAAGGCCACGGCGCGGTAGCCGAAGACCTTCTTGCGGCAGAAGACGGCGATCATTTCGCTGATGCAGGCCATGCCGGGGAGGATCATGACGTAGACGACGGGGTGGGAGTAGAACCAGAAGAAGTGCTGGAAGAGGACGGGGTCGCCGCCCATGCGGGGGTCGAAGATGCCGATGTGGAAGACGCGCTCGAAGATGAGCAGCAGGAGGGTGATACCGATGACGGGGGTAGCGAGGACCTGGATGATGGCGGTGCCGTACATGCCCCAGATGAACAGGGGCATATCGAACCAGCCCATGCCGGGGGCGCGGAGCTTGTGCACGGTGACGACGAAGTTCAGACCGGTGAGGATGGAGCTGAACCCGAGGATGAAGGCGGCACCGATCATGAAGAGGACGCGCCAATGGCCTTCTTCGGTGCTGGTTGAGTAGGGGGTGTAGAAGGTCCAGCCGGTGTCGACGCCGCCGGCGAGGGCGCTGGCGATGGCGAAGAGTGAACCGAGGACGTAGATGTACCAGGAGAGGAGGTTGAGTCGTGGGAAGGCGACATCCTTGGCCCCGAGCATGAGGGGGATGAGGAAGTTGCCCAGCGAGGCGGGAATGCTGGGGACGATGACGAGGAAGACCATGACCAGGCCGTGGAGGGTGAAGACGCGGTTGTAGGTGTTGTTGGCCTGATCGAGCGCGACGGAGCCGCCCTGAAGGATGTTGCCCAGCAGGTGGCCCTTGATGGTGGTTGCGCCGGCGGCGTCGACGACGGTGCGAGTGGGCTCGAAGAGTTCGAGGCGGACGAGGATGGCCGCCACGCCACCGATGAAGAACATGAAGAGGATGGTGAAGAGGTACATCACGCCGATCTTTTTGTGATCGACGGTGGTGGCCCAATCGATGATGGTGGCCCAGAGCGACGACTTGGGCGTCAGGTACGAGTCATCGTGCCCGTGGTGCGAGCCGTGCCCGTGGTCGTCGTGGTGAGCCTTGCTGCCGGTGGAAATGCTGGCCATGGCTTTTCTCTCAATCGAACCCGCCGTTGGGTGGGGCGGCGGGGAACAAAGCAGGGGGACAAGATCCGGTGAAACTGCTCAAACGCTGAACGGTCGAAACTTCGGAAAAGCTTCGCGGGGGCTTTGTCAACCCGCGCGAAGGGGTTGGCTTTGGTGCTTACTGCTTCGGCTCGGGGGTCTTGCGGTCCTCGTCGGTGGCCTTGCCCGCCAGCTCGCGGAAGTACGCCACCACGCCGGCGAGCTCACGCTCCTTGAGCTGACCCAGGAACGAGGGCATCTGACCCGCGGCGTACCCCGCGTGGATCTTCGCGTTGGGGTAGTTGATGGACTCAAGGATGTAGGTGTTCCAGCCCGCTTCGGTGGAGAAGTCAACCTTCTCGCCCGTGTTCACCGTGAGCGGCACCGGCTGGAGGTAGAAGCCCTTCCACGACGGGCCCGTGCCCTTCGAGCCGTCGATGCTGTGGCACGTGGCGCAGCGCTGCGCGTAGACATACTTGCCCACATCCACCAGCGAGAGCTTGTCGGCCATGTTGCCCCACTCCTCCACCGTCTTCATGTACTCGTCCATGGGCAGCACGCGGAGAATCGCGGCCATTTCGCTGTGGCTGGTGCCGCAGTACTCGGCGCAGAAGATGTAGTGGTCGCGGCCCTTCTCGCCGGGCTTTTTGCCGATGCTCCCCGCGGCCGACAGGGCCGGGTCGGAGTTCTGCGGCGTGAAGGTCATCGAGGTGTAGCGGTTCGGGAACAGGTCCATCTTCAGCCGCATGTCCGGGATGTAGAACGAGTGCATCACGTCCTTGGACTTGAGCTGGAACTTCACGGGGACACCCTCGGGCACGACGATGACCTTGACGGGCGCGTTGCCGCGTTGCCCGGTCTTCTGGCTCTCGCCGGGCTTGGTCACCAGCAGGTCGTCGAGGTAGACGGTCTGACCGGAGCCGGCGCCGTTGGGGTACAGCACGTCCCAGTTCCACTTGTACCCGGTGACGTCGATGTTGATCGCGTTGCCCTTGGCCACCTGGGTGTTCATGTAGCCGTAGAACCCCCAGAAGAAGATGAAGGTCACGACGATCAGCGGGCCGACGACCCAACTGATCTCAAGGAACGTGTTGTGATTGGGGGTGCGGATGGGCGCCACGCCGGGCTTGCGGCGCCAGCGCCAGGCCCAGTAGCACATCGGGACCATCAGCAACACGAAGCTGATGATGCACACCCACATGATGAACATGAACAAACCGTCGACCGAGGGCGAAAGGTCGCTGTTGCCGGGCTTCAGCCACAGCTTCGTCAGCCAATCTCGTTCGGAGGCAAGGGTCAACATCTGGATGCTCATCGTGAGGCTCTCCCCGCGCTCGATAGAGCGGATGGGTTGTGCAGGACATCGTGAGGTGGGTTCGTCATCGCCTTGCCCGCGGTCCGGGCTGGGGCGTTCAATCCGAGTTCGTTCACACCTGAGGCCTGATTCTCGGCCTCGCCCGCGGTCTTCTTGTTCAGCAGCGCCCGGCGCTTTCGGCGTTCACCGACCCACAGCAGCCCGACCACGCCGAAGACGATGGTCATGGTGATGGTGCCGCCGACGCGCATGACCTTCACCGCCGACATGACGTAGCTGTTGGCGTTGGGGTCCCACATGTAGCACCACATCATCACGCGGTCGAGGGTGGAGCCGACCTTGCCCTGGCTGGCCTCGATGAGCGCCAGGCGGAGGTTGCGTGCGGGGTACTCGATGCCGTAGAGATAGCGGGAGATCGTCCCGTCGGGTGAGAGGACGAAGATCACCGACCCGTGCGAGAACTCGTTGGACTCGGGCAGGTAGCGGTACGCGAAGCCCAGCGCGTCGGCGAGGCGCCGCGTGTCCATCGCGCTCTGCGTCGCCAGCACCGCGAAACCCTTCTCGATCGATTCGACGAGCTTGATCGCCTCGGCGTCCTTCGAGGCGCGGGCCTGCTCGGGCTGATAGCGCCCGTAGGAACCGAGCATCCCCTGGCGGGCGGCGTTCGCAAGCTCGGGCTTCTCCGACGGATCGAACCCCACCACCACCGCGTTGAAGTCCTTGCCCACCGTCAGATCATCCAGCCGATCGATCGACTCGCTGAGCTTCTGCCGAACCATCTTGCACAGCATCGGGCAGCGGTAATACACCATCGCGATGACCACCGGCTTGCCCTGGTTGAACCAGTCGCCGATCTTCACGGGCTTGCCCTGATGGTCCAGCAGCTCAACATCCAGCGGGATCTTCTTGCCCAGGTTCTCGACAACCTCAAGGCCCTTTAGCGCGTCGGGCTTCTCGGTGGCGATGTCGTCGAAGGCGCTGGCGGGTGCGCCGGCCTTCGGTGCCGCGGGTGCCGCGGATGAAGAGCCTGTGGTCGTCGCCGCGGGTGACGGGCTCGCGGCGCAGACCTTCGACGTGACGCCCGCGATCAACGCGATCATCGACACCGAAGCGATCAACGTCGACACCGAAAGACAACCCGCACGCCAGGTTGCGGGCTTGGTGCTCTTCGTCGGGTTGGTCGTCGCGGTGCGGTTCATGTCACGTTGTACGTTCGAGGGCTTCCAACTGGACGGTGCGATTCGCGTGCATCTCGCCGAGTGCTCACTTGCTGGCCGGCTTGGCGTAGTTGCCTTCGACCTTCTTCATCGCGTCTTCGATCGGCACGCGGACGGTGCCGACCTCCGGACGCGTCACGGCGTACTGCTTGCTCTTGAACTGCGTGTCGAGGATCTCGGACCGGCGCGCCAACGCCTCGGCCTGGATCGGCGGGGCCTTGCTGAGGTCCGCCGTGGCGACCTTTTCCGGATACTCGATCCGCAGCGTCTTCATCTGCGTGAGGTACCAGTTGAAGTAGACCACCGTGGCGACCACCGCGCCGACGACGATCAGGAACCCGCCGAAGCCGAAGACCAGCACCGACTTGCTGTCGATCTGCTCGGCGTGGGCTTCCTGCGGGCGTTCGTCGGCCGTGTGCGTGTGCCAGGCGTCGATCGCGTCGGGCGAAACCGGTGTTTCGTGGGCGTGATTGGTTGAGTGGCTCATGGTGCTGGTCCCTCGCGGGGGCGAGTGTCCGTTTCGGTGTTCAGGGCTTCGGTCAATCGGTCAATCGGTCAATCACAAGGTCAACAGGTCAACGGTCTCTCGTTCGGTCCGATCGATCAGACGTAGTTCTTGTGCGTGGCGGCCTCGGGCAGGCGCGGGTCCTTGATGGGGATCAGCGGTACGCGCGACATCCGCCAGATCGCCGCCGCCAGCAGGATGAAGACCGGCCCGAGCGCCCCGGTGAAGTCGACCCACGTCAGACCCAGGGTGGTTTCGGAGATCGTCACCACGTCGTTGGGGGCGATGTACTTGTCCGGGTAGACCATCGGGCGGACGACCCAGAAGAAGTCGACGATCTGCATGACCAGCAGCCAGACGGCGAAGAGGCTGATGAGCGTGAAGGACTGCTTGCTCTTGCGGATGATCAGCAGCGGGAAGGGGGCGAGGAAGTGCCCGATGCACAGGATCCAGAAGACGGGTGTCCAGGCGTTGGTCAGCGAGCCGCCGCCGCGCTGCAGAACCCACGCGGTCTCTTCGGGGATGTTCGCGTACCAGATCAGGAAGTACTGGCTGAAGGCCACGTACGCCCAGAAGACCATGAACGCGAGCATGAGTTTGCCCAGGTCGTGGCTGTGCTCCTGCGTGAAGAGACCTTCGAGTTTGCCGCTGGAGCGGATGAGCACCATCAGCAGCGCCAAGACCGCGATGGCGGAGAGCATGCACCCGGCGAAGAAGTAGACGCCGAACATGGTGCTGAACCAGTGGAAGTCGAGGGTCTTCAGCAGGTCAACACCCGCGAAGGCCGTCACGAGCGCGAAGGCGAGAATGCCCCAGGCGCTGGTCCACGAGGCCTTGTTGGTCAGGGACTTGTCGCCGGTCTTGTCCTGCGTGAGGGAGTAGCCGTTGAGGCGGAAGGCGAGGTAGCACCAGACGACAAAGTAGAGCACCAGCCGGGCGTAGAACGCGGTGGGGTTCAGGTACGCGCTCTTGGCTTGCAGCAGCGTGTCGGTCTTCGCCAGTTCCGGGTCGAACCACTTGAAGAGCTTGCCGCCGAAGAGGATCATCGGCAGCGCCAAGATCACACCCAGCGGCATGAGCGACGCGAGGTTCTCGGCCTGGCGGCGAATCGTCACCGACCAGCCCGCCTTCACCAGGTGCATGATCAGCACGAAGGCCAGCGCGCCGAGCATGATCCCAAGGGCCGTAACGAACCCGACGTGATAGCTCGCCATCGCGTGCTTGACGGCTTTGGCGGCCTTCTCGCCCTCGCCACCGGCGACGAACGGGTACGCCGCCGTCAGACCCAGGCAAGCCACACCCGCCAGACCGAAGAGGCCCATCAGGCCCTTGCCCCAGCCCGCGGGCAGGTGCGTGTTGTCGTGACGCAGCAACGCTGGGTCAACCCCGTGCGCATGCGCGTGATCACCGCTGTGAGAATCGGACATGTGCGAAGTGAGCTGGCTCACGGCTTCTTCTCCGGGGTCGTGTTCTGCTGTTTCTTCTGGGCCGCCTCAGCCGCCTTGCGGGCCGCCTCGGCCTCCGCGGCGCGCTGCGCCTCTTCCCACTTGCGCTTCGCGTCGTCGATGAGCTTCTGCACGTCGCCGCGCTTGTCGGCCGGGACGTCGATGTTCAGCTTGCCGTCCTCGGTCGCTTGCAGTACGCGGATGTACGCGACGATCGCCCACGAGTCTTCGTACGACAGCGCGTGCCCGTAGCCGGGCATCTTGGCGCCGTTCTCCACGCCGTTGCGTGCGACGTAGAAGAGGTACCCGTCCTTGCCGGTCTTCCCCTCGACAGTCTTCTTCGCCTTGGTCTGCGGGTCTTCGACGACCTCGGTGTAGCCGTGCTTGTACTTGGCGTCGTGGAAGTTCGGCAGCGGGTACGCCCATTGCTCGCCGACCATGCCCTTGCCGTGCCCGTCGTAGTTGTGGCAGACGGCGCAGAAGATGTTGTACCGCTCCTGCCCGCGCAGAAGCAGTTTCGCGTCGACCTTCACCGAAGGCGGGATCATCGCGATGTACTCGCCCTGCGCGTTCACGCCGCGGTAGAACGCGTCGTCCTCACGCAGCAGGTGCGCCCGGTCGCCCGCGTCCGGACGCGAGTAGGCCGAGAACGCAACCGTGCCGTCCACCGGGCGACGCATCGCACGCCCGTCCTCGAAGAGTTCGGTCTTCGTCTGCGGCTTGAACTTGGGCGAGTCGTCCATGTCTGGGAAGAACTGGCGCGGGCGGCCTTCGAACCGGTCGCCCCGGCAACCGCCCATGACCAGCACGCCGAGAAGTGTCGCCGTCAGCACGCCCGCAGCGCCCAGCGCCCGCACGCTCTGCCGATCGGTCCGTGTTGTTGTCCGCTTGGTGCTGCTCATGGCTGACTTGCTCCGACGCCCCGAATCCCCGAACTCTTTCACTTCGCCCGACTCATTCGCCCGACTTCACGCTCACTCAACCGACCGACCGACCGACGCCCGCCCACTTTCGCCGCGGATCGGCGGTCAATGCGCCGCCTTGACCTTGGGCTTGTCGGCCTCTTCGGTGACAAGCTCCACGGCCGTCGCGCCGGCTTTCTCGAACATCGTCTTCACGCCCTGCGCGTCGAACTTCTCGTCCGCCGCCTCGATGGCGATGATGAACCGGTCGTCGCTGACGCCCAGGAAGCGGTCCTTCCGCAGCAGCGGGTGGTTCCATCGCGGCAGCCCGTTGATCACGAACATGCCCAGCAGCGCCGAGAACGCCGTGAAGATGACCCCGAACTCAAACGTCACGGGGATGAGCACCTGCCACGAGTCGGTCGGCTTGGCCTGGTGCACGATCGGGTACGCCAGGTGACGCACGAAGTACTGAAAGAGGAACCCGATGGTTGCGCCCGAGAGGCCCATGATCGCAACCAGGATGGGCAGATTGGTCTGCTTCATCCCCATCGCCTCCTCCATCCCGTGCACCGGGAAAGGGGAATAGACGTCCCACTTGGTGTACCCCGCGTCGCGGACCTTTTCCGCGGCGTGCGAAAGCTCCGCCGGGTTGGCGAACTCCGCCATCACGCCGTAGACCAGCTCGCCGCTCTCCGTCTTGTAGATCTTCTTATTCGCCATGATCAGATGCCCTCCTTCGGGGCCTGCGGGGCGTGATGGGCGGCGTGAGAACCGCCGGCGGCGCCGGTGGAATGCCCGTGACCGTGATGCCCGTAGCCCTCCCAGTGCGGGTTGGCCTGGGGCATGACGTTCTTGATTTCGCTCATCGCGAACTGCGGCAGGAAGCGGGTGAAGAGCAGGTAAAGAGTCAGGAACGTGCCGCACGACCCGACGAACGTGAGGATGTCGACCCACGAGGCGTAGAACATGCCCCACTCGCCGGGGATGAACGCACGGTGCAGCGAGGTGACGATGATCACGAACCGCTCGAACCACATCCCGATGGTCACCAGGAACGCCACGATGAAGATCACCAGCGGGCTCTGCCGCATCGACTTGATCCAGAAGACCTGCGGCGACAGCACGTTGCAGGCGATCATCGTCCAGTACGCCCACCAGTACGGCGCGTACTTGCCGTCCTCACCGGCTAGGAACGGGGGCATGAGGCGGTTGTAGATGAACACGTCGCGCTCGTAGGCGTTGGCACCGTACCACGCGACGAAGAACTCCATCGCGTACGCGAAGCCGACCATGAACCCGGTGGTCAGGATGATCTTCGCCATGTTCTCCAGGTGGCGCAGGGTGATCAGGTCCTTCATCCCGGGGAAGAGGATCCGCGAGGGGATGAGCAGCAGGAGCACCATCGCGAAGCCGCCGAAGATCGCGCCCGCGACGAAGTAGGGCGGGAAGATCGTCGTGTGCCAGCCCGGGATGACCGAGGTGGCGAAGTCGAACGACACGATCGAGTGCACCGAGAGCACCAGCGGGGTGCTGATGCCCGCCAGCATCAGGTACGCCTTCTCATAGGTGTGCCAGTGCCGGCTGCTGAAACGCCAGCCCAGCGAGAGCAGGCCGTAGATCAGCGCCCGGAGCTGGTCGACGCGGACACCCACGATCGGCAGCGTCGGGGCGCTGTCGCCCTGGCGCATCAGCCGACGTGCGGCCCGGTCGCGCAGCGTCGCAAAGTCCGGGATCATGCCCATGTACCAGAACAGCAGCGACACCGTCGCGTACGTGCTGACCGCGAAAACGTCCCACAGCAGCGGGCTGCTGAAGTTCGGCCAGATCGCGTTGCTGTTCGGGATCGGGAAGAGCATCCACGCCATCCACACGCGCCCGATGTGAATCCCCGGGAACATGCCCGCGCAGATCACCGCGAAGATCGTCATCGCCTCCGCCGCTCGGTTGATGCTCGTCCGCCACTTCTGCTTCAGCAAGCACAAGATCGCGCTGATGAGCGTCCCGGCGTGCCCGATACCGATCCAGAAGACGAAGTTCGTGATATCCCACGCCCAGTCGACGTGGTTGTTCAGACCCCACACACCCACGCCCGTGATGATCAGGTACCCGACCATCAGGCCCGTGATGCTCGCCACGGCGGAGGCAAGCCCGAAGGCCGGCATCCACCAGCGACCGGGGCCCTTCTCGATATAGCCGCAGACCGTCTCGGTGACGTCGTTGAAGGTGCGGTTGCCCAGCACCAGCGGCGCACGCACCGACGGGTCTTCAACCAGCGAGCCGTCCTTGGTCACCGGGTCATCGACGCGCGGCGGCTCGGGCGCCCGCATCATGCCCGCCAGCCGGGCCGCTGTTGTTTGATCGGGGTTGATCGCGCTCATGCGTGGACTCCAGACCCGGGCAGCACGCCCAGGGAGAGGACATACCCGTCACGACCGGCCTTCGCCGGGTCGATGAACGAATGCTTCGTGTTCTCGCCGCCGTGCGGCGCACCGTGACCGCCACCCTCGTGAGACCCGTGCGAACCGAACGGGTTCTCTATCGCCGCCAGGCGTTCCTTCTTGCCCAGCTTGGTCAGCAGTTGAACGTTGGGGTTGTTCACGCGGACCAGGTGGCTCGTGCGCGGGCGGGTGCTCAGGAAGCCCAGCAGCAGATAGCTGCGGGTGTGCTCGCGCATCGTGTAGACCTTCGAGCCCACGCGTTTGCTGCCGTCGCTCTCGGTGTACTCGGCCTTGTCGTCGAGGATGTTGCCGAAGACAATCGCGTCCGTCGGGCACGCCTGCTGACAGGCCGACTGCACGAGACCATCGGGGAAGTACTCCTCCGGACGGTTCCCGGTGGCGAGCTTGTACTCGATCTTCGCCTCGTTGGTCCGCTGAATGCAGTAGGTGCACTTCTCCATCACGCCGCGCGAACGCACCGTCACGTTCGGGTTCTTCTGCATCTTGCTCAGCTCGTCAAGCTGCTTCAGCAGCCGCGGCGGGATGAGGTTCTGGTTCGCCGGCAGGTTCTCCGTCACGGTCTTGCCGCCCAGCTCTTCCAGCGACTCCTTCAGTCCGCCCTGGAACTTCACCACGCCGTAGTCGAAGAAGTTGAACCGTCGAACCTTGTACGGGCAGTTGTTGGCGCAGTACCGCGTGCCGATGCAGCGGTTGTACACCATGTAGTTGTGCCCTTCGCTGCCGTGCACCGTCGCGTTCACCGGGCAGACCACCTCGCACGGCGCCGCCTCACAATGCACGCACGCCACCGGCTGGAAGAACATGCCCTCAGGCTGCTCGCCCTTGTTCTGGCTCACCGCGTCGCCCTTGAAGTAGCGGTCGATGCGGATCCAGTGCATCTCCCGGCCCTTCTGCACCTCGGTCTTGCCCACGATCGCCACGTTGTTCTCAGCCTGACACGCGATCGTGCACACGTTGCACCCGATGCACGAGCTCAGGTCGATCGTCATCCCCCACTGCGGGTGCCGGTCATACGCCGCCACGCCCGGCGTCGGTCGACCGGCCCGCGCGGGGGTGTACCCCTCTTCCTTGTTCCGCATCGGGTCCTGATACACCGGCACCGTCGCCGGCATGTGGTTCAACTCGCCACCCTCCAGCCGCTCGCCCAACGTCATCTTCTGCTGACGCCCGTACGAGTCCTTCTGCAGCTTGATCGAATCCTCGCCGCCGAACTTATCCCACGCCGGCTTATCGATCTCACGCACCAGGGCCCGGCCTTCCATCGACCCGTGCGACTGCGTCACCGAAATCGGGTACCAACGCCCCGCACCCTCCACCAGCGAAAGCTTCACACCCGACAGCGACCAGGGCGAAGACCCGTCACGCAAGGGCGACACGTCGAAGCCCGTCTTGCTGCCGACAAGACCGACTTCACGCCGACCCCAGCCCAAGGGCAGAACCAGCGTGTTCTCCGCGATCCCCGGCACCGCCCAGCAGGCGATCTTCACCGTCCGCCCGCTGATGGTCAGATCGACCACGCGACCCTGCGGGAACTGATCCGTCGCGGGCGTCTGCGTCACGCCCAGCGCCTTCGCCGTCTTGGGCGAAACAAACGCCGCGTTGTCCCACACGACCTTGCTGGCCGTCTCGGGGAGCTCCTGCATCCAGCCGTTGTTCGCAAAGCGCCCGTCGCGCATCGTCCCGGCGACGAACGCCACGTCCAGCGCCGTCTGATCCGGGCCCTTGGTGTTCAGCGTCGCAGCGCCCACGGCCTTCGCCGCCGCCGCGTAATCCAGCGCCGTCAGCGCTGTCTTGCCTCTCGCCCCGCTCACCACCCCGTCGTGAAGCGCACGCCGCCAACGCTTCTCAAACTCCGCGTCGGCCATCGCGTCCTTCGGCGCCGGGCCGCCGCGCCACGTCTCACGCACCAGCTCATACCCCGACCACGTCGAGAGCCCGCCGATCATCGCGAGGATTTCGATGGCGCTGCGCCCGTCGTACATCGGCGCGATCATGGGTTGGCAGATCGTCGTTGCGCCCTGCGCCGCGACGACGTCGCCCCACGCTTCGAGATAGTGCGCACCGTTGAGCAGCACCGTCGCCAGCGCCGTCGTCTCGTTGCTCGCGGTGTGCAGCACCACGCGGTTCTTCACCTTCTTGAACGCCGCCTCGAAGGCGATCGTCCCCGGCGCTTCGAAGACCGGGTTGACATCCAGGCAGATCACCGTCTCGATCTTCCCGGCGTTCATCTCCGCCGTCAGATCCGCCAGCAGTTTCATGCTGTCGGCCGCTTCATCCGCGCCGACCGGGAAGTAGCTCACGCACGCGCCGACGTTCTTCAGCGCCGCGTTCATCGCCGCCACCACGCTCTGCACCCACCGCGGCAGGCTCTCACCCGCGAAGACCGCCGACTTGCCCAGGTTCGCCGCGTCGACCAGGTCCGCCGCGATCGCCTCCGCGTACGCCAGGGCCTCACCCTCGAGCGTCGCGTTCATCGACGACAGCGCCGCAACCAGGGGCTGCGTACCGGGGGCCGAGAGCTGACGCAGCACGCGCTGCGCAACCGCCACAACAAACACGGGGATCTGCGACGGCGCCATCGACAGGCGATGGTCGGCGCTCGCGCCCGTCACGGTGAACATGCTCTCAACGCTGTACAGCCGGCTCATCTCCTGACCGGCCTTCAGCACCCGGCGCGAAGCACCGAACGTGCGGGCGTGGTGGATCGCCGACGCTTCGTTCTCAAGGAAGTTGCTGTCGAACGAGACGATGACCTTCGCCTTGCTCAGGTCCGCGACCATCCGCGCCGGTGCGCCCAATACGCCGGCCAGGGCCGCCGGCGCATCGCCCGTGCAGACCGAATCCCACGCGACCCACTTCGCCTGAGGCCACTTCTTCACGATCGCGTCGCGAACGCGGTCGCGCGTCGGGCTGCTGACCTTGTCGACGATGAACGCCACGCCCGCGCCGCCGCTGGCGTCGTACGCCTCAAAGAACCCGGGCTTGCCGTAGCGCGCCCACATGGCCGACTCGTCCTTCGACCGCGCCTCGAACGCCGCGTCGGTCTCCCCCGCTTGCCGAACGGTCGTGCGCCAGGCGTTGCGCGCCCAGCCCGCAATGAAGGGCCAGCCGGTTTTCATCCCAACACTCTGCTCAAAGAGCATCGGATTCATCAGACGATCCGGGTCGTACAGATCCAGGATGCTCGCCTGCGCCCACACGCTGCTCTTGCCCTGGCTCATCGGGTGCAGCGGGTTGCCCTCGATCTTCGTCGGGCGACCCTCGTGTGTCTCAGCAAGAATCCCCTCGGCCCCGCCGCCGGGCAGTGCCATCGCGCTGGCGTAGAACATCGCCTTCCCGGGGATCACATCCTCGGGCGACTGCTTGCTGTACGGCATGATCTTGTGCTCGGGCCGCCGGCACGCCGCGAGCGTCGCCGCGCCCGCAAGGGCCGCACCCGCGCCCATGAGCTTCAAGAACGTCCGCCGCGTCGGCTCGGTCAGCTCGCTCGCACCGTCGAGGAACTCGCGCTGCTCGAACTCCTTGTGCGACGCGGCGCCGCTCAGGTCGTCCAGCCCGCGGTAATACGCACGCCCGCTCGTCCCCACCAGCTCGTGCGGCGTCTTGGCCTTCTCAACCGGCAGGCCCTGCTTCTTGCTCGACGGGCATTGATCAATCATGGTTCACCTGCAAAGGTCGCAACTCGCAAGCCGCGAATCACGATGAAAACTCCAAACC
>Ga0209985_10002814_pt1 | contig 15374 bp, 12 predicted proteins | sample NOAtaG_FD_187305 | JGI IMG/M metagenome (GOLD analysis project Ga0209985, IMG submission 187305) | Freshwater lake microbial communities from Lake Erie, under a cyanobacterial bloom - NOAA_Erie_Diel6S_1000h metaG (SPAdes) (version 2) | ecosystem: Environmental > Aquatic > Freshwater > Lake ...
CGCGGCGTTGTCGTCGCTCGTGCTCACGGCGCCGGCCCTCGCCTGCGGCTTCCACGGCGATGCAGCCGTGGGCGCGCTCAACACCGCGTATCCGGACGCGCTCTGGGTGCGCACCGCGGTCTGGCAGGCGCAGCTCGACGGCGTGCTGCCGCGCGCCGCCGCGACGACGACCGATGATCCCTTCGCCGCGCGCGTGGCGCTCGCCAGGCGCTACCGCGCCGCCTCCGACCGCTTCGCCGCGCTCCGCGAGGATCTCGCCGAGGGCGCCGCGAAGCAGCGGCCCCCGTCGTTCACGGTGCTGCTCATCGGCCCCATGCTGTGGTCGCGTTTCGAGCCGACCGGCGACGGTTACCGGCTGCAGGTGCATGCCGAGCGCGCGGCGCCCGGCGATGTCGTGCTGATCACCGATGAGCCCGTCCTCGAGGCGCTGGCGGATGGCCGGATGCGGTTTTCACGCGCGCTCGATCTCGGTCTCGTCCGGCTGTACGGCAAGCCGTCCGGCATGTCGGCGGTCACCGCAGCGCTCGAAGCGTGGCGTCCAGCCCCCTCTGACCGGAAAAACACCGACTCCAGACGTCCTTCCTGATCCGGAGACCCTGCCATGAAAGCATCACCTGTCACCGTCGCCCGCGCCGTCGCTCCCGTGATCGCGCTGCTCCTGCTGCAGGGCTGCGGCCGCCCGACGCCGCCGCAGACGGCCGGCGGCGAGAAGGGCCAGGATGTCGCCGCGCCCAAGGCCGCACCGACCGGCAAAGCCGGCTTCTCGCCCTACACGGCGCGCAGCTATCCGACGCGCGTCTACTGGGGCGACCAGCACCTGCACACCTCGTGGTCGCCGGACGCCGTCGGCGCCGGCACGCGCGTCGGTCCGGAGGAGGCGCTGCGGTTCGCACGCGGAGAGGAGGTCGTCTCCAGCACCGGCATCCCTGTCAAGCTCGCCCGTCCGCTCGACTGGCTCGCGGTCTCGGACCACTCCGATGCCATGGGCATCATGAGCGAGGTCATCGCCGGCAACCCCAAGCTGATGACCGACCCGGTGCTCAAGCGCTGGAACAAGCAGATGAACGCCGATGCGCAGCAGGCCTACGCGGCCGTGCTGGAAGGCATCGCGTTGCAGGGCAAGGGCCAGCTGCCGACGCCGATGAAGGATCCGGCGGTAGCGCTCGACATGTGGCACAAGATGACGACGGTCATGGAGCGCTACAACGATCCGGGCCGCTTCACGGCCTTCATCGCCTACGAGTGGACCTCCAACTACGGCGGCGGCAACAACCTGCACCGCAACGTCATCTACCGTGACGGCAAGGCGCTCGCCGACCAGCTGTCGCCGCTCACCACCTTCGTGTCCGAGAACCCCGAGGACCTGTGGAAGTGGATGCAGTCCTACGAGCAGCGCACCGGCGGCAAGCTGCTCGCCATCCCGCACAACGGCAACCTCTCGAACGGGCTGATGTTCGCGACCACCACCTTCAAGGGCGACCCGATCACCCGTGACTGGGCGGAGACCCGCGCCAAGTACGAACCGCTCTACGAGGTCACGCAGGGCAAGGGCACGAGCGAGCAGCATCCCTCGCTCGCGCCGGCCGACGAGTTCGCCCGCTTCGAGATCTGGGACAAGGGCAACCTCAACGTGGTACCCAAGACGCCCGGCATGATCAACACCGAGTACGCGCGCGAGGCCTTGAAGAACGGTCTCGCGATCGAGGCGCGCGTCGGCGCCAATCCCTTCAAGTTCGGCATGGCGGGCGGCACCGACAACCATACGGGCCTCACCACCGCCGAGGAGGACAACTTCTTCGGCAAGTTCCCCTCGTCGGAGCCGAGCCCCGAGCGCTGGAGCGAGAACGCCTTCAACTTCGAAGGGCGCACGGTCAAGGGGTGGGAGCTAGGCGCCTCCGGTTATACGGGCGTGTGGGCCACCGAGAACACGCGTGAGGCGCTCTGGGACGCCATGAAGCGCAAGGAGGTCTACAGCACCACCGGTCCGCGCATCACCGTCCGGCTGTTCGGCGGCTTCGACTTCCAGACGCAGGATGCGAGGACGCGCGATCTCGCCGCGGTGGGCTATGCCAAGGGTGTGCCCATGGGCGGCGACCTGAACCGCGCCCCGGCGGGCAAGAGCCCGACCTTCCTGGTCGCGGCGATGAAGGATCCCTTGTCGGGCAACCTCGACCGCATCCAGATCGTGAAGGGCTGGCTCGACGCGAAGGGCGTGACCCGCGAGAAGATCTATGACGTGGTGTGGTCGCAGGCCGAGCGCCGCAAGCCCGGCAAGGACGGCCGACTGCCGGCGGTCGGCAACACCGTCGACCTCGCGACGGGCACCTGGCGGAACACCATCGGCGAGCCGGAGCTCGTCACCGTGTGGAAGGACCCGGAGTTCGATCCCTCGCAGCGCGCGTTCTACTATGCGCGCGTCATCGAGATCCCGACGCCGCGCTGGACGCTGCTCGACAGCCTGCGTTTCGGCGTGAAGATGGGTCCGGAGGTGCCGATGACGCTGCAGGAGCGCGCGTTCACCTCGCCGATCTGGTATTCGCCGTCGTGAAGTGGATCGGCCGCGCCCTGCGCGAGCCGCTGCTGCATTTCCTGCTGATCGGCCTCGCGTTGTTCGTCGCCTACGACCGGTTCGGTCCGGCGGGCGGCGACGGCGAGCGCATCGTCGTCACCCGTTCGACCGTCGACGAGCTGTCACGGCAGTTCACGGCGCGATGGCTGCGGCCGCCGACCGAGCAGGAGCTCTCCGGGCTGGTCGACACCTGGGTGCGTGAGGAGATCTACTACCGTGAGGGCCTTGTGCTCGGCCTTGACCGCGAAGATCCCGTGATCAAGCGGCGGCTACGCCAGAAGCTCGAGGTGATGCAGGAGGAGAGCCTGGGCGGCGACGCGCCGACCGACGCGGTCCTCGAAGGATACCTCCGCCGCAACGCCGACCGTTTCCGTGAGCCCGCGCGGGTGACCTTCGAGCAGGTCTTCTTCTCGGGCAGCGCGCCCGTCGCCGAGGTCGAGCGGTCGGTGGCGGCCGCCCGTCAGGCCCTCGAGCGCGGCGCGGATCCTGCCGCTTTGGGGCAGTCGACGATGCTCGCGCAGCGTCTCGACGATACGCCCATGGACGTCGTGTCGCGCGATTTCGGCGCCGGGTTCGCCGCCCGGTTGGCGGAACTCCCGACGGGCACCTGGGAAGGTCCGATCGCGTCGGCCTACGGCGCGCATCTCGTGCGCGTCTCGGCGCGCAGGAGCGGGACGCTGCCGCCGCTCGAACAGATCCGGCCCGCCGTCATCCGCGAGTGGGAGAGCGAGCGGCGCAGGGAGGCGGCCACCCAGGCCTACGCCGAGATGCGCAGCCGTTACCGGATCGAGATCGAGGCGAAGCCGTGACCGGATGGACCGTCCGGGCGGGGCTCCGTGGATGGAGCCTCGCGCTGCTCGCGCTCGTGGCGGTCTGCGCTGCGCCGTCCACACGCGCCGACGAGTTCCGGCCCGCCTATCTCCAGCTGACCCAGGTCGATGCCGAGACCTGGGATGTGCTGTGGAAGATCCCGGCGGTGGATGAGGGGACGGTCTTCAGGCTCAATCCTGCGTTCCCGGACGGTACGCGGACCGTGCAGCCGATGCGCAGCGCGTTCTCGACGGGGACCATCGTGCAGCGCTGGCGCATCCAGGTGCCGGGTGGCCTGCAGGGCAAGCCGATCGCTTTCCCGGACCTGTCGGCCAACCGGATCGATGTGTTGGTGCGGCTCGTGCGCGCCGACGGCAGCGAGCAGATCGAGCGCGTGCTGCCTTCGCAGACCGAGGTCGTGTTGAGGGGCGACCCGGGTGCGTTCGAGGTGGCGAAGACCTACACCGTACTCGGCATCCATCACATCCTGGTCGGGGTCGACCATCTGTTGTTCGTGTTGGCGCTCCTGCTGATCGTCGTCGGTGCCGGCCGTCTCATCGCCACCATCACCGCCTTCACCGTCGCCCACAGCCTGACGCTCGGTGCCGCCACGCTCGGCTGGGTGAGCATCCCCGGTCCGCCCGTCGAGGCGACGATCGCCTTGTCGATCATGTTCCTGGCGGTGGAGATCCTCCGTGTCCGCGAGGGGCGGGACAGTCTGACGGCCCGAAGGCCGTGGTGGGTGGCGTTCACTTTCGGTCTGCTGCATGGTCTCGGGTTTGCCGGCGCGCTTGCGGAGGTCGGGCTGCCGGCGACATCCATCCCGCTCGCGCTGCTCTGCTTCAACATCGGTGTGGAGATCGGACAGCTGATGTTCGTGGCGGCGGTGCTGCTCGTGATGTGGCTGGGGCGCGGGCTGCTGCGCCGTCTCGGTGCTTCGCCGCCCGACTGGGTCGGCAAGGCCACGCCTTACGCCATCGGCGGCATCGCCGGATTCTGGTTGATCGAAAGGGTCATGGGTTGGTGAACGACGGTGAGGTACCTTGAGTCCATGGAAAGAACGCATGTCGGACCGAGTTCCATCGTTGCGATGGCCCTGATGATGTCACCGGTCGTGTCGGGGGTCGGCGTCGCCGGCGAAGGTGACAAGCCCGTCAACAACGGCACGGACCCCACCAAGCTCACGACCATCCTGCAGCCGACCTACGAGTACCTCGACCTCGTCGGAGGGTTCGAGAGCGGGGTGCTCCGCCTCAATTACACGCAACCGTTCGGCGCCAAGAGCGACTACAGCCTGCGGCTGCGCGTGCCGGTGCAGATGAACGATGTGCGCGGGAACTCCGGGCACGATCTGGGTGATGCCTCGTTGATGCTGACGCATGTCTTCGGGCTGACCCGCACCCACGGCTGGGTGTTCCAGGGCGAGGCGGTGTTCGACACGGCCGCGCGCCCGGAGCTCGGCACCGGCAAGAACGTGCTGAAAGGCACGCTCATCTACGCGCGCTTCCTGCCGACGGGCGCGATCTTCGCGCCGGCGGTGGTGCAGAGCAACAGCGTGTCGGGGCAGGCGCGGCGTGCCGACGTCAACACCACCACCTTCGACTTCTACTATGTCCCGAAGCTCGCCGACCCGCGCAACCTCATCACCGTGGACCCGGCGGTCAACTTCGATTGGGAGAACGACAAGGAATTTTTGAGCCTCGCCGTCACCTTCGGCCGCGTCACCGGTCCCGCGTTGGGCGGCGTCGGCATCGTCACGGTGAAGCCGAGCCTGTTCGCCGGCGGTGACCGGCCGGCCGACTGGGGCATCGAGATCGGCTACAAGGTCCTCGGCTTCTAGTCGAGCTTCACGCCGCGCAGCGCCGCGCCCGCGCCGCCGCCGAGACGGGACAGCAGCAGCGTCGTCTCGCCGATCGGCAGGGCTAGCGGCCGCAGCGAGGACTCGGGCAGCAGCACGATGCTGCCCGTCTGGGCTTTCGGCGAATTGGGCAGGAAGACGCTCGCCCAGCCGCCCTCGATGGAATCGAACTTCATCCCGATCCGCCAGCCCTCTCCGGCGGGCACCAGCACCGGCCGCACATCCGGGACGCCATCGCCCGCGCCCCGGCCCTCGAGGACGGACTTCGCCATCCGGTACTGCGGAAGGCTGCCGACGATCGATTCCTCGATCCAGCCGATGAGTTTCTGGCCGGGCGCGGTGCGCGCCAGCATCCCGGCGATGAAGGCGACCAGCAGCAGCGCGAGCACGGCGAGCAGCGTGCCGAGCGCGAATTGCGCGACGAGGTGCCCCGGGAACAGGTTCTCCACGGGCTTCATGAGTTGGCGCGCGAGCGGCAGGACTTTGTCGGCGAGCCACAGCAGCAGGGCGCCGGGCAGCAGGAACAGCACCCCTCCGACCAAGGTGTCCTTGATGAACTGGGCGGTCTTCTTCATGGCGGTGTTCTCTATGGCGGTATTGCGGGATGGCCTGATGGGCCCGATGTTACGGTCCTGGACCGTGGTTACAATCCGGTCGATGCAACGGGGCCTGCCTTGCGACTGACCGATGTCCTCTGGGTGACCATGTCCGTGGCCTGCCTCGTGCTGGGCGGCATCCACGCCCATGTCTGGCTGCGACGGCGCGAGGCGATCGTCACCCGTGCCAACCTGGCGTTCGCGGTGCTCGCCCTCTCGGTGGCGCTGATGGGCGTGCTGGAATTGCAGATGTTCCGCGCGGCCAGCGTCGAAGAGTTCAAGCGGCTGCTGTTCTGGTACCACTTCCCCGTCTGGTCGGGGTTCGCGGCCGTCGTCGCCTTCACGCATTTCTACCTCGACGCCGGCCGGCTCTGGCTGGGCCTCACCGGCATCGGGTTGCGGACGGTCGCGCTGATCGTCGGGGCCCTGACGGGCGGGGCGATGAACTACCAACGCATCGAGGCGCTCGGGACCTTCGATCTCTTGGGCGACCCGGTGGTGATGGTCGTGGAGGCGTCGCCGAGCCCGGTGCTGCTGCTTTCGCAGTCGGCGCTGTTGCTGCTCGCGCTGTTCCTCGCCGATGCCACGCGCCAGCTGTGGCGGCGTGGGGACCGCGTCCGCGCCCTCACCATCAGCGGCGGGTTGCTGCTGTACGTCGGCGTCAACTCGGCGTTGGCGATCGCCAGCTATTGGGGGTTCCTGCGTCTACCGTTGATCGGCATCGTGTTCTTCGTACCGATGGTGTTCGTGATGGCCGCCTACCTCGGCATCGACCTGCTGCGCGGCGCCGAGCTGAAGCAGGACCTGCAGGAATCCGAGCGTCGGCTGTCGCTCGCGGCCGATGCCGCCGACGCCGGTCTTTGGAGCCTCGACGCCGTGAGCGGCCGGTTCTGGGCGACACCGCGTGCCTATGCCATCTTCGACATCCCGGTGCGCCCGGATGTCGCGGTCGACGACCTGCTCGCCGTCATCCATCCGCACGACCGCCGCCGCGTCGAACGGGTGCTGCAGTCGGCACGCGAGGAAGACGGCGTGAGCAACCTCGATTACCGCATCCGCGACCGGTCGGGCGGCATCCGCTGGGTGTCGTCCCGAGGCAGCTCCTACGCAGGGCGTGAAGTCGGCTCGCGGATCATCAGCGGCGTGGTCATGGACATCAGCGCCCGCAAGCAGGCCGAGGACGAGCGTGCGCTGCAGCGTGTGGAGCTCGAGCATCTCGCGCGGGTCAACACGCTCGCCGAGCTCTCCGGCACGCTCGCGCACGAGATCAACCAACCGCTCGCCACCATCATGAGCAACACCGAAGCAGCGCAGCGTCTGTTGGCATCGCCGCGGCCCGACCTCGACGAGCTGCGGTCCATCATGGCCGACATCCTCGCCGCCGACGAGCGCGCAGATGCGGTGGTCAAGCGTCTGCGCGCGATGCTGCGTCGCGGTCCTGCGATGCGCGAACCGCTCGAGCTGGACGCGCTCGTGGCGGGGGTCCTCGACTTCATGGCGGGTGAGCTGCGACGCCGCGGTGTCGCGCCCCGGATCGAGCTCGGAGCGCCCGGCGCGCGCCTATGGGGCGACCGCGTGTCGCTCGAACAGGTGCTCATCAACCTCATCAACAACGCCTGTGATGCGCTGGCCGTGCGGGATGCGGGCATGCGCCGGCTGGTGCTGCGGACACGGCAGGAGGGCGCTGAACTGTGCGTCGAGGTCTGCGACAATGGCGCGGGCCTCAAGGCCGGCGCCGAGGAGATCTTCGCGCCGTTCTTCACCACCAAGACCGAGGGACTCGGCATGGGACTCGCGATCTCGCGCTCCATCGTGCAAGCCCATGAGGGCCGTATCTCGGTGCGGAACGATCCCGCCGGGGGTACGGTCTTCGAACTCCGTTTCCCTGCCCATCGGCCCGCGCAGGGCCTGGTGGAGGCACGATGACCGACAAGGTCTACCTCGTCGACGACGAGCCCGATCTGCGCCGTGCGCTCGAGCGGCTGCTGCAGGCCGAGGGCTTCAAGGTCGAGAGCCACGCCTCGGCGCTCGATTTCCTCGCGCGTCTGCCCGCCGAGGCCGACGGCTGCGTGGTCATGGACCTCGCGATGCCGGGGCTCGACGGCCTCGAGGCCCAACAGCGGTTGGTCACGGCTGCCACGCGCTGGCCGATCGTCTTCCTCACCGGCCACGGCGACATCCGCAGCAGCGTGCAGGCCATGAAGGCGGGAGCCATCGATTTCCTGACGAAGCCCGTGAAGGCCGGGGAGTTGCTGGCCGCGGTCCGCGCCGGTGCAGCGCAGGTCCGTGAGGCCGCGGAGCTGCGCCAGCGGTTCGCCTCCCTGACCCCCCGCGAGCGGGAGGTCATGCGGCATGTGATCGCCGGTCGCCTCAACAAGATGATCGCCATGGACCTCGGCACCACCGAACAGACCATCAAGGTGCACCGTTCGCGGGTCATGGAAAAGCTCGGTATCCGCTCCGTGGCCGCGTTGGTGTCCGTGGCGCAGCGGCTCGGGGTCACCCCCACCGGGACGGCGTCTTGAACCTTCGTCCAATGTGACGACCAGCTCCCGGGGGGTACCGTGGATGTAGGGGCCGCATCACGGCCATGTCCCGGGAGTATTTATGACCCTCATCCGCAGCGCTCTGGCGCTTGTCCTTCTGGCGCTTGCCCTGCCCGCGCAGGCGCAGACCGCCAGCCCCGCCAAGAAGCCCAACATCCTCGTGATCTGGGGCGACGACATCGGCGGCTTCAACATCAGCGCCTACAACCAAGGCATGATGGGCTACCGCACCCCGAACATCGACAGCATCGCCAAGAGCGGTGCGCTGTTCACCGACTGGTACGGCCAACAGAGCTGCACCGCCGGTCGCGCGGCGTTCGTGACGGGTCAGTCGCCCATCCGTACGGGTCTGACCAAGGTCGGCCTCCCGGGCACGCCGGAGGGCATGCGCAAGGAAGACCCGACGATCGCGACGCTGCTGCGCGCCCAGGGCTACCGCACCGGCCAGTTCGGCAAGAACCACCTCGGCGACCGCGACGACATGCTGCCGACGAAGCACGGCTTCGACGAGTTCTTCGGCAACCTGTACCACCTGAACGCCGAGGAAGAGCCGGAGAGCCCGGACTATCCGAAGGATCCGAACTTCAAGAAGAACTTCGGTCCGCGCGGCGTCATCCACAGCTTCGCCGATGGCCGCATCCAGGACACCGGTCCGCTGACGCGCAAGCGCATGGAGACCATCGACGATGAGGTGATGGTCAAGACCCTCGACTTCATGCGCCGCGCCAAGAACGACGACAAGCCGTTCTTCATCTGGTGGAACTCCACCCGCATGCACATCTTCACCCACCTCAAGGCGGCCTCGGCGGGCAAGACCGGTCTCGGCGTCTACGCCGACGGCATGGTCGAGCACGACGGCCATGTGGGCCAGCTGCTCGCAGCCCTCAAGGAGATGGGTCTCGACGAGAACACCATCGTGATGTACTCGACCGACAACGGTGCCGAGACCTTCACCTGGCCGGACGGCGGCACGACGATGTTCCGCGGCGAGAAGAACACGCAGTGGGAAGGCGGCTACCGCGTCCCCGCGATGATCCGCTGGCCGGGCGTCATCAAGCCGGGCACGGTCATCAACGACATCGTCGCCCACGAGGACATGTTGCCGACGCTGCTTGCTGCGGCGGGCGATGCCAATGTCGGCGCGGACCTGCTGAAGGGCCGCAAGATCGGCGGCATGGCCTACAAGGTGCACCTCGACGGCTACGACCTCGGTCCCGCGCTGCGTGGCGAGGGCGCCTGGCCGCGCAAGGAGTTCATCTACTGGACCGACGATGGTTCGGTCGCGGCGCTGCGCTACGAGAACTGGAAGATCACCTTCCTCGAGCAGCAGGCCGAGGGTCTCAAGGTGTGGCAGGAGCCGTTCGTCCCGCTGCGCGCCCCGAAGATCACCAACCTGCGCATGGATCCCTTCGAGCGTGCCGAGGAGGAGAACGCCATCGGTTACCAGCGCTGGTACCTCGAGCGGATGTACATGATCGCGCCGTCCGGTGCCTATGTCGCCAAGTGGCTGCAGTCCTTCAAGGACTTCCCGCCGCGCCAGAAGCCGGGCAGCTTCAACCTCGACCGGGTCATGGAATCCGTGATGAGCAGCAGCGGGCGCTGACGCGCCCATCGAGACACCTGTTCCGGTGTGCGGGGCCGCGTCCTGATGAAGGTCGCGGCCCCTTTTTTTGGAGGATCGTCCGATGAAGACCATGAACATGTTCCGTACCCTGACCGCCGCGCTGCTGCTGGCGCTCGGCCTCGTCGCACCGGCCGCACCGGCCGCCGAGCCGCTGCCGTCGTGGAACGACGGCGCCGCCAAGGCGCGCATCGTCGCCTTCGTGCAGGGCGTCACCGACCCGCGCAGCCGCAGTTATGTCGCCCCCGCCGAGCGCATCGCCGTGTTCGACAATGACGGCACGCTGTGGTCGGAGCAGCCGGCCTACTTCCAGCTCGCCTTCGCCATCGACCGGGTGAAGGCGCTCGCGCCGCAGCACCCGGAGTGGAAGACCAAGCAGCCGTTCCAGGGCGTGCTCGAAGGCGACCTGAAGGCCGTCGCTGCGACCGGCGAACGCGGTCTCATGGAGCTCGTCATGGCGACCCACGCCGGCAGCACCACCGAGGAGTTCGCGGCAAGCGTGCGGCAGTGGGTGAAGACGGCGCGGCACCCGACGCTCAAGCGTCCCTACACCGAGCTCGTGTTCCAGCCGATGCTGGAACTGCTCGCCTACCTGCGCGCCAACGGCTTCAAGACCTACATCGTCTCGGGCGGCGGCATCGAGTTCATGCGCGTGTTCGCCGAAGAGGTCTACGGCGTGCCGCCCGAGCAGGTGATCGGCTCGACCATCGCCACGAAGTACGAGCTCCGCGACGGCAAGCCCGTGATCGTCCGCGAGCCGAAGCTCGATTTCATCGACGACAAGGCCGGCAAGCCGCTCGCCATCAACAAATTCATCGGCCGGCGGCCGATCGCTGCCTTCGGCAACTCCGACGGCGACTTCGAGATGCTGGAGTGGACCACCGCGGGCGCCGGTCCGCGGCTCGCGGCGATCGTCCACCACGACGACGCTGCCCGGGAGTTCGCGTATGATCGGGACTCGCATATCGGCAAGCTGCGCCGCGGCCTCGACGAGGGCCCGCAGCGGGGCTGGCTGATCCTCAGCATCAAGAACGACTGGAACGCCGTCTATCCCGCCCCCAAGCGCTGAGACCCGCTCCCGGACGCCGCTGCTCGTCGCGGTCGGTGTCCTCGTGCTCGCGCTGGCAGCGGGCGCGTGGTGGTGGCTCGCGTCGCGGCGTGACGGCGTCGCGGACGCGGGCAGCGCCTCCGCCGCGGCCGGTCACGCCGCTGCGGCCGACCTCGCCACACTGCGCGCCTCCGCGACCTTCGTCGGCAGCGCCGCCTGCGCCGAATGCCACCGCGCCGAGCACGCGGCCTGGAAGGGCTCGCAGCACGAGCGCGCCATGCAGCACGCCACACCGCAGACCGTGTTGGGCGATTTCTCGGGCGCGACCTACACCCGCGACGGCGTCACCTCGAAGTTCTTCCAGCGCGACGGCAAGTTCTTCATCCGCACCGATGGACCCGACGGCAAGCTCACCGACTTCGAGGTGAGGTACACATTCGGTGTGGAGCCGCAGCAGCAGTACCTCGTCGAGTTGCCGGGCGGCCGCCTGCAGGCGGTGTCGGTCACCTGGGACACGCGGACGAAAGAGGCCGGCGGACAGCGCTGGTTCCGCCAGTACCCCAAAGAAGTGCTCGACCATCGCGACGAACTGCACTGGACGCAGCGCGCGCAGAACTGGAACTTCATGTGCGCGGACTGCCACTCGACGGATGTCCGCAAGGGCTACGACGACGCGACAGGCGCTTACGACACCCGCTACGCCGAGGTGTCGGTCGGCTGCGAGTCCTGCCACGGACCCGGTTCGGCGCATGTGGCTTCCATGCGCGGCGGCAAGGGCGGCGACAAGGGCGGCGACAAGGCTGGCGCAGCCGGCGCTGCGCATGGCCTGACGGTCGCCCTCCACGAACGCCGCGATGTCGCGTGGGTCATCGACCCCGCCACGGGCAACGCGCGCCGCAGCGCGCCGCGCACCACCGACGACGAGATGGAGACCTGCGCACGCTGCCACTCGCGGCGCAGCCAGTTCGCTGAAGGCTGGCGTGCCGGCGATCGCTTGCTCGACCATTTCCTGCCGGTGACGCTGCGCGAGGGCCTCTACCATCCCGATGGCCAACAGCAGGACGAGGTGTTCATCTGGGGGTCCTTCCGCCAGAGCAAGATGCACGAGGCCGGCGTCACCTGCGGCGACTGCCACGACCCGCATACCCAGAAGATGCGGTTTCCGGGCGATGCCACCTGTGCGCAATGCCATGCGCCCGCCAAGTACGCCGTCGTCGAGCACCATCGTCATGAGTCCGGCAAGGCAGGATCGCAGTGCGTCGACTGCCACATGCCGGCGACCACCTACATGGTCAACGATCCGCGCCGCGACCATGGGTTCAAGGTCCCGCGGCCGGACCTGACGGCATCCACGGGAGCGCCGAACGCCTGCGGCAGCTGCCACGAACGCGAGGGGGCCGGGTGGGCCGCCGGCGCGCTCGACCGCTGGCATGGCACGGCGTGGCGTTCGCGGCCGAACATCGCGCCGACGCTGCACGCTGCACGGCGCGGTCTGCCCGGCGCGGCGCGCGGTCTGCAGGGCTTGGTGGACGACCCGAAGCAACCGGCGATGGTGCGCGCCACCGCGCTCGAGCTCCTCGCGCGCTACCCGAGTCCGCTCGCCGACGGGGCGCTGCAGCGCGCCTTGGGCGACCAGGACGATCTCACCCGCCATGTGGCGGTGACGCGTCTCGAGGCGCTGCCGGTCGAGGCTCGGCCGGCGTTGCTTGTGCCACGGCTCACCGACCGTGCACGGGCGGTGCGCATGGAGGCTGCGCGCCTGCTGCTGCCGGCGGCCGCACAGCTCGATACCGCGGCGCGTCCGGCGTTCGACGCCGCGATCAGGGAGTACGAAGCGTCGCTGCGCCACGACCTCAGCCGCCCCGAGGCGCGACTCAATCTCGGCAACCTGCTGCTGCAGCGCGGCGATGCGACCGGCGCCGAGGCGTCGTTCAAGCGCGCCATCGAGACCGACCCGCGCTTCGTGCCGGCGCGCGTGAACCTCGCCGACCTCTACCGCGGTCAGGGCCGCGAGGACGAGGCGGACCGCGTCCTGCGCGACGGCCTGCGTGCAGCGCCGGGTGCGCCTGCGTTGCATGAGGGCCTCGGGCTGTCGCTGGTCCGGCAGGGTCGAAAACCCGCCGCCATCGCCGAGTTCGCGGCGGCGTCGCGCGCCGCCCCCACCGAGGCGCGCTATGCTTACCTGCATGCGCTCGCGCTGCATGATGCCGGTCGACGCGACGAAGCGATGCGGGTGCTCGCCGACGCGGCACGCCGTGTCCCGGACCGCGACCTGCTGCTCACGCTCGCTCAATGGCGCAGCGAGGGCGGCGACGAGACGGGTGCGCGCGAGGCGCTGTCCCTCTGGTACGCCGTCAGCCCCGACGACCCGGCACTCGCCGCCCTGCAGCCGCGCTGATGCCCACTGACGCCGAGTTCATGCGTCGCGCGCTCGCCCTCGCGAGCGCCGCCGCCACGCGCGGTGAGGTGCCGGTCGGTGCGCTCCTGGTGCGCGGCGACCAGGTCTTGGGCGAGGGCGCCAACTGCCCGATCGGCACCCATGACCCGACGGCGCATGCCGAGATCCAGGCGCTGCGCGCTGCAGGCGCCGAGGTCGGCGATTACCGTCTGGCGGGGACCACGCTCTATGTGACGCTCGAGCCCTGCATCATGTGTGCGGCGGCGCTCGTCCACGCGCGGGTGTCGCGCGTCGTGTTCGGGGCCTGGGACCCGAAGGCCGGGGCGGCGGGCAGCCTCACCGATGTGTTCAACATCGCGGGGCTCAACCACCGCGTGGATGTCTTCGGCGGCGTCTTGGCGGAGGAGTGCGGTACGCTGCTCTCCGATTTCTTCCGCCAGCGCCGCACTTGAAACACCAGGCCAAGCTCACCACCGGTTCGATCCCGCGCACGCTGTTCACGTTCGCGCTGCCCATCCTGCTCGGCAACGTGATGCAGTCGGTCAACGGCTCCATCAACGCCATATGGATCGGCAAGTATCTCGGGCCGGCGGCGCTCACCGGCGCCAACAACGGCAACATCGTCGTGTTCCTGCTGTTCGGCGCGGTGTTCGGCCTCACCATGGCGGCGACCATCATGATCGGCCGTGCGGTAGGCGCGGGCGAGACCGCGGAGGCGAAGCGCGTGGTCGGCAGCAGCGCCACATTCTTCTTCGTGGTCTCGCTGTTGCTCGCGGCGCTAGGCTTCCTGCTCGCGCCCGCCATCCTGCATTGGATGGGCACGCCAGAGGACGCACGCGCCTACGGCATCGACTACCTGCGCGTGCTGTTCCTTGCGCTGCCCGCGTCGAACGCGTTCTTCTTCGTCAGCGCCGCGCTGCGGGGCGCCGGGGATTCACGCACCCCGTTCCGCTTCCTCGCCGTGTCGGTGGTGCTCGACATCGTGCTCAATCCGCTCTTCATCTTCGGATGGGGGCCTGTGCCGCCGCTCGGCATCGCCGGCTCCGCGCTCGCCACGCTGGTCGCGCAGTGCGTGGCGCTCGGCCTGCTCATGCGGCATGTCTACGGCGTGAAGCATCCGCTCGCGCTGCACGCCGACGAGCGGCAGCTGCTGCGCATCGACTGGGGCATCGTCCGCACGCTCGTCGGCAAGGGCATACCGATGGGTCTGCAGATGATGGTGCTGTCGACCAGCGCCGTGCTCTTCCTCGGCATCGTCAACGGCTTCGGTTCGACCACCGCGGCGGCCTTCGCGGCCGACATGCAGCTCTGGAACTATGTGCAGATGCCGGCGCTCGCGCTCGGCGCCGCGGTGTCGTCGATGGCGGCGCAGAACATCGGCGCCGGCCATTGGGACCGGGTCGGGACCATCGCCAAGGTGGGCGTGCTGTTCAACTTCCTGCTCACGGGCGGGCTCGTGGTGCTGCTCTACCTCGCCGAACGGCGCGGAGTGGGGCTGTTCCTGCCCGCCGGCAGCCCCGCGGTCGATATCGCCGTGCATGTGAACCACATCATCCTCTGGTCGTTCCCCTTGTTCGGGGTGTCGATGGTCCTGTCGGGCGTGGTCCGGGCGGCCGGGGCCGTGATCGCCCCGCTCCTCATCCTGGCACTGGCGCTGCTCGTGGTCCGCGCCCCCCTTGCCTGGTACAGCGTCGACCACTGGGGCGCGGATGGGGTCTGGTGGAGCTTCTCGATCTCGGCCATCGTCGCCGCCCTGCTGTCCACGGCCTATTACCTGCACGGATCCTGGCGGAACGCCCGGATGGGGCCCGCCCCGGCCGGGGGCGCCGCCGGCTGATTCCCCCGGCGGCCCGGGGCAGGGTAGAATGCGCGCCCCCGGAGAGGTACCGAAGCGGTCATAACGGCGCCGACTCGAAATCGGATGGTCG
>Ga0209985_10002818_pt1 | contig 15350 bp, 12 predicted proteins | sample NOAtaG_FD_187305 | JGI IMG/M metagenome (GOLD analysis project Ga0209985, IMG submission 187305) | Freshwater lake microbial communities from Lake Erie, under a cyanobacterial bloom - NOAA_Erie_Diel6S_1000h metaG (SPAdes) (version 2) | ecosystem: Environmental > Aquatic > Freshwater > Lake ...
CCCCCAGTCACTTGCAGCCCCCCCCCAGTCACTGCTGCTGCTTCAGTACACCACTCAGCCGCAAACGCCCGCCCGCTGACTCCACCTGCCGCAAATACAGACTCCCCCCCGGCAACCAGTCCAGCGGATACTCCCGCGGCAGCTCAGCCCCCACCTGCTGCCCCTCCAGACCCCGCAGAACTCCGCCCACAAGACTCAGCCAGCCCTCACTGCCCCCGGACACGTCCACACCCGCAACCAGCACACGCCACAGCCCCGCCCCACGCACCTCACCCCGCAGGTCCACTCGCACCTGCAGCCAGTCACTCGGAAGACCGGCACGAGGCACCACACGGAAACGCAGCAGCACCCTCAACCGGCCATCCACACACTGCACCCGTAACGCCTCACGCTCCGGAAACTCCAGCGAATACACCGTCGCCACGGCTGCAGCGGCCCCTGCAGCGTCTGTCCCCCCGGCTGCCGTTTCATCCCCCTGCAGCCGTCGCAGCCGTTGCCGCAGCTCCTCCAGCCGGGTGTCCGGCACCAGTCGCCCGCCCCAGGCCGCCAGTGCTCGCTCCAGAGCCGCACTGGCCACCCGACCCAGCACAGACTCCGAAACCAGCAGCACCACATCCTCAGACTCCCGCAGCAGCGCGGCTGTTTCCGCAGGCCCGATAACCGGCTCGGGGACTGCCACTGCCACTGCCCGCGCACTCAACTGAGCCTCGCTATCCGTCGCAAACGCCGACCACAACACACGCTGCTCCGGCAGCCAGCCGGACTGCTCTGACTGCAGTTGACGCCAGCGCTCCTGCAGCTGAGCAAATCTGCGCTCCACCTGCGCATCAATCTTCGGCAGCACATCACGCGACAAATCCTGTGCTACCGCCCGATTGATCCGCGGCTGCAGCAGCAGCACCTGATTCCACGCCAGTCGATCACCCAGCGGAGCCAGTGCCGGAGACCGCTGGCCCACACGACTGGTCACCCGCTGCGGCCACTGCGAGGCCTGGATGGTGCCGTAACCCTTCTGAGTTCTGAACAGACTGCCGTCAAACCAGAGCGGCTTCAGCACCTCAAAACGGTGCTGACCGCTGCTGTTCACGGCCGCCTGAGCATTCAGGCCGGTCGTCTCACTGCTCACCTCACCCACGGTCTCCAGCTCAAATTTCAGCGGGTTCGTTCCCGGAATAATCCTCACCCGAGTCTGAGTCTGCGTTGTCTGCTCACCCGAAACATCCGAATTCATCAGTCGTTTGCGAACCTGATCCCGTTCCACATTTTCATTCAGCACAAGCGACTGCAGCCGCGCACTGCGCAGCCCCAGTCTCAACCACAAATCCCCCTCCTCGCCCGCTGCCGGCTGCTCCGGTACGGCCGACTGCAGCACCGCCACCGTCAGCAGAATCCAGTACCCCGCAGCCCAGCTCATCGACGAACTCCTCAAACAACACACCCCGCCAGTCCCCGCGCGAATTATCGCAGTCAGGTCTGGCAAAATCCACACGCCAGCGATTTTATCAACAGCACCTCAAGGCCTTCTGACAGCAAAATCCGGCATATTTCCCCCACTTTCCGGGGACCACACTGCAACCAGCGCTGCCCCGCCGTCATAATTCTGGTAAGCTGCTCCGCGGCTCTCACCTGACGAATCACCAAACGTCTCCCTTCCTTCCCATCCCCCGAACTTCACAGGCAGCCACCGCCATGGACGAACAACCCCAAAATGTTCCCCTCGTGGAACGCTTCCATCGGGCTGAACACCTGGCCCGCGAACTCAGCGAACACCTGCAGCAGTCACTGCTGCCGCGGATCTCCGCTCTGCGACATGCAGCCAAAGTGCATGACGCCGCACAGGTCAGTGACCAGGAAATGCATGACCACATGAGCGCCTTCACCGAATCCGAAGCCTTCGCCTCGGGAATTCACGAAAAACTCCGCGCCTACCTGCTCAGCATCGAACAGGAAACTCGCCGGATCCTCAACTTCTGACCGTTCTCAATCTGCAGTACACACATGCTGAATCTCGATCTGAGCGGGCGAATTGCCCTCGTCACAGGCGGCGGTCAGGGACTGGGCCAGGCCACCGCGGTTCTGCTGCACCAGGCCGGCGCGTCCGTCGTCGTGAATTACCTCGATGATCCGGACGGCATCGGACGCTCGAAAGCCGAGCACACCGTGGCCCCCTTCGGTTCACGCGGACTGGCAGTCGCCGCCGATGTCCGCTCACGTGCTGATCTGCAATCCCTCATGCAGCAGATCCAGGACCGCTTCGGAGCCCTCGATCTGCTGATCAACAACGCCGCCATCCTGCGCGATCGCAGCCTCAAAAATCTCTCCGACGAAGACTGGGATGCCGTGATGGAAACCAATCTGTCCGCGGTTTTCCGAGTCTGTCAGACGGCCCTGCCACTGCTCCGGGACGGAGGCCGCATCGTCAACCTCGCATCCATCTCCGCCGTCATCGGCTTTTTTGGTCAGGCAAACTACGCAGCCGCCAAATCCGGCATCATCGGTCTCACCAAAGTCCTCAGCCGCGAACTCGCCGGTCGCGGCATCAATGTCAATGCTGTCGCACCCGGTGTGGTCCTGACCGAGATGGGCCAGTCCATCCCGGAATCCGCCCGCGCTCAGATGCTGACTCAAATTCCCCTGAAACGCTTCGGTGAACCTTCCGAAATCGCCTCTGCGATCCTGTTCCTCTGCAGCCCCCTGTCCTCCTACATCACCGGACAGACTCTGCATGTCAACGGTGGCTGGTGGGCATGACCGCAGGATTTCCCCGACAGGTGTGTTCCGCTGCCGACGCTGTCGCACTCATCCCCGACAACGCCACGGTGGCCTGCAGCGGGTTTATCGGCGCGGGACACCCGGAACTGCTGACCTGCGAACTGGAACACCGCTTTCTCCAGACCGGAACACCTTCCGAACTGACACTGGTTTACGCCGCTGGTCAGGGAGATGGTCACAGCCGCGGGCTGAACCGGCTCGCCCATAAACGGCTGCTCAAACGCGTCATCGGAGGTCACTGGGGGCTGGCCCCACGACTCGGAGAACTGGCACTCAACGGTGACATCGAAGCCTGGAACCTGCCCCAGGGAGTCATCTGTCAGCTGTTCCGCGACATTGCTGCCGGACGCCCCGGCTGCATCAGCCGCATCGGGATCGGCACCTTCATTGACCCCCTGCACGACGGCGGCAGACTCAACAGCCGCTCCACAGAACAACTGGTCGAACGCGTTACGCTCGCCGGACAGACATGGCTGCTGTATCGGGCATTCCCCATTCACGTGGCCCTGCTGCGGGCCACGGCAGCAGACTGCTGCGGCAATCTGCTGATGGATCAGGAAGCGGTCATCGGAGATGTCCTGGGACTGGCTCAGGCAGCCCGGAATTCCGGCGGAATTGTGCTTGCCCAGGTGCAGTCACTGCTCGACAAACCCGCACCGCCACAGCACGTCAAAGTTCCGGGAAAGCTGGTCGATCGAATCGTCCTCGCGCCGCCGGAAGCACACTGGCAGACATTCGCCGAATCCTGCAATCCCGACTACTTCTCCCCCGCAGATCCTCTGCTGCCTCCCCTGCCGGATCCGAATGAGTCGCTCGAACCCGCTCGGCGGATCATCGCCGAACGAGCCTGTCTGGAGCTCCGCCCCGGCAGCATCTGCAACCTCGGCATCGGACTTCCGGAAGGCATCGCCACCGTGGCCGCCGAACGCGGACTGCTGCAGCAGGTCACGCTGACACTGGAAAGTGGCCCGATCGGAGGCCTGCCGGCTGGCGGGCTCAGCTTCGGTGCCGCCCGCTTTCCCGAAGCCGTCATCGACTCGGCCGCCCAGTTCGATTTCTATGACGGCGGAGGACTGGATTTTGCCGCCCTCGGAGCTGCCGAAGTGGATGCCTGCGGAAATGTCAATGTCTCCCGCTTCAAACACCGCTTCGCCGGCGTCGGCGGCTTTGTGAATATCTCCCAGTCAGCCCGCAGACTTGTCTTCTGCGGCACACTCACTGCCGGTGGACTCAGACTGCAGCGACACAACGGCCAACTGCAAATCCAGCAGGAGGGCAGCATCCGCAAATTCGTGCACCACGTCGAACAAATCTCATTCTCCGGACTGCAGGCTCGCCAGCAGGCACAGGACGTACTGTACATCACGGAACGCGCCGTCTTTCGACTGCAGCCGGACGGACTCGAATTGCTGGAACTGGCACCCGGTATCGAACTCGAACGGGACCTGCTGAGCCAGATGGACTTCCGCCCCATAATCCGTTCCGTCAGCCCCATGCCCATCTGAGCCGCGGAATTGTGGCGATTTCGCTTGAGTTTTCCGGCGACCGGTGTTCAATTAAGCCAGCAGCATGTTTCCCCGACAGTGGTTTTCGTCCGGCATCGCACACAGAAACAGTCCATGCCAATCCCTGCCTCAAAAGACTCCCGCGACTTCATCCTTAGCCGCATTCGCAAAGCTCTGCCGCAGTCAGCACCTCTGCCGGAAGTCATCAATTCACCGGACTGGCAAACGTTCCCTGATCCATGGGCCCGCTTCGCCGAAGTGCTGGGATCGGTCGGCGGTCAGGTGGTGCGCTGCAGCAGCCTGGATCAGGCAAACCAGCACCTCGAATCCATGCCGCTCTGGAGCACCGCGCAGGTGCGATATTCGGCCGTCGACGGACTTGGTGACACCTCGGCTGCCACCGCCGCGGCTGTGCACCCGCATGAACTTGAGAACGTGGACTTCGCCGTGCTCCGCGGTCACCTTGCAGTGGCTGAAAACGGGGCTGTCTGGGTAACCGACGACACCCTGGTGCACCGAGTTCTCTACTTTATTCCCCAGCATATGGCACTGGTGGTCCCGGCCGACTGCATCGTGCACAACATGCACCAGGCGTACAGTCGCATTCCCGTGGGCAGCCACCGCTTCGCCGGATTCATCTCGGGCCCCAGCAAAACAGCAGACATCGAACAGTCTCTGGTCATCGGTGCTCACGGCGCCCGCTCGTTAACCGTCTATCTCGTCGACGGCCTGCCGGATCTGCTGGCTCAGACTCCTTAAAATGGCGTCCTTCCGACATTTTTCCGCCCGGACTCTGGATTTCGCTCGCCTCCGCCGTCCAGGATGAGACCCGCACAGTCTTCGGAACTGTCAGCGCAGGATCATCCCGCAGGGTCCGGACGCAAAAAAAACACGAAGGCCCAGTTTCCCCCGGCGCACGGCTCGCCGCAGGTCATGCTTTCGCGCGCAGCTTCCAAACCGCTGGCACTCCCGCAAAACCACCAGGAGAGATTCATGATGATCGCTGACCTTCGACACGGACTGTTCTGCACCGCCATGCTGGGACTGCTGTCGCTGGCACCGGTCCACGCAGACGAACAGGTCGATCTCGCTCCGCCAGTGGATCTCGAGGCCGCCGCAGCCGTACCCAGTCCCCCCGTCAGCCAACCCCCGCTGCAACCAGCCCCGCTGCTCCCCCAGCCGGATCCGGCCATCTCAGCCGGACCGGTGACCGTTCCCGATCAGCCCGTAGCCCTGCAATTGCGGGGAACGCTGGGATTCACTTACCTCCGAGTCTCGCATCCGGTTCCGGAAGATAAGCATCCCCGCTCCGGTATGCTGGCGGTACGGATGGGTGATGCCGAAGAAGTGCTGACAATTCGCGGAATGAGTGGAATCAAATTGAAAAGTGGAGTCTGGCTGTTTGAATCAAATCGGCCGCTGGACCCCGGCGTATCGCATATCGTGCGAGTCGAAGCCAAGGAACATCCGCTCGACGTGGACGCAGTTGCCACCCGCTTCGTGCGGCTGATTCCCGGCAGAATTGTGTACCTCAGTTTCGGGTCTGACGTGGAGTAACGCCCACTCGTCGAACGCCGGAAACCCAGTACCTACTCAGCAAACAGAGCGGTCAGGTCGATGTCATCATCGCCTGATCGCTTTTTCTTTTTGGCCGGCTTTGCATTCACTGGCCGGGAATCTGCGGGAGCGGGCTTTGCGGGCTGGGCTGAGCCTGTCGCAGTACCCTTCGGTGCCGCAGCAGGCGACGAAGCAGTGGCGGACGCAGCAGCTCCGGCGGGAGCAGCAGCCTGCTGCTTTGCCGCGGCGGCCTCCCGCGCCAGTTTGACCAGTCGCGCTTCGGCTTCCCGAATCTCCGCCACCATGTCGCCAATTTTTTGCCACCGCTCGTCAGGATTGGCCTGCAATCCCTTCATGATGGCACCGGCCACCTGACGGTCAATCCCCGGCAGCAGAGTTGAGATGTCGACGGGTGGCTTGTTGATGTGCTGCATGACCGCGTCAATCGTCAGAGCCGCATCCCACGGAAATCGCTTCGTGTACATCTCAAAACAGGTCACCGCGTAAGAAAAAATATCGATCCGCTGATCAGTCGGCTGACGCTTGATCAGTTCCGGGGCCATATAGCTGGCGGTGCCGGTTCGATTCCCCGGACGACGAAACTCAGGCGTATTCGGAACGGCCAGCCCAAAGTCGATCAGCCGCGCCGTCTTGTCGTCACCGATCATCACATTCCGCGGACAGATGTCCCGATGAATCCAGTTCTGCTGATGGAAGTGCTGCAGTGCCTCGCCAATCTGAATCATGTACCGCAGCCGATACCGCTTCATCTCGTCGTTCTGCAGATCCACCAGCAGTGCCAGTCCCACCCCCTCCACAAACTCCATCACCAGAAACATTTCATCTTCCGTGGTCCAGCCAAACTCGAATGTCTTCACGATGTTCGGATGACTGAGTGACATTGCCACTTCACCCTCCGTCGGTTTCTTCAGCCCCTTGAAGCGTTCTTCAAGCTTCAGAGTTTTTTCTTTGTCGAGCACTTTAAGAGCAACCGTGCGTCCCGACTGCAGGTCCACGGCCTTCCAGACCTTTGACATGCTGCCCTGACCAACCCGACCAATCAGGTTGAATCGCCGCGAGATATCAGTTTGTTCATGAGCCGGTTTTTTGGCGAAAAACTTCTCGAACATGGTCCACTCACTGCCGCAGGCAAAAAAACACGGGATGTCACCATTGGGAATTAACACGACGATTTTTCGAAAAGTCAACATGGTCCGAGAATACCTGAGCCCGGTTCCGGATTTTTTCAGGAAATACAGGGTTTTTCAGGGCATTCAGCACCGCAGAAAGCCGTAACCGCCAGTTTCGCTGTTTTCCACGGACCAATCCCCCCTTCGACAATCACGGTCGGATTCAACAACCACTGCTGCCATTCACTTGCCTTTCCTGCATCCGAGACAAGAATGTTGATACCCGGAATCGTGGGGACGGCAAGCAGCGTTGTTTCCGGGTTGCTGTTGCTGCCTGTCCGGATCAGGAAAATCTTTCACAGGAGCATTCACGTATGCGGTTCATTCACACACTGGCGCTGGCAGCATCAGTTTTCTTCGGAGCAGTCTCGATGGCAGCAGATTCCGTGCACGAAATTGCGATGAAGTCAATTGACGGCAAGGACGTCAAACTGTCCGAGTACAAGGGCAAGGTCCTGCTGATCGTTAACGTGGCCAGCCAGTGCGGACTGACAAACCAGTACACCCAGCTGCAGGCACTGCACGAGAAATATGCTGACAAGGGCGTCGTCGTCATCGGCGTTCCCTGCAACCAGTTCGGCGGGCAGGAGCCGGGTACGGAAACTGAAATCAAGACCTTCTGCAGCACCAAATACAGTGTCTCGTTCCCGATGATGAGCAAGGTGAAGGTCAACGGCGACGGACAGCACGAACTGTACAGCTTCCTGAAGAGTCATTCTGACAAGAAGGATGACATCAGCTGGAACTTCGAGAAATTCGTCGTCGGCAAAGATGGCAAAGTGGCTGCCCGTTTCGCCCCGCGCACGAAGCCGGACGCCGAAGAAGTGATTGCCGCCATTGAAGCTGCTCTGAAGAAGTAATCAGCAAAAGTCATTGGCAGACATCGCCGACAGTTCGACAGGGGATCGCCCTCAAAGGCGGTCCCCTTTTTTATTGCCGCCATTCTGAAAATCCGCGGCAGCAAAAATTCACTCGCCGCGAACGCCATCGGCCCCGGCCGTAACGTCAGGCTGCGCAGGCGTTGTCCATCTCAGCAGCAAAGGCAGCATCACCAGATCACTCACCAGCCCACCCAGCATCGACAGGCTCAGCAGGCCCCCGAAATACACCAGCGGGATAAACTCTGAGAGCGTCAGCACCAGAAATCCCGCCACCAGCGCCCCGTGTGCCAGAACCACCGCCTTGCCGACTCCCGCCTGCGCCCGCTGCAAGGCACCCGTGACTCCCAGACTCGGCAAAGATCTCTGGAACATGTCGATGTAGTACACCGAACACGTAAAGCCCATCGCAACACTGGCAATCATCGCCGTCCCGATGTTCACCGGCACATGCAGCAGCCCCAGCGTCCCGGTCACAATTCCGATCGGAAACACATTCGGCACCAGCGAAATCAGACCGATTCGCAGACTGCGAAAAGCCACTGCCGTGCACAGTACCGTGCCGACAGACGCCCACAGGAAACTCTTCAGCTGATCCGCCAGCAGACTGTCGATGATTCGCGCCATGACCACGAACAAACCTCCCGCCGCTGCCTCCGCACGCCAGCCGGTCGCCTCAGCACCTCCCGCTGACTGCTGCTCCCGACTCTCAGTCTCCAGATCCTCAAAAAACTGTGCTGCCACACTCCGCACCTCAGCAATCTGCTCCAGCTTTTCCGCCGTGGCCTGCTGTTCCGGTGAACGCAGCACAATCCGCATCCGCTGCTGTTCACGATTGTAAAAACCATTGACCAGGTCAGGCTGCCGCCGCTGAATCAGCTCCAGACGCCGCAGTGATGTCCCCAGCCGCGGCGGAATGTTCAATGCGTCACTCAGTGACACCACTTCCACCTGCAATCCACGCTCCTGCAAATCGCGCAATCGCCCTGAAAGCTCATCCACGCGGTCCAGAAACCCCGCTGTCAAAGGCTCAGGAACATTGAACGAAACATCCCAGGTACCCGCCGGACCCAGCTCCGATTCCACAAAACGCAGCGCCTGAATCATCGGCGAACTGTCCCGGAAATTCCGACTGAAGTCCGTCTCAACCTGCAGGACCAGCAGACCGGGTAACGTGATCACCGTCAGCAGCACGCAGACAGCCGATGTCGCCAGCGGATGCAGATCAATGGCTCGCGCCATCCGCTCCAGCCAGCGATCCAGACGATCCTCCAGACCAACTCGACCCGGCACGGGAACCACCTTGCCGGATGCAAACGCCGCCGGCAGCACCAGCAGGATGAGCAGCGGCACCATCAGAGTCCCCAGCGTCATCATGATGGCGAAACTGCGCACCGGGACAATCTCTGACACCAGCAATGCAGCAAACCCCGCCGCCACCGTCACCACCGTCCAGAATACCGGCGTCGCCAGTTCCGCAAACGTTCGCCGCAGTGACTGTTCCGCTGTCAGCCCGTCCTGCACACGCAACTCCCGGTAATGCACCGTAATGTGAGTCGTCGTGCTGATGGCAATGACCGTCACCAGCGAATTCAGCATGGAACTCACCATACTCAGCTGCGTCCCGGCCAGCACCAGTACAGCACGAGTTGTCGCGACCGCTCCCAGTACCACCAGCAGACTGGCCGCGACCCAGCGCAGGCCCCGGAAGATCCACAGCAGCATCCCCGAAAGCACCAGCAGCGAAGCTCCGTACAGAACATTTCCGTCCCGCTCCACCAGATCAAACATCTCCTGGATCTGCACAGGCTCACCGGCCACCGCACAACCCGGCCGAATGCTTTCCGCTGCCCGGCGGATCCCCTCAATCGCCAGATGTCGAGGCACAGCAGAACGAACTGCCGGCTCCAGCTGCAGCACAATCGCAGTTGTCTGCCGATCCGCACTCACCAGCAGACCCTCAAACAGTTTCAGCATCGCCCGCCGGGTGTTGCGGTTCCGAGGTGACTGGGCCAGAAGTCGCTGCAGGTCCCGCGTCCGCCCGCCGTCAACCCCCGGCAATGCACTCAAATGGTCCGCCAGACTGCGAATCACCTCGCCCGCACCCGCCGCAACTTCCACCGGCTCCTCACCATCCTCGCTCGTCAGCAGGCCCTCCTGACGCCACGCCACAATCACAAACTCATCCCCGCCAAACACTTCCCGTGTTCGCTTCAGCAACTGAATGTCGGGGTGCTGAGGAGCAAAAAACGACTCGATCGTCTGGTCAAACGTCAAACGCCCGGCCGTCGGCAGAGCCGCAGCCAGCAGCAGCAGGGCAGCCAGAAACAGCCAGTTTCGACAGGCTGCGATTCGATCGGATAACCGGTCCAAAGCTGCACCCGCAGATAGGGAAACAGACTGCCACGCTCGATTTCCGCCTGAAATCATCCGGGCTGCCCCGGCACAGTCTAGCAATCCGGCAAAGATTGAGCGAGATTTCCTTTGCCTTACACCGCGAACGGCCGGCCACGAGAGACAAAATACGCGGCGCCGCTATGATGTCCCCTCGGATCATCACCCAACACACACACCAGCGTCAGCCCGCAGCCCGGCAGACACTGAATCGCACCACTTCCACAAACCGAGCCTTCATCGATGCCCAGGGACTTCAACAGCGAAAGCCTCTCCCACGACCCCATTCACGGCTACATCCCGTTTATCTCACGCAGCGGGCTCCCCGCATCTGAAGCCTCCGAACAGGAACTGATCGATCACCCCTGGGTACAAAGACTCAGACAAATCCACCAGCTGCAAACCGCCTGGTGGGTTTTCCCCTCCGCCGAACACATGCGGTTCCAGCACGTTCTGGGTGTCATGCATCTCGGCTCCGTCGCCGTCCATGCCTGGTATGATTCGCTCTGCGAATCCTGCCGAAATGTGCCGTCCCGCGCCTGCGTGGAAAGTCTCGTGCGCATTGCCGGGCTCCTGCACGACGTCGGACACGGCCCCTTCGGACACTTCTTCGACGATCACTACCTCGAACAGTTCGGCCTGACCCACGAAGACATCGGCAGCCACATCATCGAACACGAACTGGGTGACATCATCCGCCGGATCCGCCGCAACCCCGGTGGACGACTGCAGCCACTCGAGGAACTGGACCCCAGACAGGTCGCATGGCTGATCCGTCGGCCCTCCGGGAACGCAGACGAACAGGAAGGGCATCCGGACTGGCTGCGTCGCCTTCGCGCACTGTTCAGCGGCATCTACACCGTCGACAACATGGACTTCGTCCTGCGCGACGCCTACATGTCCGGCTACAACACTCGCGCTTTCGATATCTCCCGCCTGATTCACTACAGTTTCTTCACCGAAAGCGGACTGGCCATCCATGCCCGCGGCATGTCCACTCTGATCAATTTCATCGAAACCAGGGCCAACCTGTTCCGCAGCATCTACTTTCATCGCACCGTTCGCGGCATCGACATCGCGCTCGAAGACTACTTCACCGAGACCATGCGACGATTGTTCCCCGGAAATCCGCTCCAGCATCTGCAGCAGTACCAGCAGCTCACCGAAACCAGCTTCCTCGTCGACGTCTCGCGCTGGGCCGACAGCACTGACCCCCAGCTGCAGGAACTGGGAAAACACTGGAGAGCCATCATCAATCGCGAAGAAATGTGGCGCATGGCCTGCGAACGCACCATGCACTTCCACAGCGGACAGGCCGAACACACCACCATCTTCTCTGAACCTGACCTCGTGGAACGCCGCGTCCGCGAAGCATTGCCCGCTCCCATCCGCACCATCCCCCTCCGCATCGATGTCGCCCGACACTATCACCGCCCCAGTGCCCGCCGCCCCACCGGAAAACTGAACTACTGGTACGATCCCGCCACCGGAAAATCCCACGTCCTCGACGATGACGAACTGTTCCGCAATCTGCCCACCAGCTTCCTCATCTTCCGGATCTACAGCCGCGATCACCAGCACGATCGCGAACTGAATCTGGCACTGCAGAAAGTGGCCGGAGGCAGCGGCGGCGATACGAAAACCAACATGTGACACGGCCCCGTGCCGTACCCTTCCCACTGGCCACACACAGCAGCCGTGAAATGCCTCCACGCCCCGCCCCAGTTCTGCCCGCCTCAGTTCTGCCGGCTGCTTCCGCCGCTTTCGGCCTCGCCTTCCTCGCCGCAGCACTCCTCATCAATCCCGGACTCGTCAACTCCCCACTGCCCGATGGTCCGGGAATGACCATCGACGAATCCTTCAATATCCTCCAGGGAATACAGCTCGCACACGCCCTGGAACAACACGGCCCGCTGCTGTTTACTCCCACCATCGCCAATACAGTTTTTAAAACTCCTGAGTACCTTCCCGATCATCCGCCACTCGGACGTCTGCTGATCGGCCTCGCTCACGAAACAACGGCCTGGCTCATCCCCGGCGCTGAAACAGCCGTCTGCAATGTTGCTGCCGCCAGACTGGGCTCCTGCTTCGCCTTTGCACTCAACGCCGCACTGCTCTGCGGATACTCACTCCGCCGGTACGGACCAGCGGCCGCCTTCGCCGCTGCAGCGATTTTCATCGGTTCGCCGCAGCTGATCGGGCACGCTCGCCTGGCTGCCCTCGAAACCACCGTCAATCTCGCCTGGACAGCCGCCATCCTGCCACTGCTCGCCTGGTGGTCCGGCACCAGGCCCCCCTCAACCTGCCGGACACTGCTTTCCGGCGCTGCCTTCGGACTGCTGCTGCTGGCAAAAGTTCAGGCCATCCTGCTGCCACCCGTGCTGCTCGTCTGGGCTCTGCTCCGCTTCCGCCGGGACAGCCTCCTGCCACTGCTGCTCTGGAGCGCAACGGCAGCACTGGTGTTCTTCGCGGCCTGGCCCTGGCTCTGGCAGGATACCACCGCCCGCATCCTGCAGTACCTCGGACGCACCACAGACCGGATCCCGCTTTACTGCTGGTACCTCGGTGAACGCTGGCTCGATCGCGAAGTTCCCTGGCACTACCCGTTCGTACTGCTGACATGCACGCTGCCCGCCGCAGTCGTCATCGGACTGGGCCTCCGGGCACGCGCAGGAATGCCGGCAGCCGACGAACTGCTGCTGCTCATGATCAGCCTGTTTCCGGTCCTCGTATTCGCGTTGCCCGGAGTTCCGGTGTACGATGGGAATCGACTCTTCCTCATCTGCTTCCCCGGACTCATTCTGCTCGCCGCCGGCGGCTGGAGAAACCTTGCCCGGCACCCTGTCGCCAAAACCGCACTGATCCTGCTGCCACTTCCGTGGACCATGCAGCCGTTTGCCATCAACCAGTACGGAATTCTTTGCGGGGGCAACGCCGGAGCGACGGCAATCGGGCTTGAAGCCGGCTACTGGGCCGACGCTCTCAACGGAAAATTCTGGACACAGATCCCCGAAAACAGCTCACTGCTCGTGGCACCCGTCAGCCATCAATTTCAGCTCTCAGCACTCCAGACCATGGTCCCCGTCATTCAGCAAAGAAACATCAGGCTCAAACCCTGGCTGTATGAAGAATCCAAAGAACCGCTGCCGTGCCGACTGCTGCTCATTCATCGCCTTGCCGACCTGCGACCGGAACTCAGCCACGATCCGCCCGACAGCCCCGCAGCAGTCACGGTGACCAGTGGCGGAACAGTGCTCGCCCGTATCGTTGATCTTCAGCAAACCCCGGAATAAGACTGAACACAGTCACACATGAAATCTCACCAATTCCAATTTCCCGCGGTTCGGGTCCTGCTTTCGTTTTTGGTTGGATTTTCCACCTCAGGGCTGCTACCATCCTGACAGCAGAAGTCGCGGAACCTGGGCTGAAAATGCTGTGCGTCCGAACACGCGTGAAACGTGTGTCGGAACGGGCCCCGTTTCACCCTTCTCCATGGCTTTCTGCCGGTTGACCATCAGGTCATCTGAAACAAGTCTGCATCTGCTGGCCTCGGTTCAGGGCGCGTCGCGCGTCATGCACAGGCCGCTGAAGTGTTCTCCCTCCTCGTTACCCCGCCTGAACTCTCCCACCCTCACAACAGATTTGACCAGAACAGCTTTCGGAACTCCTGCACACCAGTGCTGGCTCCTCAGGCCTGGTCTGGTTCGGCCATCATCGTTTTCCGGATGTCATTTGTACTGGTGTCCCGAAGACTGGCCCCAAACTCTGCACCCAACTTATGGACTCCTAAGGTTTCCCTCTCGCGCGGACCACGGACAGCGTCACGCTGCAAGTCAGCCCGGTGTTCGTCCCGCGCAGCGGCGTTTCACTGATCCCTCCCCCACAGAACATTCCCAATCCGTCGTAATCCATTCAATTCCCATTTTGGCGGATTGGTTTTTTGATTTTTCGCCGAACAAAATTCATCGATCAACATGTTGAAAAAGTGTGTTAGATTCCGAACATTGGCAGTGTGAACGATTCGAATTGGCACTAACATTCGCGATCTGGATCAACGCCGCCGAGAACGAGTTGACAGGAATTCACTCATGGCTGCAGGCAAGAAAACCTCACTCACAAAACGCCAGCGCGAAATCTACGAATTTCTCCGCGATAAAATCGTGAACAGAGGCTACGGGCCCACTGTCCGCGAAATCGGGCAGCACTTCGAGATTCGTTCGCCCAATGGCGTCATGTGCCACCTCAAGGCACTCGAGCGGAAAGGCCTGATCAGTCGCGAACAGAACATGTCGCGTGCCATCCAGCTGGCCGAATCTCCGCAAAATCGACTGAACGTGCGACTGATCGGTACTGCCGCCGCTGCGGGCCCCATCCAGCCCTCCGTGTCGCTGGACGAAACCGTCAGCTTCCGGGAAGTGTTTGACGGCATGGATATCGGCTGCCTGAAAGTCGAAGGCAGCAACTTCGCACCGCTCAACATCGTCAGCGGAGATTACCTGATTATTTGCCGGGATGCTCAGGTAACACCCGGCTGCCACGTCGTGGCCCTCGACGATCGGCACTCCGTGGTGCTCTGCACCGTGCAGGAAGGTACCAGCCAGCTGGTACCGCTTGTCGTTGGCGGGTATACCCCCACCACGCGACAGGTTCTGGGAGTCCTCACGGGGGTCATCAGGCGATTTCGTCGGCCTCTGCCCCCGACCGAACCTGCACCGTAAAACTTTGCAGCTCCGCAGCCAGTTCGGCTGCGGCGTTGCGCCAGAACACCCCGCCGTCGTCGGCTGATTCGCCGAAACGCTGCATTGACTGCAGTGCACCGGCGGCGGTGTCTGTCTCCAAAAGCAGCGAGAACACCGGGGCACCCGGCGGAACAGTCTCGTCAGCCGGCACATCCGCCTGTCGTATCCCCGCCGGAAACGCCCCCGACACAGGCAACGGCATTTCCGGATCGCCCCCCTGCGGGGACCACACAACCAGCTGCACCCGAAAACCCTCCGCCAGCCCCCCCCAGCTTTGACCCTCCAGCCGGCCCAGCTGCAATCGCAGGGACAGCC
>Ga0209985_10002822_pt1 | contig 15329 bp, 11 predicted proteins | sample NOAtaG_FD_187305 | JGI IMG/M metagenome (GOLD analysis project Ga0209985, IMG submission 187305) | Freshwater lake microbial communities from Lake Erie, under a cyanobacterial bloom - NOAA_Erie_Diel6S_1000h metaG (SPAdes) (version 2) | ecosystem: Environmental > Aquatic > Freshwater > Lake ...
TGCCACCGACGCTGGGGATGGGCGCCACGGTGAAGTCGATGCCGACCTTGCGCACGTTGTCCCAGGCCCAGGGGCCGTTGATCATCATCGCCACCTGACCCTTGGCGAAGGCGCTTTCCATCTCGGCATAGCGCGCGCCGCGCGGCATGTGGCCGTCGCGCACCAGGCGATCCAGCAACTGCACGCCCTGCAGCGCGCCGGCGTTGTTGACGCCCACCACCGAGGTGTCGAAGTCGCCCGTGGCGTTGCGGCCGAAGATGAAGCCGCCCGGGCCGGCCAGCAGCGACCAGCTGAAGAAGCTGTTGTTGTAGGCCCAGAGGATGGCGCTCTTGCCCTCTTTCTTGAGGCGGCGGTCGATCTCGATCACCTCGTCGAAGGTCTTCGGCGGCTCGGGCACCAGCGCGCGGTTGACGATCAGGCCCACCGATTCGATGGCGATCGGGTAACCCCAGGTCTGGCCGCGGTAGGTGAAGGCGGCCCAGGCGCTGTCGTCGATATCGGCGCGCAGCGCGCGGCCGGGGCGGATGGGCACGATCAGCCCGCCCTTGGCCCACTCGCCGACGCGGTCGTGCGCCCAGCACATGATGTCCGGGCCCTTGCCGGCGGCGGCCGCGGCCTGGAACTTGTCGGGCGCGCCTTCGGGGTGCTGCACGACCACGGGCACGCCGCTCTTCGCGGTGAAGGCGTCGCCCACCTTCTGCAGGCCGTTGTAGCCCTTGTCGCCGTTGATCCAGACGAGCAGGCGCAGGTCGCGCCCGCCCTGGGCCGTGGCGGCGGTGGCCGCGGCGGCCAGCAGGGCCGCCGCCAGCAGGCGATCAAGCCACATGAGGGCGGTCGCCTGCGCGCTCGGTCGGCGCCGCGGCCAGGCGGCGGAAGGCCAGGCCCTGGGCATCGAAGAGGTAGGCCTTCTCCGGCGGCACGGCCAGGCTCAGCGTGGTGTCGGCGGCCAGCCGCCGGTCGCCTTCGACGACGCAGGTGAGCACGTCGTCCACGGCCGGGTGGGTGCAGTAGGCGTAGGTCATGCCACCCAGGCTTTCGACGAAGGTCACGCGCGTGGCCAGGGCGTTGGTGGCGTCGCCGGCGCGCAGGTGCTCGGGGCGTATGCCCAGCTTCACGGCGTCGCCCACGCGGGCGCCACTGGCGTCGACCAGGCAGCGGATGGCTTCGTCGCTGCCTTTCACGCGCACCAGCGCGTGCTGGCCCGAGGCCTCGGCCACGACGGCGTCGAGCAGGTTCATGCCCGGGCTGCCGATGAAGCCGGCCACGAACAGGTTGCACGGGTGCTCGTACAGCTCCAGCGGCGCGCCCACCTGCTCGATGCGCCCGGCCTGCAGCACGACGATGCGGTCGGCCAGCGTCATGGCCTCGACCTGGTCGTGCGTGACGTAGACCATCGTCGTCTTGAACTGCTGGTGCAGCTTGGCGAACTCGTAGCGCATCTTCACGCGCAGCGCGGTGTCCAGGTTGGACAGCGGCTCGTCGAACAGGAAGACCTCCGGCTGCCGCACGATGGCGCGGCCGATGGCCACGCGCTGGCGCTGGCCGCCCGAGAGGTCTTTGGGCTTGCGCTCCAGCAGGTGCTCGATGTGCAGTGTCTTCGCGGCCTTGGTGACGGCTTCCTTGATCTCCGCCTCGGGCACCTTGGCCAACTTCAGCCCGAAGGCCATGTTGTCGTACAGGTTCATGTGCGGATACAGCGCGTAGCTCTGGAACACCATCGCGATGCCGCGCTCGGCGGGTGGCACGTCGTTGACGACGCGGCCGCCGATCGAGAGCGTGCCTTCGGTGATGTCTTCCAGGCCTGCGATGGTGCGCAGCAGCGTGCTCTTGCCGCAGCCGCTGGGCCCGACGAAGACCATGAACTCGCCGTCGCGGATGTGCAGGTCGATCCCCTTGAGGATCTTCACGTCGCCGTAGGCCTTGCCGACCCCGGCCAGCTTGACTTCGGCCACTGCTTGTCTCCGGGCCTCAGCCCCTGCGTTTCTGTAATGAATATACAGCCCGATCGCTGGGCGACTCAACCGAATGCGGCGCGCAGAGCTGGGTAGCAAACCTTTATGAATCAACAGCTTGGCGTGACACTGGGGAATCCACCATGTAGCATTACTACATGACGACGCCCTTTGCCGCCACCTTGGCGCCCGGCCGGCGAGGCCCCTTCGGCGCGCACGCCGTGGCCGGCGGCGTGAACCTCGCGGTCTGGTCGGAGCATGCCACCGCCATCGACTGGTGCCTGTTCGACGCCGCCGGCGCGCAGGAACTCGCGCGCCACCGCCTGCACCGCGACGCCGACGGCGTGTTCCACGGCTTCCTGGCCGGCGCCGGGCCGGGCTTGGTTTACGGGTTGCGCGCCCACGGGCCGAACGAGCCGCGCGAGGGCCACCGCTTCAACCCGGCCAAGCTGCTGCTCGACCCCTGGGCGCGCGAGATCGTCGGCCGCTTCGAGTGGCGGCCCGAGCACCACGGCTACGTGCTCGGGGCATCGCCCTTCGACACCGAAGAGACCACCGACAACGCCGTGCACGCGCTCAAGGCCCGCGTCGCGCCGCCGCGCGAGCCCGCGCGCCGTGACCGGGCGCCGCGCCACGCACCGGCCGCGCGCGTGCTGTACGAGCTGCACGTCAAGTCGTTCTCGATGCGCCACCCCGGCCTGCCGCCCGAGGTGAGGGGCACCTATGCCGCGCTGGCCCACCCGGTGGCGCTGGCGCACTTCAGGCGCCTGGGCGTGACGACGCTGTCGCTGCTGCCGGTGCAGTACCGGCTGAACGAGCCGATGATGGCGCCGGGGCTCGTCAACCACTGGGGCTACAACACGCTGGGCTTCTTCTGCCCCGACCCGCGCTTTGCCCAGCAGCCGGGCGACGCCACGGCCGTGGCCGACGAGTTCCGCGCCATGGTGGCCGCGCTGCACGCGGCCGGGCTCGAGGTGCTGATGGACGTGGTCTACAACCACACGCCCGAGGGCAACCACTTCGGGCCCACGCTCAGCTTCCGCGGCCTCGACCAGAAGAGCTGGTACCGCGTGGCGCCTGATGGTCCAGATCGCGGCACGCTGGTCGACTTCACCCACTGCGGCAACACCGTCAACGTGGCGCACCCGGGGGTGGCGCGCTTCGTCGTCGACAGCCTGGCTTTCTGGGTGCGCGAGATGGGCGTCGACGGCTTCCGCTTCGATCTCGCCCCCGTGCTGGGCCGCGGCGCAGACGGCGCGTTCTCGCGCGACGCAGCCTTCTTCCGGATGCTGCAGGCCGAACCCGCGCTCGACGGCGTCGCGCTCATCGCCGAGCCCTGGGACGGCGGCCCGCGCGGCTACCGCGTCGGCGGCTTCCCGGCGCCCTGGCAGGAGTGGAACGACCGCTTCCGCGACGCCACGCGCGGCTTCTGGCTCAGCCAGCCGGGGCCGCACGGCGCGATCACGCGGCGCGAGATGCTGGCGCGCCTGGCCGGCTCGCCCGAGTTGTATGCAGGCGACGGCCGCCCGCCCACCAGCAGCGTGAACTTCATCGCCGTGCACGACGGCTACACGCTCGCCGACCTCGTGGCCTACGCGCGCAAGCACAACCACGCCAACGGCGAAGACAACCGCGACGGCCGCGACGACGAGCTCAGCGCGAACTTCGGCGCCGAGGGTCCGACGGCCGACACCACGATCAGCGCCACGCGCGCCGCCGTGCAGCGTGCGCTGCTGGCCACGCTGCTGCTGGCCCAGGGCACGCCGATGCTGCTGGCCGGCGACGAGTTCGGCCACAGCCAGCAGGGCAACAACAACGCCTGGAACCAGGACAATCCGCTCGGCTGGCTGGCCTGGGACCAGGCCGACGATGCGCTCACGGCCTTCGTGGCGCGTGTGCTGGCGCTGCGGGGCGAGGGTGCGCTCGGCGCGCCGGCCACCTGGCAAGAAGCGCCCTTGCGCGCGTTTGCGCTCGACGACGACGCGCCCGAGGCGCTGGCCGTGCGCGCCGGGGGCTGGTTGCTGGCACTGAACCCCGACGCCGCGCCGCGTCCGATCCCGCCCGAGGCCCTGGAGGGTGCCGGCTGGGCCCTGGCGCTCGACACGGCAGCCCACACGCCCACCGATGTCACGACCGCGCTCGCCCCGCGCAGCCTGCGCCTCTTGCGGCGCTGAGAATCGCCCGATGCCCTTCGACTTCAGCGCCCGCCGCTCCGGCGTCGTCCTGCACATCACCTCGCTGCCCGGGCCGCACGGCCTGGGCGACCTCGGCGACGAAGCACGACGCTTCGTCGACTGGCTCGCCGCCTGCGGCCAGAGCCTGTGGCAGGTGCTGCCGGTCAACCCCATCGGGCCCGGCCACTCGCCTTACCAGTGCCCGTCGGCGTTTGCCGGCAGCCCGTGGATGCTGGCGCTGGCGCCGCTGGTGCGCGCCGGCTGGCTGCCGGCGGAAGCACTGCGCGACGCTCCGGCCTTCGACCCCACGCGCGCCGACTACGAGCGCGCCGTGCCCTGGCGCTGGGCGCTGCTGCAGCAGGCTGCGACCGGCTTTTTTGCGCAAGCCACGGCCGACGAGCGCGCGCGCTTCGAGGCCTGGTGCACGGTGGCCTCGAACTGGCTCGACGAGTGGTGCCTGTTCGCGGCGCTGAAAGACGCCCACGGCGGCCAGCCCTGGTGGGCCTGGGGCGAGCCCCTGGCCCGCCGCGATGCTGCCGCCCTGCGCCAGGCCCGCGCAACGCACGCGCAAGCGATGCGCGTGCACGCCTTCGTGCAGTGGCAGTTCGACGAGCAACTGGCGGCGCTGCGCGACTACGCCCACAGCCGCGGTGTCTTCCTGATGGGCGATGTGCCCATCTTCGTGGCCCACGACAGCGCCGATGTCTGGTCGCGCCCCGACCTGTACTTCATGGACGATCGCCACGAGCTCACCGTGGTGGCCGGCGTGCCGCCCGACGGCTTCGGCCCCGACGGCCAGCGCTGGGGCAACCCGCTGTACCGCTGGGACCGCATGGCCGCCGAGGGCTACGCGTGGTGGGTGGCGCGCCTGAAGCGCTCGCTGGCGCAGGCCGACCTCGTGCGCATCGACCACTTCCGCGGCTTCGCCGGTTACTGGGAGGTGCCTGCCGCCTGCCCGACGGCGCGCGAGGGCCGCTGGGCGCCCGGCCCCGGCCCGGCGCTCTTCGAGGCCTTCCGCGCCGCGCTGGGCGACGAGTTGCCCGTGGTGGCCGAAGACCTGGGCACGATCACGCCCGACGTCATCGCGCTGCGCGACGACTTCGGCCTGCCCGGCATGCGCATCGTGCAGGAGGCCTTCAACGGCTGGGGCGATGGCAGTGCGGCGGCCAACGCGCAGCACCCGTTCCTGCCGCACCACCACGTGCCGCACGCGCTGGCCTATAGCAGCACGCACGACAGCGACACCGCGCGCGGCTGGTGGAACAACGCGCGGCCCGAGGTGCGCGCCTACGCCGCCGAGTACCTGGCCTGCAACGAAGCCGAACGTGTGCACTGGGCGCTGATCCGCGCCACCAGCCAGAGCGTGGCGAAACTGGCCCTCTTTCCGCTGCAGGACGTGCTGGGCCTGGACGGCGCGCACCGCATGAACCTGCCCGGCACGGGCGCCGGCAACTGGTGCTGGCGCTTCGAGTGGCCGATGCTGCACGCTGACGCGGCCACCTGGCTGGGCCGCATCACACTGGCGGCCGGCCGCGCCGGCTGAGGGCCCGTCTGCGCGGCGCCGGCGCTTCGACAGGCCTGTCCTGAGCCTGACGAAGCCCAGCCTCAGCGTGTCCGCTTCGCCCGCTTCTTCTTCGGCACCGCCTTGTTGACCTCCAGCACCCGCACCGACAGCGGCGCCAGCAGCAGCGTGGCCACGCCTTGCGCGTCGGCGCGCGTGGCGGTGGCGCTGCCGGCAGGGTGCAGCGACACCAGCCGTGCGTGCGGCGGCAGGCCGCTGATCTGTGCCGGCGCCGGCGCCGTGTCGTGGTTGACGATGGTCACCGTGTGCTCGCGCTCGCGGCCTTCGGCCAGCCGCCGTTGCCACACCGCCACCAGGCCTTGCGCCGAGCCCTGCTCGAACGAGCCGCGCGCAATCGACGGGTGCGCATTGCGCAGGCCGATCATCGCCTTGTAGAAGTTGCGCAGCGAGCCCGGGTCGCGGCGCTGCGCCTGGGCGTTGTACGTGGCCACGTTCGGTGCCACCGGGCGGAACGGCGTGCCGGTGGTGAAGCCGCCGGTGCGCGCATCGGCCGTCCAGCTGCGCGGGCCGCGCAGCGGCGGGTCGCCTTCGAGGCCGTGTTCGGGCGCGTGCAGGCCGGCCTGGCCGATCTCCTCGCCGTAGTAGATGAAGGGCGTGCCCGGCTGCAGCAGGTAGGTGGCGGCGGCCAGGCGCATGCGGCGCTCGTCGCCGGCGAGCTGGTCCCACAGGCGCCGGCCGGCAAAGCCGTCGTGGTTCGACAGGAAGGTGGCCATCGTCGGGCTCGCGCTGTGCCAGAACGTGGCCACACGCTGCACCGATTCGGCCTTGCCGCGCGCGGCTTCCACGATGTGGTGCACGTAGCCGAAGGCGAAGGCGCCGCCGCACACGGCCGGGTCGCCCCACTCCTGCGGCTGGGCCGTGGCCTCGCAGACCACGTAGCGCTGCGGATAGGCCCTGACCAGGTCCTGCAGCACCTTCGTGTAGGCGCGGCTCTCGGGCTGGTCGTTCCAGTCCTTGGCGCTGGTCTCGAACAGGTGCGGCACGGCGTCGAGCCGGTAGCCGTCGAGCCCGCGGTTGAGCCAGAAGCGCAGGCTGTCCTCGTGGTACGCCCGCACGGCCGGGTGGCGGAAGTCGAAGTCGGGCATGTGCGGCCCGAAGGTGCCGAGGTAGAAGCCGCGCGCCTCGGGGCCGGCGCGCGGCACGGTCTTGGCGGTGCCCGGCCACTGCCAGGGCGCCGACGCGGCGTGGTACCAGGGGTAGGCGCCCCAGATGTCCCAGCCGCCGGCGCCGGCGGCCGGGGCCTCGTCGCTCCACACGAACCAGCGGTGGAAGGGGTTGTCGGGGCCCTTCAGCGCCTCGGTGAAGAAGGGGTGCCTCGCCGAGGCGTGGTTGATCACGTAGTCCATGATCACGCCGATGCCGCGGGCATGCGCCTGGCGCAGCAGCTCGTCGAAGTCGGCCAGCGTGCCGTACTCGGGCGCGATGGCGCGGTAGTCGGTGGTGGCGTAGCCGTGGTCGCCGTCGGCGTTGGCGGTGACGGGCATCAGCCAGATGCCGCGGATGCCGAGGTCCTTGAGTTCGTCGAGCGTCGAGGTCAGGCCGCGCAGGTCGCCGATGCCGTCGCCGTCGCTGTCCTTCCAGGCGCGCACGAAGATCTCCATGAACACCCCACGCTCCCAGTGCGCCGGCAGGGTGCTGCTGCGCGGCGTGGCGGGCACCGGCGAGGTGTCGGGCGGCGCGGCCAGGGCGGCACCGAGCGCACACAGCGCGGCGGCCAGCGAGAGGAGGATCGAGCGCAACATAGGTAGGAATGTAGGAGAACTACAACAAGAGGCGCCTCAGTTGAAGCCCTTGCTGGAGGCTGGTCTGGGTGGTGGATGTAGTTTTACTTCGCTAGCATCGCGCGCCGATCCAGGAGTTGCCATGTCCGCCGCCCGCCTGCTTGCCGTGCCTTTGCTTGCTGCCACGCTGGCCGTCTCGGCGCGCCCGGCGGCGCCGCCGCCCACCTTGCAGGCCTGCGCCGCGGGGCACGAGACGGTGCTGCATGCGGCCCCGGCCGGGGCTGCCAGCACCGCCGTCACGACCCCGGCGCGCGCCGTCTGGCTGGATGCTCGCACGCTGCGCTGGCCTGGCGTGCCGGCCGATGCGCGGCTGCGCCTGTGGCACTCGGCCCGTGGCCAGATCGTCGCCCGCCCGGGCGAGCCGGTGCAGGGCGCCGATGGCTCACTGGCGCTGGTGCCGCCGGCCGCGCCGCTGCCGGCCGAGGTGGAAGAGCGCTTCCGCTGGGTGGCTGCCGGCGCCACCCGAGCGCTGGCGCAGCCGCGTGCGCTCGACGCCGCGATGGCCTCGCAGTGGGTGCTGGTGCAGGAAGACGCCGCCGGCCGCGTCATCCAGGCCACGCACACGCAGGCCGCGGCGCTGCTCGACGCGCGCTTCGGCGCCGCCGCCGACCCCGCCGTGGTGCCCGCGCTGGGCGCGCTGCACACGCCTTCGGCCACCACCTTTCGCGTCTGGGCGCCCACCGCGCAGCGCGTGGCGCTGTGCCTGCACGCGCCGGGGCAGGAGGCCGCCGCACGCCTGGTGCCGCTGGCGCGCGGCGCCGCCGGCACCTGGCAGGCGCGCGTGGCCGGCGACTGGTTCGGCCACACCTACACCTACCTCGCCGACGTGGCCGTGCGCGGCGTGGGCCTGGTGCGCAACAAGGTGACGGACCCGTACTCGCTGAGCCTCAATGCCGACAGCCGCCGCAGCTGGATCGGCCGCCTCGACGACCCGCGCACCATGCCGCCGGGCTGGGCCGCGTCGCCGCAGCCGCACCCGGCCGCGGCGCGGGTGCGATCGCTGGTGGACATGGTGATCTACGAGCTGCACGTGCGCGACTTTTCCATCGGCGACACCACCGTGCCCGCGGCGCACCGCGGCACCTACCTCGGCTTCACGCACGCCGGCAGCGCGGGCATGGCGCACCTCAAGCGCCTGTCGGAGGCCGGCGTCACCGACGTGCACCTGCTGCCCGCCTTCGACCTGGCCACCGTGCCCGAGCGCGGCTGCACCACGCCCGACACCGCTGCGCTGGCCGCCATGCCCCCCGACAGCGAAGCGCAGCAGGCCCTCGTGATGGCCGAGGCCCAGCGCGACTGCTTCAACTGGGGCTACGACCCGCTGCACTTCAACGCGCCCGAGGGCAGCTTCGCCACCGATGCCGACGACGGCGCGGTGCGGCTGCGCGAGTTCCGCGCCCTCGTGCTGGCGCTGCACGAGGCCGGGCTGCGCGTGGGCATGGACAAGGTCTACAACCACACCAGCGCCAGTGGTCAGAACCCGAAGAGCGTGCTCGACCGCCTCGTGCCCGGCTACTACCACCGGCTCGACGCCGAAGGCCGCGTCACCAACAGCACCTGCTGCGACAACACCGCCACCGAGCACCGGATGATGGAGCGGCTGATGATCGACTCGGCCGTGATCTGGGCACGCGACCACCGCATCGACAGCTTCCGCTTCGACCTGATGGGCCACCAGCCGCGCGCCGCGATGGAGCGGCTGCAGCAGGCGGTGAACAAGGCCAGCCAGCGCCGCATCGACCTCATCGGCGAGGGCTGGAACTTCGGCGAGGTGACCAACGGCGTGCGTTTCGTGCAGGCCAGCCAGCTGAGCCTGAACGGCAGCGGCATCGCCACCTTCAGCGACCGCGGCCGCGACGCCGCGCGCGGCGGCGGCTGCTGCGACGACCCCGCCGCCACCGTGGCGCGGCCGGGCTGGCTGAATGAGTCCGGCCGCCTGCCCGCCGCCGAGCATCGCCGCCTGGCCGACCTCGTGCGCACGGGCCTGGCCGGCACGCTGCGCGGCTACACGATGACCACGGCCGACGGCACGGTGAAGCGCCTGGAGCAGATCGACTACGCCGGCCAGCCCGCCGGCTACGCCAGCCAGCCGACCGAGGTGGTGAACTACGTCGAGAACCACGACAACCAGACGCTGTTCGACATCCAGCTGCTGAAGCTGCCGCGCGACACGACGATGGACGACCGCGCCCGCGTGCAGGTGCTGGGCGTGGCGCTCACCGCCTTCAGCCAGGGCGTGGCCTACCTGCATGCGGGCGTGGAGCTGATGCGCAGCAAGAGCGGCGACCGCAACAGCTTCGACAGCGGCGACTGGTTCAACCGCATCGACTGGACGGCGCGCGACAACGGCTTTAGCGCCGGCCTGCCGCCCAAGGGCGAGAGCGGCGCCTTCTGGCCGCTGCTCAAGCCGCTGCTGGCCGACCCGGCGCTCAAGCCGGCGCCTTCGCACATCGCCTTCGTGCGCGATGCGTCGATGGACCTGCTGCGCATCCGTGCCGGCACGACGCTGCTGCGGCTGCAGACGGCCGACGAGGTGACGAAGCGGCTGCGCTTCTTCAACACCGGCCCGGCGGCGCGCGCCGACGTGATGCTGGCGCACCTCGACGGCCGCGGCCTGCCCGGCGCCGGCCATGGCGAGCTGGTCTATGCCGTCAACGCCGGCACCACGGCGGCGGTGCTGCCGATGCCGGGGCTGGAAGGCCGCGCGCTGGAACTGCACCCGGTGCACCGTGCCGCGAATGCCGCCGACCCGCGCCCCGCGCGCGAGGCGCGCTGGGACGCCGCCACCGCCACGATCACCGTGCCACCGCGCACGGCGCTGGCCTTCGTGGGGCGCTGAGCCTCAAGGCTCAGCCCACGCGCAGCGGCAGGCTCACGCAGAACTCCGAGCCCACGTCGAGCTCGCTGCGCACCTCGATGCGGCCGCTCATGCGCAGCACCAGCGCCTTGGTCAGCGCCAGGCCGATGCCGGTGCCCTCGATCGCGCTGCGCTCGTGGGGCCCGCGGTGGAAGGGTTCGAACAGCCGTGCCAGCTGCGCCTCGCCGATGCCCAGGCCGCTGTCCTGCACCACGATGCGCACCGTGCCGTCGGCCTGCGCGGCCAGCACCACGCCGACACGGCCGCCCGGCCGGTTGTACTTGATGGCGTTGGACACCAGGTTCAGCAGCACCTGGCGCAGCCGCGTGCGGTCGGCCTCCAGGGACAGCAGCGCGCCGGGCTCCAGCGCCAGCGTCACGCCCTGGCGCGCTGCCGGCTCGCCCAGCAAGGCAAACACCTGCAGCACCAGCTCGCGCAGCTCCATGCGCGTGGGCGAGAGCGTCAGGCCGCCACTCTCGATGCGCGTCAGGTCGAGCAGGTCGTTGATCATGTGCAGCAGGTGCTCGCCGGCCTCGCGGATGAGCTGCAGCCGCCGCTGCTGCTCGACTCGCGGCGGCTCGCTGCGGTCGATCTGCATCAGCTGCGTGAAGCCCAGCACCGCGTTCAGCGGCGTGCGCAGCTCGTGGCTCATGCGCGCCAGGAACTCGGTCTTGGCGCGGCTGGCAGCCTGGGCCTCGGCGGCCTCTTCGCGCGCGCGCTCGAGCTCGCGGCGCTCGGTGATGTCGGTCTGCGTGCCCACCATGCGCAGCGGCCGGCCGTCCGGTGCGCGGTCGACGATGCGGCCGCGCTCCAGCATCCAGCGCCAGCGGCCGTCGACGGCGCGGATGCGGTAGGCGTGCTCGTAGACCTCGACCTCGCCCCGCTCGTGGCGCAGGTAGGCCTCGTGGTTGTCGCCGCGGTCGTCGGGGTGGATCAGCGCCGTCCAGTGCTCTTGCGTGTGGCTGCCGCCGTGCGCCGGGTAGCCCAGCAGGCGCAGGCCCTGGTCGATGTCGGTGAGCCAGTCGCTGTCGATCCACCACTCCCACACGAAGGTGCCGGCCCCCGCCAGCGCCGAGCGGATCAGCCCGGCTTCGGGCCCGCTATAGCGCGGGGTCGTGGCGCTGCCGGCTTGTTTCTCGCGCAGCGCCAGCAAGGCGCCGAGCGCCGGCAGCACGGGGTCGAGCCGGGCGACTGCCACCTCGCCGTCGAGCTCGAGGTGGCCGAGCACCTGGCCCAGCCGCTGCACCGGCAAGCACAGCCCAGCGCCGGGCGACGGCGCCGTGCCTTCGTCGCGCATCCGGCAGGGCACGCCCAGCTGCCGGCTCAGCTCGGCCAGCAGCAGGGCCAGCGAGCGGCCGGCGTCACGGCGCTCGGCGTGGTCGAGCAGGGCGTCGCGGGCTGCGCGCCACAGGGCGGCATCGGGCGCGTCGCCGGCCGCGGCGCCTGTCGGGTCAGTGGGCGCCGTGCGCCTTCTCCCCTGCCTTCAGCCGGTACACGGTGCCGCAGTACGGGCACTTGCCTTCACCGGTGGAGGCGACGTCGATGAAGACCTTCGGGTGGCTGCTCCACAAGGGCATCTTCGGGTTCGGGCAGTAGATGACGCCCGGGCCTTGCAGCTCGGCTGCGGTCAGCTCGACGACGGCGCGGGGTTCGGTGTCGGCGCGGCTCATACCAGCGTCAGCCACTCGGCGTACTTGGGGTTGCGGCCGTTCACGATGTCGAAGAACGCGGTCTGGATCTTCTCGGTGATGGGCCCGCGGCTGCCCGCGCCCAGCTCGATGCGGTCGAGCTCGCGGATCGGCGTGACTTCGGCGGCCGTGCCGGTGAAGAAGGCCTCGTCGCAGATGTAGACCTCGTCGCGCGTGATGCGCTTCTCGACCAGCTTCAGGCCCAGGTCCTGGCAGATCGCGAAGATCGTGTCGCGCGTGATGCCGTTCAGCGCACCGGCCGACAGATCCGGCGTGTAGACCACGCCCTTCTTGATGACGAACAGGTTCTCGCCGGCGCCTTCGGAGACAAAGCCCGAGGGGTCGAGCAGCAGCGCCTCGTCGTAGCCCTCGTCGGTGGCTTCCATGTTGGCCAGGATCGAGTTCGTGTAGTTGCTCACCGCCTTGGCCTGCGTCATGGTGATGTTGACGTGGTGGCGCGTGTAGCTGCTGGTCTTGACGCGGATGCCGCGCTTGAGGCCCTCTTCACCGAGGTAGGCGCCCCAGGCCCAGGCCGCCACCATCAGGTGGATGGTGTTGCCCTTGGGGCTGACGCCGAGCTTCTTGTCGCCGATCCAGGTCAGCGGGCGCAGGTAGCCGCTGTCGAGCTTGTTCTCGCGCACCACGGTGCGCTGGGCCTCCATCACCTGCTCGACGGTGAAGGGGATCTTCATGCGCAGGATCTTGGCGCTGTTGAACAGGCGCTCGGTGTGTTCACGAAGCCGAAATATCGCGGTGCCCCGAGCCGTGTTGTAGGCCCGCACGCCCTCGAAGGCGCCGCAGCCGTAGTGCAGCGTGTGCGACAGCACGTGGATCTTGGCGTCGCGCCAGTCGACGAGCGTGCCGTCCATCCAGATCTTGCCGTCGCGGTCGGACATCGACATGGGGGTTCTCCAGCTTCGAAAGGTGAGTCGGGGATTCTAGGAGTCTGCGCGGCAGAGATCGGCACCCGCGCCGGGGCACCCAAGGCCGCTGGCGTAGGCGCGTCGCGCGGCCCGGGCTTGCCGCCCGGGCAAGCGGCGCAACGCCCGCCAGCGGCCTTGGGTGCCCCGGCCCTTCGGGTTGGGCCTGCATCGGGGCGCAAGCAGTGTTGCGACGCTGGCCTGGGCGCACGCCCAGGCGGCGCGCCGCGCCTTGCCTTCGCCCCGATGCAGGCCCAACGCGGGTGCCGATCTCTGCCGCACAGACTCCTAGGCAGCGGCGCGTTGCAGCTCCCACTGCGTGAGGTGGCCGTCCTCGAGCGTGAGCTGCACCGTGTCGCCGCCGGTGTCGGTCCAGGCCCAGGTCTCGCTCGGGCTCTGGGCGTCGCCCGCCACGCGGCGGCCGAGCGAGCGCGTGAGCACCAGCACCTCGGGCAGCTTCATGCCGCGCTTGAGCTTGGCGTTCAGCATCACGGCGTTGGCCACGTGGCCCACCGGGTTGCTGGCGGCGATGCGCAGCACGCGCATCGCGCGGCTGAACTGCAGCAGCAGCCAGAACACGATGACGGTGATCGCCAGCACCACGCCCGGCCAGCCGTACGAAGCCCAGCCGACGGCGATGGCGGCCGCGGCCAGGCCCCAGCCGACCCAGACACCGCCCAGACCGCCCTTCATGGGCGTGGCCTCGCTGACAATCTCGACGATGGATGCTGTGCAGACATGGGTGATCAATCTCGACCGCGCGCCGGACCGGCTGGCCCGCGTGCGCGAGCAGCTCGATCGGCTGCAGATGCCCTTCACGCGGCTGCCGGCGGTGGATGCCCGCCAGTTCACGCCGGCGCAGCGGGCCCTGCTCGACGAAGCCACCTTCCACCGCCGCCACGGCATGACGCCGCTGCCCGGTGAGCTGGGATGTTATCTCTCGCACATCGAGGTCATGCGCTGCCTGCTGGCCAGCAAGGCTGAAGCGGCGCTGGTGCTGGAAGACGACGTGCGGCTGCACGACACGCTGCCCGCGGTGGTGGCGGCCCTGATGCAGCAGCCTGCGCACTGGGACGTGGTCAAGCTCTCGGCGGTGCACTCCGGCACGCCCGTGGTCGTGGCCGATCTGGGCCAGGGGCACGAATTGGCGGTGATGCTGTCCAAGTGCACCGGCTCCAGCGCCTACCTGATGAACCGCCGTGCCGCCGAGGCCTGGCTGCGCAGCCCCGGCGGCCTGCTGCCGATGCAGCTGCCCTACGACCACGCCTTCGACCGCGCCTGGATCTACGGCCTGAAGCAGCGCCTCGTGGTGCCCACGCCCTGCGGGCACGACGACCAGGTGGCCTCGACCATCGGTGCGCCGGCGAACATGCCCTCGCGCAAGTTCAAGGGCCTGAAGCGGCTGCCCACGCACCTGTGGCGGGTGGGCAACGAGCTGCGCCGCGTGGCCTATGGCCTGGGGCAGCTGCTGCGCCAGAAGCTGGGCGGCGCCGCCCGCTGAACACCTCAGCCGAAGACATCAGGCCGCGTGCGGCCGGTGGCCAGCTCGTGTGCCCAGTCCTGCGCCCAGGCGGCGCGCACCGTGGCGGCCTGGCGGGCGGCTGAGTCCCAGTCGTAGGCGGTCTGCCGCAGCTGCGCTTGCCAGCCACCGGGGCCGCGCTCGAGCAGGGCCCAGCGTGCGTGGGGGCTGCCGGCCTCGACGAGGTGGCGGTGCGGCCGGTCGTGGGCATAGGCCGGGCGGCCGACGCTGCCGGGGTTGACGATCAGCGTGCCGTCGGCCAGGCGCAGGGCGCGTGCCGTGTGGGTGTGGCCGCAGGCCAGCACCGGTGCGCGCAGGGCGCCCAGGCGCTGCAGCACCTCGGCGGCGGTCGCGGCACGCACGCCGGGATCGCCGGCCGGCGTGAAGTCGGGCGTCACGGTCTCGAGCAGGCCGACAAGGTCGTTGCCCGGCACGCCGTGGAAGGCGAGCAGCTCGCCCTCGGCGGCGCTCAGCCCAGCTGGGAACGCGCCCAGCCAGGCGCGTTCGGCGGCGCCCAGCTCGGCGGCCGTGAAGGCGTCGTCATCGCCATCACCCGGGGTGGCCGCCAGCGCTTGCCGCTCGTGGTTGCCGGCGATCGTGGGCCAGCCGCGGTCGGCCAGCCAGGCCACCGTCTGGCGCGGCCACAGCGGGCCGCTGGCGATGTCGCCCAGGTTCAGCACGAGCTCGGCGCCGGCGGCTTCGATCTCGGCCGCCACGGCCTGCAGCGCCGGCAGGTTGCCGTGGATGTCGGAGACCAGCGCCAGGCGCATCGCGCCAACAGTCGCTAGAGGTTGACGGTGCGGCCGTCGATGTCGGCCCGCACGTTCGGCGGCAGCCGGTTCAGCAGGGCGCGGAT